>ERZ1034569.68-NODE-68-length-34213-cov-10.735640_pt1 | contig 34213 bp, 33 predicted proteins | sample MGYA00520706_ERZ1034569 | MGnify/ENA primary metagenome ERZ1034569 (study PRJEB33760, sample SAMEA4777722) | hypersaline lake metagenome | biome: hypersaline environment; feature: brines | place: Spain | collected 2014-08 | depth 0 m ...
AATCAATAGGCGCAACAATCTGATTGATATTTTTAATTTCCATCAACTACGATTAAGACGATACATCAATGAAACTTGAATTAATGTCAAACTGACTGAAATCAATTTATGTGTGTGCAATAGAGTAACTCAATTAGTTTGGAACGACGCAAACTACTAGCCACGATGGCTGCGTCTGCTGTTGCTGGGTGTGGGTCGGCACGACCTGCAGGGGTATCAGGGGAGGCCGAACCGACGAGCAATCAACCTATCCAGGAAACGAAACCGACAGATGAACACAAACCAGAGGATACCAGTCGTCATTCCCTCTCACCCCCTTATACAGTAACAAACAGGGGATCAATCCTTTGTCGGTATAACAGTTTAGATGGTAATGTTCGTTCATGGCAGTGGGATGGCTCCACTCTTGTAGCACAGAACACGATTGGAACTCTCGTTCGCAAATTACCATACTCACAGCTCAAGCAACTACAACTGAATCGGCTTGGATTTAATCAAGAGAGTAAATACCTAACTCTTGCTAATGGGAAAAACATCTATCAATATAGCGTATTTATCGTCCCTTCATGTTTCACCCCCGTGTCAGAAGAGATGTATGACCGACACTCTTCGATCATCAACGCTGTTCGGGCGGCATGGAGCTTCGTCACGCAACTGAATCAGTACACCAGTGAATTCAATGAAAAGCCGCGGTTCCCGCTTGAGACACTTCTGCTAGCTGGTGGGGACTGCGAGGACTCAGTAATTCTTCTTGCGAGTATCCTCTTTGCGATGCCGATCGAACTAGATCTTAAGTTCGTCTTCATGGATATCAACAATCCCAGTGACCCGGTAGAGATCAACCATGTTGCCTTGTCGGTTACTCCCGAAGATGAGCCTCTGATCATTGAGACGACAGCACCGAATAAAATGACACCGTATGAACGTGTTGAGGGATTCTTCTATAAGATTGAACCACCTGATTTGTTCACATGAAATCATGAGCTTGAATTGCGTGGCATCGCACTCGCTTGTTGAATCGCACACGCCGACATATCCGTTCTGTAACGAGGAATCTGTGGAGCATCATGACGAGTGCACCGGTATGGTGAGCGAGGGGTTCTAAAGCGTCGAATGACATTTGATACACTGCTGAACTGAATGGTGTAATGAACTGGCTCAAAAAAGCACGGTGAAAGGCCAATTCAGAATTGTACTGAGAAAGTGAGAGAGCGGGCCGTCCTGTTCCTGTGGATGCCCTACAGCGAATAACTCCCCCGACAATGCAGTTGAGCTCTGGAGAGCACTCCGTTGGAAGCCGTGTCTTCGAGAAGCAATCGAGGTAGGTGAGTCGGATAGAACAATTCAGTCACTCGGACGTATTTGCCGGATGCTCATCCGCTTGATCAAATAATTGCTGGCCGATACGCTCAATATTTTCCACAGTAAGTCCACGGGTCAATATCTCACGGAAAACGGCCGAACGCGAACAGCCCTCGTCACTGGCACGTTTCTCAATTTCAGTGAGCGTGTCACGATCTATCTGAACGGATACTTCTTCCATATTGCAAGATTTCCCGCAATATATTTAGAAATGCGTCAGACATCTGGCAGACAGGCCGTCACGAAACATTGCGTCACAAGAAATGGGACCATTCTGGGTGCATGAATCGAATCCCAAGGATTCCCAGTCTCACGATTGGTGATGCACCGAAGAGAGCAGAATCTGATTGGGCTCTATCTCAGAGCTGAAAATCGTATCCGGCAATCGCCACACTTTCTATATGTCATTCCAAATAGTTAGCTGAAGTATTATGTCTTCAACAACAGATGGTGATGTTGCCCCGACATTCGAGGCAACACTGGCTAATGGCGACGTGGAATCGTTTTCACTGGACAACGCCCTCGGTGATGGACCGGTTGTATTAGCGTTCTTCCCTGGTGCATTCACGCCACCATGTTCGAACGAAATGGTTGCACTTGAAGAACATCTTGAACAATTTGAGGAGGCTGGTGCGACGGTCTTTGGGGTGAGCGCAGATTCAGCATTTTCACTAAATGCGTTCCGCGACGAGCAAGACCTCTCATTTGATTTGATAAGTGATATGAACCGAGCTGCAATCGACTCGTATGATGTCGAGATCGACATTGGCGAGCTTGGATTGATAGGTGTTTCAAATCGAGCAGTCTTTATTCTTGATGAGGATGGGACAGTCGTCTATAGTTGGGAAGCTGATGAGCCAACGACAGAGCCTGAATATGATGAACTCGTTGAGGCGGTCCACTCGGCTTGACATCCTCTCCGCGCTCAAGCGCGGGGATTCCTCCGTTGGGGGTTCGGCTATACCGATTCCACGGAGGCAACGTGCGAGTGTGTGCGCACTTGTTTAGGACTTTCATGAGAGTGAGAGTGTGGTCTCCCTGACCAGTCGCGGTCGCCCCACTCGAATCGCACGGGCCGTGCTATCGGCCTGAGTTCCGTCTCGCTGTGTTCTCAAAGCAACGTCTCTGACGCCGTGAGGTCGGCGTGACCCTCGAAGCCATACCGTCAACGTATCCCTGTGGCGAACCGCCTCCTCGTGGTCGCAACACTCAGGACACCTCTGACTCGTTCACGTCTCCGACTCGGCTTCAAAACTGATACCGTATTCCTCACAGACGTACGCAAGACGGTGAATGAACTTTTTGAACGCCCAGAAGTTGTGCGTCTTCTCGTTCACCCTGACCGACCAGTGCGTTTCCAACACGTCGGTCAAATCGCCCACGCCCTCGTCGTACATCCAACCGATAGCGCGGAGAAGATATCACAAATCTGATTCGATTCAGGACGGTCTTAGGTGGTGCTCAGTTTTGCTTGGCACCAGGGCTCGTGACGGCACCGTTCGCTGCTGACCCGAAGGTTTGACCATACTTTGCTAACACTCCAGATGTGTATCGTGGGTCTCTTGGAGTCCATGCCTCGCGGCGCTGGTCCAGTTCTGCGTCAGAAACGTCAACTGACAACTCACGCGCAGGAATATCAACGGTGATCTCATCTCCATCCTCAAGTAGTGCTATTGGCCCGCCGACTGCAGCTTCAGGGGCAACATGTCCGACCATCGGCCCGCGCGTTGCGCCGGAAAATCGGCCATCGGTTAAAAGCGCGACGTCATCCTCGTGTCCCTGTCCAACGACGGCAGCAGTCACACCAAGCATCTCTCGCATGCCTGGCCCACCCTGTGGACCTTCATTACGAATCACAATCACGTCGCCGGATTTGATGTGCCCCTCTTGAACATATTCCATGGCTGCTTCCTCATCCTCGAACACTCGCGCTGGACCTTGATGATGGAATGCGTCGTCACCAGTCACTTTGAGCACTGCACCGTCCGGAGCTAAATTCCCCGTCAGAATTTTAATCGCGCCTTCAGCCTGATATGGGTCCTCGATTGGGTAAATGAAATCACTCGTGATTTCCTCGTCTGCTGGAAGCTCCAGTTCCGCGAGTTCCTCTTTGATTGTCCGGCCAGTCACAGTCATTGCATCGCCATGGAAGTGGCCACCATCAAGTAGTCGGCGAATAATGACCGGCACACCGCCTTCTTCATGGAGGTCATTCATGGTCTTGGTCCCCCCAGGTTGTAAGTTAGCAATCTTTGGCGTTCGTCGTGAAATCGCGTCGAACTCCTCAATTGTGAGATCAACACCCGCCTCGGCAGCCAGCGCCAACAGGTGTAGCACAGCATTTGTTGATCCACCGATAGCTACCTGTAACGCGATTGCATTTTCGAAGGATTTCTTCGAGAGTATATCCGATGGTCGGAGATCTTCCTTGACAGCCTGGAGGACTGCTTCGCCAGCCCGTGCTGCTATGTCATATCGTTCTGGCGATTCTGCAGGTGCATCGGCACTACCTAATGGAGCTAACCCAAGTGCCTCTGAAATTGAAGCCATTGTATTAGCCGTGAACATGCCACCGCACGAACCAGCACCTGGGCAGGCATGCCGCTCTAAGTCGTCCAATTCCTCGGCAGACATTTGCCCCTCGGCGAAGGTTCCTACCCCTTCGAAAACGTTCTGAATCGTCACAGACCGACCCTGATGTTCACCCGGCATAATTGATCCTCCATAGAGAAATACAGTCGGGAGGTCGGTTCGTATAGCTGCCATCATCATCCCAGGCAGATTTTTATCGCATCCAGCCACAGTGACGAGTGCATCCATTCGTTCTCCAAAGGAAACGAGCTCAACCGAGTCAGCGATTACCTCTCTGGAAATGAGTGAAGCCTTCATTCCCTCTGTTCCCATCGAGATGGCGTCTGAGATAGTAATCGTGCCGAACTCAATCGGCATCCCACCTGCAGCGTCAATTCCTTCAACCGCTGCCTCAGCGACGTCGTCTAAATGCACATTACACGGTGTTATGTCAGCTGCAGGATTGGCTACACCGACCATCGGCGAACTTAAATCGTCATCGTCGAACCCCATTGCCCGAAACATTGAGCGATGTGGGGCACGGTCTGCTCCTTCAGTTACGTCTGTGCTCGGGAGATTAGAATCCTTGTCACTGTAGAACACATCGGACTCGTCATCCTGCCGTTTTGGCGCTTCCTGCTGGCTCATGTATACGAATTGCTGACAACTGTATTAAAAGGCCACGCAAATAATGAGGGGTGACCTCCAAAGTATACATTTGTTTTCATATGCAGAACTGCACACAATTAGAAGATCTCTCATTTTTTTATCACGCGCGTGTGACGAGTGCTTGGATTGTTTCATCGTGACAACACATTCGATCATCAATGACTATGAGTTGGGTCGGCGTCGCACCTCGACACACTCAGCGTGGCTGTCTGTAAACTGAGACGACTGAAGAAGCGCCACGTCTGAGATATATACTTCGAGCACTCATCTATCAGGCACGCATGAGCTACAAGTACCCCAACACAGGCTGTACAGTGCTGTGTGAACACCAAACTCACCGAACATCAAATTCCCCTAAGGGTGGCCTGAGTGTCTCTGAACGATACCACCCGATCCGAAGAGTTCGCTCATTGGCACACGAACACTGATTTATGTCGCTCATGTAGGCTTTCAAATGAAAGCGGTCCAGTTCACATCTCATGGCGGTCCTGAAGTGCTCACATATGAACCATATCCTCACCTTTCAGTAGGAGATATGGAGGCTCGTATCGATATCAAGGCTGCGGCCACCAACCATCTTGACCTGTGGACACGCCGAGGATTGCCGGGTGTCGATTTAGAGTTGCCGCATATCCCTGGAAGCGATATGGCGGGAATTATCAGCGAAGTTGGGTCATCTGTTACTGGATTCTCGGTTGGTGATCGCGTCGCATTACTCGCTGGCATAACTGAAACACGAGAAACACAGTATCCAGACGGAGATCCAACCCTCACAGATTCATTCGAGATTATCGGGGAGCATCGGCGCGGTGTCCATGCAGAGGAGACAGTGGTTCCAGCATCAAATCTTATCAAAGTCCCACACAGTGTCTCCTGGGACGTTGCTGGGTCGGCTGCTTTGGTATTCCAAACTGCATGGCGGATGATTGTCGAGAAGGGGTCTCTTCGTCCCGGTGAGACGGTATTGATTCATGGAGCCTCCGGCGGGGTCGGCCACGCCGCAGTTCAGATTGCTGACATGCTCGGAGCAACAGTGCTTGCGACCGGATCAACTCAGCATAAACTCGCATATGCAGCCGAATGTGGTGCTGATACGACTATCAATTATGAATCGGAGGAGTTTCGACCTCGGGTTTTCGATGTGACTGACGGCGATGGTGTCGATATGGTGATCGACCACGTGGGGGCTGCGACATATACAGATTCACTCAAGTGTCTGCGGAAAGGCGGACGATTCGTCACGTGCGGGGCAACGACTGGAGGGGACCCACCAGCTGGTTTGAATCGAATTTTCTGGAATCAACTAAAGATCATTGGCTCAACGATGGCAGCCCCAGCACAGGCACGCGAGGTGCTCAGTCATGTATGGGATGGAACGCTCACTCCCCGAATTCGTGCACGTCTTCCAATGAGTGAGATAGCCGAAGCACACCGCCTCCTAAACGATCGTGAGGGCTTTGGAAAAGTAGTGGTAATCCCTGACAGTGAATACTGATTCATCTCCCTCCGATACGTCTGGATTCGACCGCTCTCAGTACGCCGAGCAGGGGCGATGGATGCTTCTTATCATACTTGCAGGATGCTTACTAATTATCCCTGGGTTCCTGTACATCCAGCCTGGAATTCTTGGTATGCTTGGATTTCCGTATATTGTCTCGTTGCTAGTCCTCCCATTGATCCCTGCGGTCATGCTCGGGGCAATCGGTGTCTATACTCTCTTTCTGTCAGATCACCGAGAGGAGGATGAGAAGTAGCGCGCCGGTCACAAGTAAGTGATTGTCTCATAAGATGTCATTGAAGACCTTTGGAATATATGCACAATGTCGCGTGATACCCTTCTGGAGGATATCAATGTTCACTGGATGCAAATGGCGGTCCATACAGATACCTCTCAGAAAACATTATATTGTTGTATGTGCACTATTGACATGGGTAGATGTTTGAATCATTCTCGAATAGTTACTACGTAGGCAGACTCTACGTGAAACCTGAATCACGGGATATCCCCGCGATAAATGAGGCCGATCATGAAGAAGTGAATGCGCACGTGTACGGACCCGACGGTGTTGTGCGAACCGATGCCCCACTCGTGATGAAGCTCAACAATTCACATGTACCGGTGATGGGTGATGCATCAATCCCGACAGGCACGCTGGCCGTTCCCTCCGCGATGGGCGGAACCAACCTACCAGCAGAGCAGTCTGTGTTATTAGCTAAATCTGATCGCGCTGCTGAGTTACTTCGATACTCCGGATACCGTTTCGGTGACGACTCACAGGTCGCGTAATCATTTCAGCAATATATCTGAGAGTTATGATTGTAAACGTGCGCGCACGTCATCTCAGTTTCTGGGCTACCACCAGTCTCCACAGATGAACAAGACGAGTGCCTTTGAGTCGGAGTCAGATGGAAGCTTGTGCCCTCTTGTGATGAAGTTGAGTTCGTCTGTGAAACCAATTCAGTCCCAATGGCAAAGCCGACCAGAATAGGTCTGAACTGACACTCTGTATCAGTGGGAACGATCAGAAAACCCTTGAAGACAGACATAAATGAAAGGTCGTCAGCACTGACTGAAAACGCTGGAAATGCGACACTTCTCAAACCCCGCACCGTTGGCATCGTGAGATGGGCGAGGTGCTGTCGGGTCAAGGGCAGGGGCGAGAGAGTCGTCGTCACGGGCACAACGCGGGTGTTCAAGTGTGAATTCCAGCAAATCGCAAACGTGGGGGTGGGAAGCCGAGGGCTGTGTCTTCTCTTAATTTCCGTACGTTCAAGTAGACACTCAGTTGGATATCTATGTATGATAGATGAGCTGCTCGGGCGGGCAGAGCTCAAAGCTCGTATTGAGGAGCTGGAGGAGGAAAATCATCATCTCAAACGACGAGTTGAGGCTGAAGAAGAACGGCGATCAGAAGCCGTCAGCGAACGGCAGTCTGCCGAGGCGACGATTAACCAGTTAGAGGATAAAATCACACAACTGGAAGATGCTGTTTCACGTGCCCGTGGTTCTGACTCGGAAGCACTCTCATTCCGCGAGGTACACCGGTATCGCCAGGCGAAGGCAGAGTCGCTTATTGAGCGATTGAATTCATATCACGCGCCTCCCGATGGCGCTTACACTGGGATGATTCACGATACTGATGCGATTCCAGACGCGCTTCGTGAGCAGCTTGATGACCGAGTCGCACTTCTACAGCGACGGCTTCCTTGTATCGTTGTGGTGGACGATACAGGCATTATTTCACTTAGTCTTGAGGTTCCACATCCACCGAATGCGTTTGCAGGGTGGGATGAGTCATTTTCATTGCAAAAGAGATGGATCCAGCCAACTCACCGCCGTCAAAGTATTATTGCGCTGGTACGGTCAGATGTCTTTGCGTTATGTACGTATGATGGCGAGACAATCGATACGGTCGATCTGACACAGACTGCGATAACCGAACAGCACTCAAAAGGGGGATTCTCGCAGTCCCGATTCGAACGGCGGAGAGATCAACAGATAGAGACGCACATCGACAGCGCACGTTCGACGCTCAAGACATTCCTCACAGAGACAGATACTGAACTCATTGATACTGTCGTGGTTCTCGGGGAGCAGACACTGTTGAGCGACTTTGATGACCTCGCCGACCACATGGAGACGGTTGACGCGAGAGGAGAGCCTGAGAAAGCACTACAAGAGGCAGTGACTGAATTTTATACGGTGCGAGTGTCTATCCTGTGAATACGAGCTATCCCGAGGAATGGTCTCCAGATGATCGATACGAGTGACAGCGAGCCAATTATTCATCCTGAAGCGCGTGTTGCGATTCTCGCACACGATCACTTCCCAGGGCGAGCGAAAACAGCCATTGGATTACTCAAGTATGCACCATATAACGTTGTGAGTCTCATTGATCGAGAGACAGCTGGCGGATACACGGATACCTATCGTGACGACCTTCCACGTGTTCCAGTTGTTGAATCAATGGCTGCTGCACCACCGGTCGATGTACTCGCGATTGGTATTTCTCCAATCGGTGGCCAGTTCAACTCCTCATGGCGCGAGGATATAAAGATTGCACTGCAACAAGGGTGCGATATTGTAAGTGGGCTTCACGACCAATTAGGCGACAGAGATGAACTCGCCGAGCTCGCGGTAACAAATGATGCTCGTATCCATGATGTTCGACAACCCCCCTCTGGTCTCTCAGTATTGAGTGCCGACTCGCCACATACTGACTCGACAGTCATCCTGACGGTTGGGTCCGACTGTAATGTTGGAAAAATGACGGCAACACTTGAGCTCACGCGTCACGCACAGCAGAGTGGCATCGACGCTGCGTTCGTCCCAACTGGGCAGACGGGAGTCATGATCGCTGGATGGGGAATTGTCATCGACAGAGTCATTAGTGACTTTGCGGCGGGAGCAGTCGGGCAGATGGTCGACACAGCGAGCAACACCGCAGATGTTGTGTTCGTTGAAGGTCAAGGCAGTATCGTTCACCCAGCGTACTCGGGTGTTACGACTTCGATACTCCACGGCGCACAGCCGGATGCGATGATTCTCTGTCATGAGGCCGGCCGAGACTATATTCACGGATATGAGGAATACGAGATCCCACCTATCGCACAGTTGAGACAGTTGTACGAGTCACTGAGTAAACCAGTGAAAGGAGGCGAAGTGAGAGCCGGAGCTCTCAATACGAGTTCTCTGAACACAGACGCTGAGATAAATACAGCCATTTCACGGTTTCAGTTCTCCCTTGGCGCCCCGAGTGTTGACCTCATCAGAGAGGGACCACAGACAGTGCTTGAAACTGTGATACCAGAGTAACCAATGACAACGATTGAATTGCAAACAGAGACATTAACACTGGAAACCCGATTTGAGATTGCCAGAGGCGAGCAACATACTGCCGAAGTTGTCTATCTTCGGATGACCGACGAAGCCGGGCAGATTGGATTCGGTGCTGCAGCACCAGCGGAGTATTATAATGAGAGTGTCTCCACCGTTACGACAACTATCAATAACTCTCGTTCGCTCATCGAGACGAAAGCTCGTTCAGATTCACCTGCCTCATCGATTACCCAATTGGCTGAGAAATTACCATCCCATGGTGCAGCACTTGCCGCCATTGACATTGCTTTGCTTGACCTGTGGGCAAAGTGCTTGGACTCTCCGATATATCAACTGTGGGGATATAATCCTGCACGTGCTCCGCAGACATCATATACAATAGGGCTGGCAAGCCCGCCGAGGATGGCTGAGCAGGCTGCCAAGGCAGTCGCTGACGAATTCAAATACATAAAAATTAAACTTAATGGCGAATCCGATAAGGAACGACTCCAAACGATTCACGACCGTGTTCCAGAGGCGGTATTTAGAGTTGATATGAATGAAGCATGGACATCAGCAGAAGCGATTGACGCACTTGAATGGCTTCCTGCGTACAATGTAGAGCTGATTGAACAACCGGTTGCTCGGAATAATCTCCGTGGATTAAGAGAGGTAACGGAAGCGAGTCCAGTGCCAGTGATAGCCGATGAATCCTGTGTCGTCCCGGCGGATATCCCGGCTGTTGAGGATGCTGTTGATGGAATCAATATCAAATTCATGAAATGCGGGGGGCCTCACAAAGCCAAGCAGATGATGAACACGGCACGTTCGCATGGACTCGATGTAATGTTAGGGTGTATGGTGGAATCGAGTGCTTCAATTGCCCCAGCATGGCACTTAGCTCCTGCAGTCGATTATGTTGACTTGGACGGATCCCTGTTATTGGCTGATGATGGATTTCGCGGGTTGCAGTATACGGGTGGTTCCTGTAAGCTGGCTCAAAGCGGCCATGGAACCGGTGTACAACAAAAGAAGACACTCGGTTGGGAGAAATGAGTTAGCGGCATCTCGCTCGAAAGGTGAGATACCTTCTCGGACTCTCTTGCCAGATTCCTCCTGACTACTCACATCATTGAAAGATTCAGTCATGTCCTCGAATAGATAGATACACATCGCTCACGTATATCGCTCTGACAGGCTATGACCCTTTCCTCAAGGAGCAGCGCGGGCCGTCGGTATCGAGTAGCGGCTGGCATAGTCCAAACGAATGTCTGTCGAGACTGGCGTCGCTTGAGAAAACCCATCACTGTGATACGCGTGTTTCAAGCGTCGCTATAGAAGCAGATAATCCTCATCGTCAACGGCATCGCGGGATCAAGCCTCGAAAATCGGTGGTCTCACGGCGTCTTGAGCTATCTCGATATGATTCTCCCTCGATCTCGAGTTGCAGACGTCCGCGAGTCAGCGACCCCGATTTGAGGGGCTTGACTGGCAGCCCGTAATTGACAACACTTGTGACCGCCAACTACTCTCGTGAATTTGTGGGTCTCTCACAGATATCTTTGCAACTTGGACAAGTGCCAGCTTCCTCACCGATCTCAAGAGTCGGGCTCTCCGCCTCGAAATGTGATGAAAGAGGCAGTCCTCAACCGAGCCGAGCGAAGCGAAACGGCGTTGTGTTTGGGAGGAGAACAGAAGTTCATACTGTTGGAGCGGGGTCCCACTCGACGAACGAATCCGTCTGATTCATCTGTCGGATATAGGCATCTTGCATTGCGGATACGGCTGTTTCCAGGGTATGCCCGTCATCGAACTTTCGCTTCACTTGAGCATGCTTCCACGCGCTTGGTGTTTGATAGCTTGCATTTCGACGCATTTCGATTGGTCGTAGCGCCCACTGTATTGTCGCCTCTGCGACACCAACACGAGACAACCCTCTCCGAGCAACGGTAAAGAGGTCAGCATACATCCGACTCTGGTCTGAAGTTAGATTTCCTTCGGTGGTAATCCACTCAAGATCTGCAGACGGTCCGTCATCAACTGCTGTGTAAAAGTTTTCGACGGCAACGTCCCACGAGAGCGTGGACAGTGGATGATCTTCTTCAACCAATCCAATTAATAATCCAGAGACGAGTGCCTGAAGTCCAATCGTATCCCGGACTGTTGGTTGCGTCGGGAGCGGACGATATTCGATTCGGGTCGATGGATAGCCAGCCGAAGTTGAGGTGGTGGAGTCTCTTTGTTCCCCTCGTGGTTTTCGACCGCAAATGACTGGCCGTATCCATCGCCAGTATGTTGCTCGTTTGGCGCTGAAAGCAGGATAATCGCACAGACTGTGTGAGCGATTCTCTTGATCAAGCGTCGGAGGTGAAATAATAATCTCATCTTCAACGATATCAGTAATGAGCTCTTGAACCGTGTCAACGTCATCTGGAACACGACACTTCCGAGAGCCAGTGTCGACAGACTCCTCAAAAATTGGGATTCGCAACTCGTGAGACGCTTCCGTCATGATTTCTGCAGCATCAGTGTCGGATACCCCAGCGTAAAGATCAGCTGGTAGAAACGGTGAATTACTACAGAGCGCAAGCACTGGTCCCATCGTCCGAATACCCGCGTTTATATAGGCAGGCAGATCTGTGGGGTTGGGAATCTGGAGGTGCGGTTGGATAGATGTTGCCAGAGATTCGACAATCATTGAGGGCGCAGACGACAGCTGGGGCAATCCAATCTCGATTGTGCCGTTATTGTACTCACGAATTGCGTAGTCAAGTGCCAGATATCGTGGCACTTTCCGTCCATTCTTCGCAATAAACATGCCATCTTGCTCACTCCCCGCTGAGAGATATCTCTGAGTTCCTTCTCTCGGTGGAATGGTCCAAAGCGCATCAGACACCACAGTTGCTTGATGAGCCGATAGTGACTCGCCCACTGTACGACAAACTGTCTCCAGTTGACTCTTTTGACGGCGTAATCCATCTGCGCGGAGCACATCAGGATGGGTGTGCATCTCCACGTTATGAATCCCGAGCTCAGGGCTGCAATTCTCGGTCTCAAACACTGCGTCAGGGACAGATATGAGCCGGTTCGAATCATCGACCGCATACGCCTCTAATTCCATCCCGATGGCGTATTCTTCGGTCTCAAACTGTCCAGAGAAGATAGCATCAAGAATATGTGTTGCCTCTTCTCGTGCTCGTGTTCGATATCGTGAGATTGAGGCGTCAGTAAATGCGTCTACAATATCTGTCGTCGTGTGTTCCATGCCCATACGGCAAGTCCTTACTGCGAAGAATCGTACCAGCGGTAAAAAAGCCTCTACTGTTGAAACAGCGTCACTGTTTATTCATCTTTTTTGATCTCCTCAAGCTCGGCATCGACAGTTGAGGAATCTTTCTGTGGTGCAGACTCAGTGTCGCTGCCACCATCGACATTTGATTTGAGTGTCTCCAGTTCGGTCTCGACTTCTGTTTCAGTCCGTCCCTCTGAGAGCTCTCGTTCAATTGCATCTTTATCCGACATCGCCTCGTCAAATGCACCGGTCTCGGCAAGTTCATCCATTGCTTCAGACCGTGCTTCCATCTCATCAGTCTCCTCTTCGGCGCGTTCAATTGCCCGGCTCACATCGTTCATCTCATCACCCACACCCGTCATTGCCTCAGAGACTTTCGATGATGCCTCTGCTGCCTCGTAGCGAGCTTTCATTGTCTCCTTCTTGGTCTGGAACTCATCAATCCGCGACTGGAGTTCATTTTTCTTCTCAACGAGGTTCTGTTGGGTTGACTCAAGTTCGGCGATTTGCGTTTCTAAGTCCTCCACTTGAGACATTTTGGTCTGCTTTTTTTCGAGCGCACGACGTGCCAGATCTTCTTTGTCTTGTCGAACTGCCTCTCGGGCTTGATCGTTATGATTTTCGATGTTCTCTTCAAGACGCCGTTTCTGTATTTCTAAGCGCTTTTTTTGTGTCGTCAGGTCTGCAATCCCCTCTTTGACGTCTTGAAGCTCATCACGCATCTGTTCATATGAGTATTCAAGTGTCTCGGTTGGGTCTTCGGCGCGATTCAGCAGTGTATTTAGCTTTGAGCGAATCACGTAAGAGGCACGTGAAAGAATTCCCATACTATACTTAGGATGAGGAGGATGTTAAAACCTCTCGCAGAATATCTTTTTGCGTGTGTGTAATCGGTTCAGGCTCAGTCCCTTCGTTTGAAGAAATCAGCGTGATCGATGAGTCTGGAGGGGTGACACGACAGTGTTCTCGGTCATAGAGGTGTCCCACACGTCGTGCGCTGTCTTTCCAGATTCGACGCATCGTCTGATACTTTTGATTTTGAGTAGCACACCGCGAGCACAGTGGGCGAATGGGAGAACCAGTTTACACAGCTTTGTGCCTGTAGCATCTCATCTGTCTATCTGATAAGACACGTCCCCTCAGCGTGAGTGCGGGGTGCAGAAATCTGCTCGTCATCACGATCGTGTGCGAATTAGCTGTATTCTCGCCACCGATATCCACAGTCTGTGCATTTAAAGAATCGTGTTGGTGGTTCGTCTGCTGATCCGGTCTGTTTGATCGTATAATACGCGACAGTATTTCCGCAGTCATCGCACACGACAGAATCATCCGTTGGCTTACCCTCAAAACTCGTCCCCTCCTCTGTTTCGATAACCTCAGCATCTGTCTGTGCTTCAGTGCGAATGAAATCTTCCGTGTCGACGTGTTGCTCACTCTGGTATCCACAGTCGGTACAGACCATCTCGTCATCTTGCTTTTTCATCATCGAGCCACACTTATCGCAGAATTGCATACTAGCCTATAGCTATACACTCAAAGCGATATAAATGGTCGAATGTCATCGACGCGATGCAAAACACCCCGATGAGCAGTCTCTTCAAAGAGACTCTCAAACTCATCATGAGCAAATCGAGTTTCTATCAGGTCACACAACACCTGCCTCGATCACCGATAGAATTGTCATCTGCTATCGTATCGTCATAATCATCGCCTCACACGATCTGGAATTATCTTGAATCGACACGAGCACCAGCATTCCGGCCAGAGACGGTGAGTATCGTTGCATCGGTACCACTCAACTGAACAGCTTCACGTGCTGCTTCTTTGGTTGTCTGTAGATGCTCAGAGTTTGTGATTGTATACACAGTTGGTCCCCATGACGACTGCCCTGTCCCAAAGCATGCCGCCGAGTCCTGAAGATGAGAAATCACCTCGCCTGCTGGAGGTCGATACACACCGCCCTGCTCATTGGTATACCACGTTCCATTCAGCCGACCAATCTCAGTAATTGCTGACCCGAATCGCTCAAGATTACTATCAGCTATCGCTGGGAGGAGCCGTCGTGAAACAACTCCAGCGATCTTATTTGCAATCTCTGCATCAGCATGTTCAATAACGTCCCGCATGCTCTGCTCCTCGGCCTCTCCACTCCGTCCCGGTTCTGCCTGTGGAATGACCAACACGAAGCGCCACGATGAGGGAATCTGATGATGGACGGTTATCGCTGGAACGGTCCATTCACCATCGGAGGGGCGACTTGTGGTAAATCGGGAGGTCGGGTGACCGGCATCGATGGTAAATCCTCCACGCTCGAATGTCGCAACACCAATCCCAGAGCGCCCACCTCTACCTAACTCTGGAGCCAGCGCGCGCAGCGAGGGAGAACGCGAATAGACAGATGCGACGCCTTGGAGTACAGAGAGCGCAAGTTGTGTTCCACTCCCGAGCCCTTGATGTGCTGGGAGTTGTTCTTTGAGTTGGATAGAGACTCCTTCGACCCCGAGTAACTCACAACTTCGTTTCGCATACTCTCGGATAGCGCCTGAATCCGGCGTACCGTCGATTGAGATACGACTAGCGCGATGACACACGAGTTGTGTCTGTGGAGTCGCGAGTGCTAATCCAATACCACCATACAGCCGCTCGTGTGCAAGACTCAAATTGAGAAACCCAAAGTGAAGACGGCCGCCAGTCGATACGACTACACCGCTCATGTGTACTGTTTATCTGTTTCTACCTGAAAGATGTCTTTCGCCATCGGCAATCAATGTCACCGGATTTGATGGTACTCTCTTGTTTCGCTTTGCTTTGCTTCACTCGATCAGCTCCTCAGCGAGGAGTTCTACGGGAAAGAGAGCCGGGTCTACTGCAAAATCAGTCTGGGGGCGTGCAAATTCGGGCAAACTATTCTCAGCATAACTCACAATTTGGAGGCCTGCGTTCTGCTCTTTGGCGACTGGGATAGCAGACGCATCATCAACTGCGGTCAAAACAAACATCTTCGCCTCATCAATATCAGCGGCCATTAAGCGTTCACGAGTGACTGGTGTCTCGATATGACTGACCTCCCCTCCAGCAGTCTTGAGCGCAGGGATTAATTTGTGCTCGTCCGGACCAGATACAACAATAATCATTCGTACTCGATGGTTGCCGGTGGTTTGTGAGTCACGTCATATACAACTCGTGCAACACTGCTGTTTTCGCCGGTGATTCGAGACTGGATCCGCTGGAGAACCTCCCAAGGGAGTTCCTGAGCCCGAGCAGTCATTCCATCACGCGACTCAACCGCTCTCACAGAGACGATCCACCCGTGCACGCGATTATCGCCCTTCACGCCAGTTGCTTTACCTACCACTGCTGCAAAAGCTTGCCATGGGTCATACTCTGCTGTCTCTTCCTCAACAATATGACACGCATCTCGTGCGACAGCCACTTTTTCAGCTGTGACCTCGCCAATGACACGAATCGCCAACCCAGGGCCAGGAAACGGCATTCGCTCGGAGACGACTGATTCGAGTTCAAGCTCACGGGCAACTGTCCGTACCTCGTCTTTGTACAGTTCTCTGACCGGTTCAACAATCCCATCAAAATCGATCACTTCAGGCAGTCCTCCAACGTTGTGATGTGATTTAATATTCCCTTCTGACTCGATACGGTCGGGGTATATTGTCCCCTGAACAAGATAGTCTGCAGCCGTCGTCTTTGCTTCACGCTCAAATTCATGAATAAACTGTTGACCAATTGCATGCCGTTTTGATTCGGGGTCGGTCACACCCTCCAATGCAGCGAGGAACCGGTCTTCTGCATGAACCACTCGAAGTGAGTCCATATATCCAAATGTGTCTTGAATTTGGGCGGTCTCACCCTTGCGCATCAGTCCTGTGTCAACATAGACAGGCGTCAACTGATCACCGATTGCACGGTGCGCCAAGGCGGCCGAGACCGATGAGTCAACGCCTCCACTCAGTGCGATAATCGCATTCTCCGTGCCAATTGCCTCGCGAATCTCTGCAACAGCCTCCTGAATAAAACTGGATGCATCCACCATTATATTTCAACCTCTTCATCTCGAAGCCGACGTGCATCTAGTTCACTTTTGACCGACTGAATAAAGCTCACGAAAGGTGGGCTGGCACGGTCTGGCCGCGACCGGAACTCTGGGTGAAACTGGGTTCCAAAGAAAAATGGGTGATCAGTTCGTTCGAGAATCTCCATGCGATTACCGGCGCAGCCAGAGAATGTGAGTGCACCTGATTCCAGTTCGTCAATATAGGCTGGATTCACCTCATATCGGTGCCGGTGGCGCTCTGTGCAAACTGTGTCATTGTAGATCCATTCGGCCAGTGACCCACCAGATATCTCTGTTGTGTGCGCTCCAAGCCGCATAGTCCCGCCTAAGTCCTCAACTTCGTACTGCTCAGGTAGAATATCAATGACAGGATGTGGCGTCTCAGAATCGAGTTCTGCCGAGTGTGCTGAGTTCAAATGCAATACGTTTCTGGCGTGTTCGACGACTGCCATCTGAAAGCCCAAACACAGTCCAAGAAAGGGAACATCTCTCTCACGACAGTATTGAATCGCTTTGATTTTTCCGGGTGTTCCCCGTGAACCAAACCCGCCGGGAACCACGATACCATCGGCCTCCTCAAGACGGCTTTCATGCCGATCTAACATCTCATCGGAATCCACCCACAAGACATTCACATCAACACGTTCCTCGATTCCTGCGTGCTTCAGCGCCTCATATACCGACATGTACGCATCTTCAATGTCATATTTTCCGACAAGCGCGATATCGACAGTTCCAGACCGCTCGCGTGTGACAAGCTCTCGCCATCGATTATCACGCTGGCTTGGAGGGAGTGACTCTGCGGCGAGTCCCAGCTGTTGCATGATGTATTCATCAAGATTTTCAGATTCAATCATTAGCGGGACGTGATAGATATCTTCTACATCAGGGTTGGAAAAGACTGCATCTGTCGGAACATCGCAAAATAACGCTATTTTTTCCTTCGTCGCAGTCTCAAGTTCATCATCACACCGCCCAACGACAATGTCAGGCTGTAGACCGATCGAGCGGAGCTCCTTTACTGAGTGCTGTGTTGGCTTCGTCTTCTGTTCGCCATTTTTCGAGTATGGAACTAACGTGACATGTGCAAATAAGATATTTTCTGGGGACTCCTCATGAGCAAACTGACGAAGGGCCTCGAGATAGGGCATCCCCTCAATATCACCGACAGTTCCACCAACCTCAACGATGCATACGTCGGTTCCGGCAGCAGCTTCTCGAATGCGACGCTTAATATCATCGGTGATATGTGGAATGATCTGGACCGTTTTCCCGAGGTAATCGCCTGCTCGTTCTCGCTCAATCACTTCTTGATATGTCTTTCCAGTTGTGACGTTATGATCGGAGGTCATGTCGACTCCCAGAAACCGCTCATAATTACCTAAGTCAAGGTCGACTTCACCCCCATCTTTGAGCACATACACTTCACCGTGCTGATAGGGATTCATCGTCCCTGCATCAACGTTGAGATATGGATCGATCTTGACTGCTGTGACATCAAACCCAGCGTTGGCCAAGAGTCGGCCGGTGCTTGCGGCGGTGATTCCTTTTCCAAGTCCGGACATGACGCCCCCAGTCACGAAAATAAATTTCCGACCCAGACCTGGGTCGTATCCTGTCTTAGGTTCCTTCGGCATACTAAGTGTGTGCAAGGCCACTTCAAAATCGTTTCGGAGGAGACGCCCGCCTGCATAGCCGTCTGATATAGAACTACACGATTGAGTGATTATATGACCAACTCTACTACGATCTGCGCATTCTCAATCGTCTGTGATATCACGTCTGAAGCACTTGATAGTCCTCATAAGACAGGACGTTCTCGTCTTGGCCAGTCACGTTGACGAGAGAGCGAAGCTCATATCCAGTGGTCGAGATGAGTGCTTCAGGAGTGAATTGAGTACTGCTCTATTCACACACGTGGCGCAGCTTCGCACACATTATCCTGTGAATCACTCTTGTGCTCAGGATGAAAGACCGCATCCGCGAAAACAGTTCTCGTCCACTCATGACAGTTCTACCAACTCCACCAGCTCATCACGTACAAAGGCGAACGCGCTGGCATTCGCGTCGAGAGGGTTGACGCCTATCACACGAGTCAGCAGTGTTCGGCATGTGGTTCGATGGGAACTCGTGATGGTCACCATCTTGTGTGTGCGACCGTGGACGGCACGCCGAATTGAACACTCCGGAGAATATTGCACAACGGGAGGGTGAGCCATGCACCGCGTAGCGGTTCGGTTGACGCGAACCGTGCTCCCTCGCTGGGTGAATAGCTAACCAGCCGTCGTTATCGGGCTCTGCCCGATTGCTCGTGGAACGTCGTTCCACGCTGTTGACGCCCGTTGTATGCAGGGGGCCCCATTGGCAGGGCTGTACGCGCTGTCATGCACACCATTTGTCACAACTCGGTGGCGACCGTTGACGTTCCACGCGAAAGCGTAGTTGAACCCTGGGAAACGCGCACCCTGCATATCTCCCCCGGGGATCCTTGCGGTTTAGCGTTGGGAGGATGTCAATCCACCTCTGAACTTGTGGTTAGGTGGGTTGAATGATCTTCGGTTTTTGTCATCATGCCAGTGATTATCGTTTGAATCGAGGCACTCGTTTTGTTCCTTCTGTGGATGCACGCCTACGAGGCTGGCTTGTCGAAAGGGTTTTACCTCGGACAGTATTGTATATAATGTGCAATAAAATGACTACCAAATGTCAAGCACACGTCCGGAGACTAGCAGGCTTCATGATTATGTTTGGATTAATACTGGGATTTTTCTTCAATGCTTATGGATACGTGCTCAGTGGATTTGTTGGGCTCAATCTATTCCAAAGTAGCTTTACAGATATCTGTCCAGCGGAGTGGATATTTTCAAAGTTGGGGATAAGTTGCAATACGATGGCAGGCTAAAACAACTCAACACGGTGGCCGTTTTACTCTAAGGTGGTTTTCAGCTGTCTCGATAGAGATTTAGCCGGTGTTCTTCATTCCGGCCGCAATTCCTTTGACCGTGAGACGCAGTGTGCGCTCTTCAGCATCTGTTCGATGTGTCTGTTCAAGCAGATGTGTCTGCAAGAGATTTAACGGGTCGACATACGGATTACGTCGATGCAAGCTTTGCGCTAACCACTCACGCTCAAGCAGTGAGTCTCGGCCACTAATCTCACATACAAACTCGCATGCCCGCTCGTACTCTTCGATAAGGTGTGGAAAAAATGCAGAGCGCAGATCAGGGTCAGCCAAGGCAGCGTAATGCTCTGCGATGTCAGGGTCAGTCCGTGCAAGCGCGAGTGCAGAGTTGTCAAGCGTCGTCCTGAAGAATGGCCACTCATTGTACATCTCGCGGAGCGTTTCGATCTCTCCTCCATTGTCGAGGTATGACTGGATTCCTAGTCCGACCGAATACCACCCAGTGATGATACAACGGGACTGTGTCCATGAGAATACCCACGGAATTGCCCGTAGATCTTCGATTTTTCGTTCGCCGGATCTTGATGCTGGCCTCGACCCGAGATTGAGGTCCTCGATAACGCTAATCGGTGTTGCTTGTCCGAAGTAGGTCACAAACCCGTCAGACTCGAGAAGGTCACGGTATGCCTGCCGGGCACGCGTTGCCATCGTATCCATGGCACCTATCCACTCATCGTCGACACTTTCTATTGGTTCAATGAGTGAATCCGTTCGAGCGCGTATTTGTGCATTGAGCATCTGCTCCAAGTTTCGCTGTGCAATCTGTGGGTTCGCGTATTTTTCCGCGATCGCTTCACCCTGTTCGGTGAACTTAATTTGGCCGGTGACCGTCTCATTCGGGAGCGCTAACATCGCTTCATTCATCGGTCCTCCGCCGCGTGAGATTGACCCACCACGCCCATGGAAGAGTCGCATCGTGATATCGTGATCTTCACAGATCGCTGCGAGTCGACGTTGATTTTTATATAAGTCCCAGTTTGCAGCTAAAAATCCATTCTCTTTATTCGAATCCGAGTATCCAAGCATAATCTCTTGAACCCCGTCACGGGCTTTCAGCGCGGTTTCGTACGCCTCATTTTCGAATAACGTCCCCATGATTCGTCGGGCCCCATTCAGTGCAGACTTCGTCTCTAGGAGTGGGACGATGTCTAATCCACAATGATCTGGGAGTGCAATTACTCCAGCCTGGTCAGCTAAAAAGAGTACCTCCAGCACATGACTTGGTTCCTCAGTCATGGAGATACAATATGTATCGATCGCGCCAACACCAAATTCGTCTTGCCAGTCACCGAGCATCTCAAAGCGGCGTAAGACCCGCTGAGCAATATCAGACACATCGCCTGGGTGATCAAGATCAATGATGGGGGTTTCTTGTAAGATGGCGTCTGTGAGCAGCTCTACACGCTCTGCTTCGGTCTTGTCTTGATAATCAATGCCGACGTCCGAGAGTGCTTCATGAACCGTTTCAGTGTGGTTCTGTTGATGATCACGAAGGTCTAAGCTGGCAAGAGTAAATCCGAACGTATCGACCTGCCGCATAAGTGGCTCGACATACTCGTCAGCTATCACCTGGCCACCATTGGCTCGCAAGCTTTGATCAATGACCTTTAGATCTGAGAGAAATGTCGATGGGTTGCTGTAATCATCCGGTCTTACATCTTCGATACGTCGCAGTCGCTCACGCATCAGTTTGAGTTTCTGCCGGTACGGTTCGTTTGGGTACCGCTGTTCTGTTTCTTCGGCGACACCTGGAAGCCGCTCTCGGTCGGATTTGAGTGACCGTTGTAGTTCCGTCTCGACTGTCACTCGGCTATTATCTTGGCTCAGAATGCCAGAGAGTTCTTTGAGTGACTGGCTGTACTTCTCCAAGATCACTGATCGCTGTCGTTCAAGTGTGTCGGTCGTTACCTCAGGCGTGACGAAGGGATTTCCATCACGGTCTGATCCTGCCCATGACCTGAATTCAAACAGCTTGGGTACGTCGACATTCGGATAGGAGTCAGCCAACACTTCCTCAAAGTCTGCATACACTTTGCCGACCACGTCGAAGAGAATCGACTCCAAGTACCACTGCACGTTTCGGGCCTCATCCTGCGGCTCAGGGCGTCGGTCTCGGACCTGAGATGTCTGCCAGAGACTGGTAATCTCGGCATCGATCTTTCGCCATGTTCTTTTTCGCTCTCTATCGGGCGTTCGACGCTCATCCAACTGCTCGATTCGGTGAGCAATAGATCGTAACTTTGCTTTGACTGTTTTCCGCCTGGCTTCTGTTGGGTGCGCAGTGAACGTCGGCTCGATCAACACATCATCGAGGACCTGCTGTACCTGCTCCGATGATGCCTCTCTTTCTTCTAAAGATTCGACTGCAGCTATGAGACCATCGGCGAGTTCTTCGGCCTGCGTCCCCTCTTGCACCATCCGAACCCGCTCGCGTTCTTCGGCAAGATTGACCAGCTCAAAGTATGTGGTAAATGCACGGGCAACCACACACTCACGACTTGGACCCAGACTGTCAATTAATCGGTCTAATTGTGTTCGACTCTGAATATTGCCTTTTCGGTAATCGATTGCAGTGGTGCGAACCGTCTCAACAGTCTGAAACGCTTCATCTGAGGTTTGATCGGCCAGCACATCTCCTAGTAACTCCCCTAACTCACGGATATCTTGCTTGACACCCCTGCTATGTAACGCCATAAGAAGGCAATACTGTGGCGCGAGTAAAAATCCCCTGCTACAGTGTGTCGCATCTTGGAGACCGAAGTTGAAGACCTGATGTTTCGTCACGCTTTTGATGAGTGCACCAGATGGAGATATATGGATCAAGGCGATAAATACCCGTCAGAATCTGGGAGACGTCGGTTCGTGAAGGGAGTTGTCGGAGGTGCTGCCTTAGCGGGAGTGGGTGCCTCAGGAGCGGCTGCAGTGAATTCTGCTACGAGGTCGCCCGGTGCTGGTGGCGGCACGACACAGGCGTACGCGATTGAGAACGTCGACGGACCAGCACCCCGAGGAATGCCACAGATTCCTGTCGAGATAGATTCAGAAGGGTTTCTGAAAGGCGTATGGCCAGAGGTGAAAACAGAGGATCAAGGTGGGCTCTCGATTCAGATTGCTGAAACCGAGGATTTCAAGGGCTCAGGCGTAACTTACTCTACCGAGTGGTATCAGTACTGTGGTGTCGAATCATACGCCGGGATTAATCCAGACTATGACTCAGATAATTATTTTCGGGTTGGATCAAATCCAGGCTATAGCTGGGAAAGTGAACGATATTCTGAAGGAGACAAACTCCATGTAGACGACTTTAGTGACTACCAGACATGGTCAAACAATATCGGCCAAGATGGATTAGGCAAGCCGGCGACTGGCCGATGGCGATCCGAGGACGCGGAGAATATTATCCCAATCCAACTGATCAAATCAGAGCAAGTTGAAAACCTTGCATCACAAGATCCGTGGCTTGAGGCCTCAACTAGTGAGGGGTTCGTTGCATGGCTGAACAAATGCACACATTTCTGTTGTGTTCCGAAGTATAAGAGTGAGGGTTCAGCGAAGTTCAATGCTGAAAACGATGTGTACTGTCAGTGTCACCAGTCTGTATATGATCCCTTTAGTATTGTTCAGACCCTGTTCGTCGCCCGCCCACGTCCGACCAGCTGAACAGTGGACTCAGATTGAGTCGGACAGGCTGAGCTGGCGGAGACACTCAAGCACCCGAACATCACGATTCTGGTGTGCAGAAAGCTGCAGTTGATTCGGTGTGTCCCACGGCGAGAGACAAGGCCGATGACAGATCCAAACAATGCTGTACCGTATCAGACAGCGTCTGGTGTGGCATAACTCGAGAAATTACCACGGAGTGAATATGCAACCCCCCTGCTACATCGACGCATTAAAAATTGCAAGGTCGGTATCAACTTGTTTGATTTGATGGAAAGTTGGTGGTGAGATGAATCGGGAGGCACCTGATCGGTCACGGCTTGATCCGACGAAAACCAGATCATACGTCTCAGCATTCGCATGCACGAAATCCGCTGGATCTGACCGGGCTACCCGTGTCTCGATATTTCCTGACGCAGTCTCAACTAATTGCTCAAGTTGTCGTTCAGTTGGACGGCGTTCAACCTCATCGAGAATACATGAGGTAACGCTCACAGTCCCGTGACTTCCGGCTAATCGTGTTGCAAAGTCGATCATCCCGTGTGCATTTTCGCCCCTACGAGCGACCATGACAAGAATCCGGCGCCACTGGGTTCTCTCATTTTTTTCTCCACCTCGAAACACAATGCTATCAATTGGTGCGTTAAATATGCCACGCGTGAGCGATGAGTAATCATCAGCTTCCTCCTCTGCATATGAACCAGTCACGAGGTCGCAGTTTGTCTGTTGTGCTGTTTGGACGGTCGTTGATAGCATCTCACCGCGAGCCACGACAACGTCGCAAGGAACTCCAGCTTTCGTTCGAATCTGATTCGCCAGACGTTCTGTTTCTTTCACCACAGTCTTCGTAGCTGGATCAGCGATATCATCAATCGATGTCTCTGAGTCAAATACGATGTCCGATGATTGGTTATCCGTCCCCGAGGCGGTCGTATCGATCAGGTCGCTGGAAGATGAAGCGGGTCGAAGAAGGACGAGCTTGCCAGCTTCGTGTGCACCAGCGATTCTCCCAGCAAAAAATGCTAGTCTTTCGTCTGCTAACTCCTGCAAGGGGACAAGAATATGATCATCAGCCTTGACAGTTTTGTACAGATACTGTGCACGCTCCTCGTAGAATTCATGTCGCCAGATGGTAAATGCACCTCCGATAATAAGTGAACAAATAATGATTGAGGCGACGTATGTCAACGGCTCGACGCGCTCTGTTGCTAACGTCAGGAGAGCAGTGGCGAACGCTGATGGGGCCTCAATTTTAGCTATCCACGTAATGAGTCCAGTGAGAAACACAGCAGATACGGCCCCGAGTGGATTGATCCCGGCGACGTTTGATTCGAGAGAGAGCCACTCCACAGATGCAGCAGCGACAAATCCACAGCCAGCTCCGACACTCAGACTGAGAATGAATCGCACGGGATTAGCATACTGGCCCTCAGGGTCGGAGAATAATGTGTATGTTCCTGAGGCCAGCGGCGGGAATAACAGAAATGAAATAATTTCCCACCGGTTAGAGAGAAGTGTCAAAAGACCAATGAGCAGCGGAATAAAGAATACAATAGAGAGGTGAATGAGATTGTCTGTGTGGCCTAACCACTGTTTGACACTGGCCGTTTCGGTTCGCTCTATACGTTTAATGCGGCGGCGGATTCGGAGGAAACCGTCTAAAACACTGTGCCAATGTTGAGACAAATCCATTATGAAGAATCTGAAAGACTGTACGTCGTTTCTAACGATATATTAATCGCTCTCTCGACATTGTTCTTTGCCTTTGCAGGAAGTTCGTCATCGCTATCCGCGCCTTTTTGTGTGCCACGTACCAGATTGCCGTCGACAGTGCATATTGCCCCAGCCGCCATATCGTTCCGCCGGGACAACGAGAAGAGAGTCGCTGCTTCCATCTCAATTGCTAACATGTTTGCTTCAGTCCACTGAGAGACATACTCCTCTGTCTCGTTGTAATAGGCATCGTCAGTGACGATTGGTCCGATATGGACGGATTCATCATTATCACGTGCTGCCGTCAGTAGCCCATTCAGCACCCTGTGATCTGGAACGGCTGGATATGTTGCTGCCTCATATCGCTTGGTCGTTCCCTCTTCCTTTGCTGCGCCTGTTGCAATGACCATATCTCCTATCTCGATCTCAGGCTGCAGTGCCCCAATTGTTCCAACCCGAATGACCTTTTCGACACCGACCTGATGTAGCTCTTCGATAGCAATTGCAGCTGACGGTCCACCGATCCCAGTAGAGCACACGGTGAGCGGACATCCACGATAGGTTGCGTTGATAACTTTATATTCTCGATTCGAGGCGACTTCAGTGACATCCTCACAGTGGCTTCCGATGCGATCTACCCGGCCAGGATCGCCTGGCAGTAATGCGATTTGATTGACATCAGATTCATCAACTAGCAGGTGAGGTTGTTTTGACATACAAATATACATACAAAGCGTCTTGAAAAACACCTCGTTGAGACAACGACCGTACCGACGGGTTAGAAGCAAATCCCCCATGGTGAATCACCTCGTAGCCGAGAGATGAGCACGGAGTGATCATGGGATCCTGTGATTTCTGACGATCTGCGCCGTCTGTAGACGAATCGAGTCATGACACACCAAGGAACTGAATCAAGCCGCTGTCGCGACACTAAATAATAGCAAATTGTGAATCGCTGGTCCGACGCCAACCGCAGTCATCAGCCCGAGCAATAGCTCTGCCTGAGTCCGATCTGATCGAATATACTCAATAAATAACCAGAGCACACCAGAAATCACGATGAGCTTGATCAAGATAAACAGCCATCCACCGCCAATTGCCGATACACCAGGAATCGAGCTCCCGACCTCCAGAATCAGTGCTGAGAGGGGTGATCGCTCACCGAAGCCGAGAACGTCTACCCCCACCGCGGTTGTTATGCCATCAAGAGCATGACCGAACAAGACCACTGGACCAAGTGGCCGTGTTTCGCTAATCGCATTTATTTTGAACCGAACTATTATCCACGTTGTGCCGGTAATGAGCACAGCAGCGAGTGTACTCCCGACGATGATGATCAGTGGTCGCCAAATAGTGGTGTTGACTTGAGCAAATAACCACCCGATGAGTACAACAGAGATTCCGCCACCTCCGATGAGGAGTATTTGCCGTGCGCGAGTGACGGTGACGAGTGCCCGCAACCCTCGCCAACTTCCCAAAGCCCCGATTGCTGTGGTCACATAGACTGTTGGTGTTCCGGCGAGCGGCGCAATTGCCGTGCTCAGATATCCTTGAACGAACAGGACATGTGCGGTTGCCCCAACGACCATCCATGGCAGAAATGCGAGCACATCATGAGCGTTGATTGGATCGGGTATATCTCGCATACTCAGCAGAACCACCGCACCGGCAATTGTTAATCCGAGAAGATACCGAATAGGAGGCAACGCGAACCCCTCTGGAAGGATCACCATATCAAAGCTCGATTGAGGAATCCATTAAACTACATCGAAGACACTGAACAGTCGTGTCCTCTTCGTCGTAGACGGTGGGCGTACTGCACGGTGGATGGTCGAGGGGTGGCGATACGAGTTGTCCTTTCGTTCCGTGGTTGTGAGAAGATAGGCTTACCATAGCCCGAATCGACGCTTGGGGAGATTAGCAGTTCGTAGGTGCTCAGCGTCATCGTGGCGCGAACGGCGTGAGCCGTGAGCGAATTGAGTGAAGTGGAGTGGAGTGGGGTGGGGTAGGGTAGGAAGCGTAGCACCCACTGTAACGACTCTCACGACACGAGCAGACACGAAGCCTGAGTGTTATTCATCTAACGCAGCGAATATATACCAAGGTGTGATCCCTCTGGGGTTGGTAGTACCACGTACAGAGAAACACACCCCGAGACCACTCCCTGAGGTACTTCACTCATGTTCCTATAGTACGGATATGAACAGAGGAGACCTTGCCACAATTATTGATCATACTGTCTTGGGACCAACGACGACCGGAGGACAGGTACAGACGACTGCAATAGAGGCCGAACAGTATGGCATGAATGTCTGTGTGCCACCCTGCTATCTGGACGTTGCGTGCAGTGTGGCAGAGAGTGCTTCTGTTGTGACAGTGATTGGGTTTCCACATGGGCAAACAACGCCTACAATCAAGTCTGAGGCGGCAGTACAGGCGTATAACGCGGGGGCCGACGAGATCGACATGGTCCTCAACATCGGTCAGATCAAAGCACAAAATAGAGACGTGGTGTATGATGAGATTGCAGAGGTCGTAGCAGCAGTGCCAGCTCCCGTGAAAGTAATTGTCGAAACAGCGCTGCTATCTACCGCCGAGATTGAACAAGCAGGGAGTATTGCGCAGGATGCCGGAGCTGCCTTCCTGAAAACCTCAACCGGATTCGCCCCAGAGGGAGCAACCGAAGAGGGTGTCTCAACGTTAGCCCAGTATCTCCCGGTCAAAGCGAGTGGGGGTATCCGTTCATATGGGGATGCTATGCGGCTCATCAACGCTGGTGCTGAGCGCCTTGGTGCTTCAAGTGGGGTAAAAATACTTCAAGAGGCTCCAGTATCAGATTAACAGTTGTTACAAATATGATTTCTTTATTCAGTCTGGGGTGTGATTTTTCCGAAGTCGTATTTCGAGTGACTGCTCTTGGTGCTTGTCAGTGCGAAGGGCAGACCTGGCTGGCAATGCCCTGATCGCAGTCGCTACATACCTTTGCGCCGCAGTTGTCACATGTTCCGCCGTCCGGCATTCCAGCAGCGACATCGCCTGGGTCGGGCAGATCAACTCCGCAACTTGTACAGGGTGTTCCCATCTATTTTCTTTCTATTACTCATACAAAATGTGTCGCTCAACCAGAGAGCCGTTATCAGTTGTTGCAAATATCATTTCTTTCTTCAGTCTGCAGCGTGGCTCTTCCTGCCGATTCGGAAGCACTCCTGAATAGAAGAGGCGTGTTTTCAATGACTGTTAATGATGAGTCAGTTCGATATCCAAAACGACCAATAAGAGTGCGATGGACTCAAATTGCTCGGTGATCCCCCTCAAAACTCCGGAACATCACCCGCTGGATAGCCGCCCGCATCTGGAGCGAATCCAGCGGAATGTTAAGTGGGTGCTGAGAGCGTATAGAGTGCTGGAAAAGTTGAACGCACAATCCACTCGGGGAGTCATAACCTCCTGACGCTTTCCAGTCATGCTTTGAGTTGCGACAGAGCGACACAGGGTTGACGCTATTCGAGACCGTCTTCGGTACGCTGACTGGCACTCACAGTGGGTGTTTCGCAAGCTCAAGCAGTGTGTTGAATACAAAGCCGAAGAGCAGGGAGTGTTCGTGACGTACCGCGAGGACAACGTTCATGATCTCAACCGCACGTCCCAAAACGGGCTGTGCTGTCGCAGGCGAATTTCATTTCTCTTGACGTTCCCGAGATGGGTCGGCTGAAATTCATATATCCGAACATCTAGTGGGTGAGGGTCGGCGGCTTCACCCCGCTCGCGATCGCGAACACCCGTCTCACCTGCCGTCGATGTCGAGAGGCGTCGCGTTTTCTCGCAACTGCCGGCCGTTGCTTCAACATCTTTCACCCACGTCACAACTGTATTCACTGTGACGGTGGGCCGCGTCATAACCGTATGGCCTTCAGCTTCTCGTAGAGAAGTAGTTTGAGACCCAAAGCGTCATCACGGGAACGGAAACCGAAGATTTCTGATCGCGACCCTCCCACTCTGCCTGTTCCGCCTGCAGACACAGTAAATTCGAAGAACACGAGCAAGCGATGTAAACGGCGAGGAGGATGTCACAGAGAGTGTCTCAGTACGCCACTGGATAAACGGTGGTTGTACAGGCGGTTGAGGCGACTGCCCCGGGGTGAGTTCACGACGTCATAATGTGGGTCTGGAACGATTGGACTCACCACAATTAACTAACCCGAGACAGTTGCAATGGTCTTGAGAGTCACTCTCGTTGCGATGGGTCATCTGCCTCAGACGGTGACTCTGGCTGCCATTGGCTATCCACCGTCACATGTTGCAGATCCGCTGGCTTGTCGGTCGATTTCCACTCACCGAGTGATTTTGGATCTACATGCACGAAAACATCATCAATCGCTGGAATATCCATAATGTCACCGACAATTGTTGACTCAATCTCATGTGCTTCAGACAACGTCAGGTCCCCCTCAACTTCGATGTGTAGGCTGACATCCACTTCTGGACCGACGTAGTGTGCGACAACGTCATGTGCACCTTCCACCTGCGGGTGCGATAACGCGCGCTGTAAAATCTTGCGCCGAAGCGGTTCTGGCGGTGCCGCTCCTACCAAGTAGCTCACATTATTTTTCACGATTTCGTATCCGGTGTAGAAAATCCCGATCGAAACTGTCCCAGCCGCAATCGGATCTAACAGAGGAAACCCAACAGCCGCACCAACAACGCCAATCAGTGCTGCCGCGGCAGTCAAAATATCATTTCGATTATCTAATGCTGCAGCCGTCACTGCTGGTGATTGTCGCTCTTCACCAATCCGACGGCAATATCGATAGAGTCCATACTTGACCAGTGCTGAGACCACTAACACACCAATAGCCAACCCATTGGCAAAGACAACGACACTTCCAGTCTGAATCGTCTGTACAGCGTTCCACAAGACTCCCCCTGCAGCAAGGAAGATGCCAGCTGCGATAAAGAGTGAAATAAACGGTTCGATGCGCTCATGTCCATGTGGATGTTCAAAATCTGGGGGTCGCGTCGTGAGATACAGTCCCCCGACGATGACCACGCTATAGAGTGAATCAGCCACACTGTTGACCGCCTCTGACCCGACTGCTAAGCTCCCTGAGAGCCACCACACAGCTATTTTGATTGCTGCGAGTGACACATTCGCTATTAGGATAGCGATTCCCACGCGGCGAACGACGTGCCGACGTGCGTTGCTCATCAATAGAGTGAGGAGATACAAAATCTAAGACCCTTTGGTCTCTATTGATACTGAATTAGAGGTTGAACAGGGGCAATGCCACGGCCTTTAGCCAATGGATACAGGCCGGAAGTGACGCAAACCCAACGATAGCACGGCCTGATATTCCAGCAGATAGTTCAACTTTCACACTCAATTACCTTCGTGACTGTCACCGCGAAATTCCACAACCCATCCCTCTCACGGCGGAAAGAGTGGCAACACGCTTCTTGACTCTACCGTGACACCAAACGGTCCTACATTGACGGATTGGAGACCGGCGACTTCGACGAATCCGTGATCACGGCCAGCATCGACAACGCCCTCTACTCGGCCATCCAGAACCAAGCCGTCCGAGAGGCGAAATCCGGCCACAACGAGGGGAGGTTCGCTACCAAGAGAGTCAGCCGTTCGCCGTCAACAACCAGAACTGCGAAATCAACATGACTGAGAATGGCACGGCTGTCGCTGATTTCCCATGCGTCTCCCAACGGTGGTACACGCCCATAGAGGTGTCCGACGATATTGCCGGCACCGTAGACCGACTGGTCAAGATGATGCCGACAAGACCCGCCGACAGGTCTACGCTCGCGGAGAAAACTGGTTCTGCACGTTCAACATCGAGTACGACGCCGACACGCCGGGCGAGACGCGCATCAGTGTTGATATTGGCGAACATCACATCCTCGCGGTGACGGCATACGGCGGAGGCGAGTTAATGTTGATGTCGGGTGGTGAGGCAAAGCACGTTCGACGCAAATATCGTTCCCTACGCGATTCGCTGTCAGACCGGATGGGAGACCTCGAAGGTGTCCGCGTCGAAGAGATTGATGCGTACCACACCAGCCAGCAGTGTTCGGAGTGCGATCGTGAACGCCACGCCGGCCTGAACGCTTCGGAAGAACTTGCACGACGGGAGGGTGAACCATGGGCTAACACTTCGGGTGAGGCGAACCGTGCTCCCTCGCTGGGTGAATAGCCAGCCGTCGTTATCGGGCTCTGCCCGATTGCTCGTGGAACGTCGTTCCACGCTGTTGACGCCTGCAGATTGCGGGGAGCCCCATTGACGGGGCTACGCGCGCTGAAAAGCACACCGTTGGTGACAACTCAATGGCGACCGTTGACGTTCCACACAAAAGTGTCCTTGAGAACCAAGGAAACGCGCACCCTGCATATCGACTTCGCGGATTCTCCTTAGCCGCGGGAGGATGTCAATTCGCTCTTCACTTCCTTTACGGAGAATCGAGAAGAAAGCCTCGCGCTTCAGCGCGGTGAGGATGTCAATCGTTCACGGTTGGCGGCGTTCCTTCTGAGATGTATGGTTTCGTATTTTCATGCTCATTTAAAATCTGAGTTCGACGGCGTTCTCTGAGCCCTGATTATCCTCATTTTCAGCCGCCTCTGGACGAGTCTCGAATACATCATACAGCCGATCGTATGTATCCTCGAGTGCCTCGACGAGAACGCGCGTGTCACCGATTGCTGACATAAAGTTCGTATCGCCACTCCATCGAGGCACCACATGTGTATGAATGTGCGACTCAATTGAGCCACCAGCGGCGTCGCCGCCAAGATTTTCACCAGCATTCATTCCATCTGGCTGTAGACTTGTCTCAATCGTACTGATTGTGGCGGCTTTGAGTTGAGTATGATCCAATAGGGCATCATCATCCAGCGAATCCCACCGACTTACATGTGCATACGGAATCACCATGACGTGTCCTGGATTATACGGATAATTATTCAATAAGACAAAACAGTGCTCACTACGTGCAACGATACGGCTCTCGCGGTCGCGGTGTCGCTCTGGAAGCACACAGAACGGGCACCCATTATCTCCTGCAGCAGGGTCACGTTCAACCCACTCAATTCGCCATGGTGCGAAGATATGCTCCATAAGTTACCGTGTGAGATTCTCGTACCCGTCTTCAGTGATAATGAGCGTGTCTTCTGCCTGACTCACGAGTTCTCCACTTTGCTCTTTGAGCACTGGATAACTGTGCAGGATACCCTTCTGCTCAAGCCGTCGTAGCGCGATCTCTGACCGAGATGCCTCAATCCACCGGCCAGCGAAAGGGAGGGTCTTGTACTCAGACTTCACCTGCTCAAGCACCGCACGGGCACTCCTATCTCGAACAGAGCGGTCGTTTTCAAGGCTGTATATCTCCGTATCTGCCCCTTCAGAGACTTTTCCACGACCGGTTGTCGCGAAGGGTTCGATTGCAATCACATCGCCCACAGAGAGCTCGACACTGCGGTCTGTTCCACGATTTGGAATGTTTGGTGCCGTGTGTGCATCCCACTGGGAAACACCGTGTCCAGAGAGATTAAGGACTGGCGTAAATCCATATCCACGGATGACCTCCTCAACGGCCTCGCCCAACCGCCCGGTGGGGACACCCGGACCGACCAATTCAAGCGCTGCATCAAGGGCCTCTTGAGCGGCGTCAACCAGTGCTGAATTTCCAGAGAGGTCAACAGTCGTGGCTGCGTCGGCAATATATCCATCTACATGGACTCCACAATCCAGACAGACCATTTCATCATCAAACGTCTCAGATGAGTCTGCTGCAGGCGTCGCGTGCGAGGCTTCTTCATTGACGCTAATATTCACCGGAAATGCACATCCATCGGCATCCTCATATATTTGCGCTTCAAGCGTTTCAGCTACCTCAAGATGTGAAACACCTGGTTCAATCAGTTCAGCGCCAGTCTCTAATACGTCCTGTAGGACTGTCCCAGCCTGTTGATACTTTTCATATGTCTCATTTGGGACTCCAGTTTCTTGCATGTACTCACTTCTGTCTAAGAAGCAAAAAGGGGTTCCGGAGAGGATTCAACGATAAGCTGCGACAGGTGACGACCACCACCACTACCACTCAGACGTTGAGATTCTTCATTAGATGGCTTCGCCGGCCCCAGCGACAAACCTATTTTTGAGCAGCGAGAGCGCCGTTTACGGCGGGCGTCGTGTCACTTGACTACGCTAATCACGTGCTCTCTGAATACTCCTCCGTGACACGAACCTGCAAGATCCGAGAAAACGTACTAAAATGAACACCAGTTGACATCGCCATCGAACGTGGAAGCGACCTCCACGAACGAGTGAAAGAGTACTCCCGTGAGAACGGTCTGCGAATCGACTTTGCATACGCCGAACTCGTCACACAGTGACTCGACACTGCCGAAGAATGAGTGAGGAGTCCAAGACGCTCGAAGCGTATCTTGCTCCCTACTCAGCACAAGCAGCGGAAGCTCCACGACGAACACGACCGATACGAATCGTTGCTTCGTCGCAGCTTCAACGCGAGTGCGACACCATGACTGCCGTCAGCGATATCATCACTGGTGAAGACCTCAACTGGCACTCCAAAACCGCACTCAAAAATATGTTCCAAACCTCGCGGACGAAGACACATACAACGCGAGTCAACACGCAGACGACCACCCGCTACGCGAACACCGCAGCAGTCTTCGATGGTGACGAAGATCGCCACCACGAAATCTGCTGGGAAGTCCCACTTCCCGGTCACAGAACGAACTTCTGGATACCACTCCAATCAAATCCCGAGCAAAAAGAGTGGTGGCACTCTCTGATTGATGACGAAGACGACAGTGTGTGGGCGGGAGAACTCCGCTTACAACTCGATGGTGACAGATGGGTGTTGCATGTCACCGCGAACTCCGAAGTGGAATCAAACCACTCGTGTTCGTGTGACAGTGATAGTGTGACCCTGTTGGGTTTGACGTGGGAGAATCCAAACTCTTGGTCGGCTGTGCCCTCCGAGACGAGACACCCGTTGACCCGTTGTTCGTGGATGGTGGTCGCGTCCGACACCTCTCCGACAGAAACGAGCCAGTGCTGAAGACCG
>ERZ1034569.69-NODE-69-length-33960-cov-28.541307_pt1 | contig 33960 bp, 45 predicted proteins | sample MGYA00520706_ERZ1034569 | MGnify/ENA primary metagenome ERZ1034569 (study PRJEB33760, sample SAMEA4777722) | hypersaline lake metagenome | biome: hypersaline environment; feature: brines | place: Spain | collected 2014-08 | depth 0 m ...
CGCAAACACGAACGCCTGTGATTCTCTCTTTTGGTTTGAATGATCCTTGATTTACAGTTTCAATCGTATCGCTCATCTGACGTGTCTAAGTCTTCTGTATCGATAGTGCGTTCTTCCCCGCTTGGAATATGGACTACGTTAACAAACCAATCTTGGAAATAAAGCTTTTGAAAAAATTTCTTAACCGCTTCCTTAAAGCTATCGGCAGTTACCGCAAATGAGACGCTAACCTCGTACTGATAGTGTTCCATTGTAGTAATTGTGTTATTGGAAAGAAACTGTCCACGCTGGGACAGCCTAAACCTTAAACTCCATGAGCGAACGAATTAACGTGCCTAGGTATTCTGGGCGCGACCCGATGCCTGGATTATATAATCGGCTTGACTCCATACGGCCTATGTCATCTAAAAGTATGCTGGTTGATTCTGTTTTGACAATTTTGTGTTGGACGCGGTAATCAAACGGCATCCTGTCTACATTCTCAGAAACGAGGCCAACCGGACCATCTGCAACTAAGTCTTTTTTATCCTGCTCTGTCCTAAAAGCAAATTTGACAGTGAAGAGAAAGTTGTCTTCTCCGTTATCCCAATCGCCCCGAACCAGCTTTAGGTACGTAAACGGATCAACATCAGGCATGTCACGATAACTTGATTAATAAATAATAAAACCCCCCGCCCTTATTTGACTATCTCCCTGTATGGCCAAATCCACCCTCGCCTCTTTCAGTCTCATCTAGGCTTTCGACCTCATGGAAGCGAACGTGAGGGACCCGGTTGATAATGAGCTGTGCCACCCGGTCGCCTTCTTGATATTGACCGCCTGTACCTCTGAGGTGAGAAGCATTAAATCGGACCTGGACCTCTCCACGAAACCCAGGGTCAAGAACACCCACTGCATTTCCAAGCTCTAGGTTCAACTCAGTAATAGATGATCGTGGAAAAATAAGACCTGCGTACCCTTCAGGAATCGCAATCTTCAGTCCGGTTTTAAACCAGAGCCTCTGCGTAGTGTCTTTGATCTTCTCCGTTGCCTTCAAGTCCATTCCTACATCGCCTTCTTCCTGATACTCAGGGATTTCAGCGTCGGGATGGCAGGTTGTAATTTGAACGTCTAGAGTGTTAAGTCGCTTACTCATAATATCAGTTGTAATAAAATTAGCTGCGATATATGATTTGACGCCATTTGCGAGCAATGGCATCCCAGTACTCAACTTCTTCAGTGATGATTGAATTTAGAAGTTGATGGCTCTCTCCATACGAAAAAAGAACGGCACCTTTTGGGTATCCTTGATCCCACTCTTTTGTTTTTACGATCTTCCCGATTTTCTGTTCTGACCCGATTTTTAGCCGGACCCACGCATCCTCCGATAATATTTTATCGAAGATCTCAATCTCTCCATCGTCTAGGGAAGAGTGGTACAGAGCGGTGCCATCCTCGCCCTTTTTCATTTCCGTTTTCTTGGATTTAACCTGTTCTTCGGTTAGCGATGGGCCTTGGGCGGCATCTGGCATAGTATCTTTTGTATTCTTGAGGGCTTGGGTCGAACGGAAGTCGAATATCCGATTTTATTCATTTCTATGTCGGCGGGGCCGACACGCTCACCTTCATGATCATAAGTTGTAACAGGAGTCCAGTATGCAGTGAATCCATGCCACCAAATTGTGTCACCCGGTGAGACGGAGCGGGCTTCTTCGGTGCCGGGTACGTAAATGCCACATGTGCCATGATTAACTTTATCACGGCAGTTAATCCATACTGTATCTTCGGTGGTTAAAATAGTCTCGATAACATATCCGCCAGTCATTACTATCTATCGTTTTTTGAGCCTTTGAGTGAGGTCATCTACGCCCGCTTTTCTACCGCTTGCAAATACGTCAAATAAAAACATCGCCTCATCTGGATCATCGGTTCGGAATTTTCTTCCACTATCTTCTATTCGGAAAACCAACTCTCCCTCAATGATAGCGGTTTTTATGTTATCAGTGCTACTGTTGATTTCGCGTCCTACTGCTTCGAGAGTTTCGCTCATGATGTACTGGGTGTTTTTTGTGTGTATGGTGTTGGATAGCCCATATTAGCATGGTTATAACAGGCGCGAAAAACGCGACCATCTTTGACTGCTCGATAAAAAAGGGCTTTGTTTTCGCACCTATGGCCCTTTTTGGTTTTAAAGTCACATTGATGATCGCCTCGCTCTTTTGTCATCTCAGTAACCATTAGGGAGGTTTTGTCTTAGGGTGGGGATAAAGCATTATTTAAATACTAACTGATCGAGATGGTACTTGTTTGCCCATTGCTTCACACCACTGCTCGTAATCGAAATCCTCTTTTGACTCTGCAATGATGCCGTCAATATCATGGCGGGCATTGACGCTCATATTCGAGCCATCAGAGAAGTACTGGACCACGAGGCGCTCACCGGATGTATGCGGCTCTGTGCCTTCTCCGCCTTTCACGTACACTGCACGCAAAGGCAGAGAGCGAAAAGAAACGGGCATGACCGACCTTGAGAGCAAAATCACCTTGCCCTGAAGCGGAGTGTTGAGAGAATTAGCCATGGTTATTCGTATTGCCAAATGTGAACGCGATCAGGAAGATGCTGGATTAGCTTTTTTACCACACTTTTACTCAGGTTGCCGTGACCAATGCCAGGATAGTTAAGGTGGACTTCTTGCCCTTCGTTCTCAAATAACCAGGCAAACAACCTGACATTTGCATGTGCAATAACTTTGATTGACGCATCATCGCGCCAATCCTGTTTAGTTTGGAACGCTGCGATTTTGGTCTCTTCGTCAAACAGCATCCCGTATGGCTCATCTTCTTGGTATGCGCCATTTTCTCGCAGCATTGTGCCAAGCCGGTCGGGAAGACCGGGGAACTTTTCTTTAGCCTGCCCGGCAATTCCAGCACCCATCACTAAATTGTTCTCTGAATCTAGTGATGCATTGGTGGTAATACAGAAAAGGTCCGCCTGATCATAGACGGACCACATATCTCCTGTTCGGTAAGTAGGCATGAAGTTACTCGTCTGATGAAGCGTATGGAGCGAGAGCGTCGTACATCAAGGTCAATATACTCACCCTTGATTTCTGACGTAGAGCTTCGATGTCAAATTCACGCGTACCCTCTCTCAAGTGCCCTATCTCTTTAATTGTCAGAAGGTAAGCCGGGTTTTCAGTATCCTCTAGATTGTCGATTGTGTCTAGTATGTCCCCGACAAAATCAGAATAGCTTTGGCCTCTTTGCTCGCAGATTTCGAGCAGCTCACCTTCTTTATCCCAAAAGATGGCACGAAGACAGGAAATATCCATGGAGCGTTAAGAGCTTATAGGTAAGCGAGGAAAGCGAGGTTACTCTTTTATCGCCCATTCGGTTTTTGCAATCTCCTTGCACACCCTAACCGGTGCGCCTTGAGCCGCTATCAATTTGGCTACCGACAGGCGGTCGGCGGCAAGCACGTCAATAAGCGACTCTCTTACGGAGATTACGTGCTGAGCATACGTTTGACTGCTTCCGATAATAAGCGACTCATCATCTTCAAGCCAAGGTCGAACCCAAGAGCGACCAATGGTTAGGTGAGAAGCAGAAGGAAGCGCGAAAGCCTCAGCTATTTTTCCCAGCGTGGACAATCGCGGATCAGCCTTCTTCTCAAACGGATGCTTTTCAATAATGTGAAGAGTGCCAACGGCAACGTCACTTTGTCGGCTAAGCTCGCGCATCGACATACTGTTAGCCGCTCGTAGCACTCTTACGTTTTCACTAAACATAGTCAGGCTGTTGCAAGTTCAGGCGTGTTAAGCTTTCTGTTCCGGTTTTCGATCTTCTTGGTCCAATTACAGAAAGTGCTTGGATATTTGTCTGCGAACTTCGTTGTAATATCGTTGTCTACGTCATATGCCTTCAGTCCGCCATTACCATCTGGCACACTTACAGCGTCTTTCGAGTACTGAATTTCTTCTGTGATACACCAACTAGGAAGCGTGAAGTTTGTTTCTGGGAGCGGCACTTGCTCGAAAAGAAGAGAGGTAATGGTGCCCTTCTCCAGCCCAAACCGATCTTTCAACAAGCTGCACATCTTATCATGCCCATCGTGTTCGTAGATGGAAATTGATGATACAGATTTGTCTGTGTGGTGCCTGATGACATATTCGCTCAGACCAAGAATTTCCTCAAGAACTTCCGCATCCTCTTTGTTCATTTTCTGAAATCGCTCACGAATAAAAGACTCTGTATCGCGCCCCTGATCTACTCCATGCTTGGAGATATAGTTGAGGATGCGCTGTGTGTCAAGCTTGTTCTTGAGGCTCCAGATGTCACTGAGCCCAAGATCTACTTCGTCAAAGAGGCTTTCAAAGTCCATAAAGGGTATACGTTAGGTGTGATAAAAAATATCGTGTCCATACTTATTGTACTTCGATACCCTTTATTTTTGCACTACTCGAAATACGCGTATGGAAAGGGCACACCTGTTTTATCGGACCATTCTCTCTTTTGATCATACGAGAAGTGCTCGCGGAACTCTTCCCAATTGGACCACTTGTGGAATGCAACACGTCCCCAGTATGGTACAATGAGTGAGCGATACTTCACACCTGCTGACATGAAGTATAGCGGATCACCGACGCCTTGTTTGAAGAACGGAGCACCACGCTTGATAATCTCATCCGTTTCAATGAAGCGACGGCATGAAGGGCACACGCGCCTGATAAAGTGCCCCGCTTCTGGATCCCATTCTGACACAATAATATCAGAACGAGGCGACTTTATCTCGTGATTGTTTGACGGTTGGAGAGATGCAAGTGCAGGTTCTGTGACCCACTCAGTCTTATTGTGATCAGGGCCAACAGGATCTCTAAGGTTAGACATTTTATCTTATCTAGTAATGAAACATCTATGATTCTAGTTCGACTTTGCCAGGGTACTTGTCCTGGTACTGCCGAAACGCACTTTTTATATTATCGGTTACATCTTCACGTCCGGCAAATTTAAAAAAATGATCGGGATCTTTTGCCCGATACCATTGTCCTCTTATTCGAAAAGAAGCCTGACTTTTTTCTATCATATCAATCTTATTTAACGATACCCGAAATAGGTGGTCCGGGGACAGGGCCGGACGGCGAAGAAACCATATGATTGATTACTACTGGTATCTTCGACGCCGACATGTGTATAACCTGAGCGAATTCTTCTACAAAATCATCAAACTGCTTATCTGTTGTGACCGGTGGCGCAATAGATTGCAAAGGTACTATTGAGCCAACGGAGCTTGTTTTCTGCACGCTACCGGAAGGTGGCGTTTTAAGGCTAAACTGTATTGGGAAGAAACTCGTCCAAATCTGCTGTATCTTTGCATCTACTGGCGGAATGCCTTGTTCGCCAATTTGCATTAGCGCGTCAAATATTGGCTTTGTTTGACTCACCGTAAACGGCTTCAGCGGATTGTCGCCAGTCATGTCTTCCATATCATTTAAATAATCGGCAAGGGCTTCACCCATGCGCTTTGCGGTCTCTTCCGCCATGTTCTTTGTTTTGTTCTCGCGCATATTAGCAGCCATTTCTTGAAACTGTTCATGCGTCAATGACTGCCCAATGTCGCTTTGAAGTTTTTGTATCTTTTCTTCTAGTTGTTTAAATGCGTCTCGATTTGGTTGTACAGCTTCTTTCAACCCGTCTTTTAATTTTTGTTCTTGTAACATATTTAGTTGACATAATTCGACTTACTAAGGAATTTCAAGGGAGCCTGGAATGGTGTTGCAGGTGCGCTTGTCGGGCCAACAGGGTGTGGGTGGATGTGTGTATTCATCCACTTTTTCATCTGCTTTAGAATGTCTTTGAGCGTCTCTCCTTTAGCAATTGCTTCTGACCCGCTGCTTCCACCTACGTAAATATCACCTGCATCTATGTCAAGCTCCGTACTCCCGCTATTGATAGTAATCTGATCGTCGTCTACTGTAATTGTAGTCGTCCCATTTTTTACCGTTGCTTTTTTACCCTCTTCAATATCGATTGTCCATGATGGGTTTTCAACCTTCAGACGCCCGCTATCTTTTAGATCAATATCGAACTTCTGTTGCCCACCCTTCTTCCAGGTGTGCCTGTAAAGACGTGACCCAAATAGTCCACGCCGCTCTGTTTCTTCAGACTTGGCAGTTTTTATGACAGTGCGCTCAATTTCTCCACTACTTTTTGTTTTCTTTCCAATTTGATGCTTGTGCTTCACATCTTGCTTCTCCATTGTTCGTTGCAAAAACAAATTATTCTGATCTCCAATCTGCTCATCATACTCAAACTGTCTTGTTTTCCCTACCTCGTGCTTTAAAAGCCCACTTTGGTTGCCAAGCTCTTGCTGAAAAACAGTACCGCCGTTTAGGTCTTCTGCCTTTCTTTTTGATATTACGCCCTCAACCCCGCCGGACATCTCTAAATATCTTTGTTGAGTTTGTCCTTGATCATTTCTCTCTTCGGTTTTGAACCATGACAAAAAATCCGTATCTGGATTAATGTTACTACTCAGCTCCGTATCGCTGGTTTGTCCTGCGGCCCACATTATGTCCGGCACACTATCGCCCTCACGATGAAGAAAACCGGAGTTTAAAAACATCTCGTGGAAAGCCTCTCCTGTGCTTTCATCGTGTATCGTTCGCTCTTGGGCAAGCGGACTGTATATCTTCTCGAAGTTTTTCACCTTTGTCTTAATCCGGCAATCTTCGGGAAGAATAGATATGCGTGCCCACGGATCAGATTTTATATCTACAACTCCAGACTGGCTCACCAAAAAGCGGCCAGCATTAGGCATCTCATACGTGAAGTCGCCGGGCGCACCCCAATCACCGGATTCACCTTTTACATCTGGCGTGCGAAGCGTACGGATAACATAAGCGTCGTCTCCTCGTATTGATCGTTGCTGATCTGTTTCCGCCATTGCGATAAGACAACGCGTATTCGCCTGTGGCGTCAACCTCATGCCGTACCCCTCTGGTGTTCCCATCGGCTGTGTAATGCGAGCGTTTTCGATGACGCGCCCATGCTCTGTAATAACACGGCACTCGCCTTTCTCCGGCATCACCTCATCAATTACGCCCACCTCCATTTTAATTTTTCGGTCGGGACTCCCATGTCCCATTCCGGTATTTGAAGTATCTGCGTTTCTCATAACAAAAAAAATAAAATATCCCAGACGGGCTCTCGCCCGCCGGGATAAGATTAATTATGAATTATTGTCAAGTTTTTCCTCGTATTCTTCAATCATTCTCTCAAACTTCTCGTCCATCGTGCCTCGAATATTCTCATTACCAGTCACATTTTCCATGCCGCCTGTGCTACTTCGCTCATCTTCACTGAAGGCAGTTTCTTCAGCATCATGGTTTCGCGTGCGTGATATAAGACTGGACGCAGCATCATATGTATTAGAATACTGGTCATCATTACTTTGGGAATATGACATTGTTTTGCCCTGCTGTATCCCAATAGACTGGGAGACATCGAAGGCATCTACACCTTCTGCCGCGCCTAGAAAGATAAACTCGTTTCCATCTTCTCTTTCTGACTCGACAAGCTCTTTGATTTCTTCGGCGCTGTCATACTCTTGGCTGTCATTTTCTACGCCGTCGGTAATGATAACATATAGCCGCTCTCTATGCTCTGATTCGCGGCTTTTGCCAAGCGCAATACCCTTTGCGATACTGTCTAGAAGAGCAGTTGACCCGCCAGGTATATAGACAGAATTATCTATCTTTGGCGCTTGAGATATGTCGCGGTCTTGATAGACAGTATCAATTTCATCATGACTACTGAACTGAATCAGTGTCATCCGGGCCTCACCCTCTTCCTGTCTCTGGTCTTCAAGAAAGCTGTTAAACCCATCGATGGTCTCATCAATGTAGCTCGTCATTGAGGAAGACTTATCGAGAATTACCGTAATGTCAGTGATATTACTCATCGGTATCGTTGCTTGTATCGAAGTCAGACAGTTCAAGTCGTTCTGTTGGCTCAAGCTCTCCACGCGAGATCATGCGCATTCGCTTCTCAAGCCGATCTTTCATCGGCACACTCTCAACGTCGTCAGCCTCCGGGTCTGCTGGATCGTTGTGAAGAACGAGATTACGAAGCGCACTATCCCCCTGACATAATGTCGTGTCGCCAATTTTGATCCATGCGCCAGCCTTTTGTACGGCATTCATAGACTGTGCATACTGAGCAAGCTCATATGCCTTGTCTAGTCCTGCACCAAAGCGAATATTTAGAGTGTCAGACTTAAAGGGCGGAGCGGTTTTATTCTTAGTTACGCGGGCATTGATTTCTTGCCCCACCTTGTCGCCACCTTCTTTTACGTGGCTAGAAGGACTTACCCGAAGCCGAATCGAAGAATAGAACTTCAGAGCTTTTCCGCCTGGGGTCGTCTCAGGATTTCCGAACATAACCCCAATCTTCATCCGAATCTGATTGAGGTATATGACAGTTGTGTCCATTGCATTTGCCTTCCCCTTCATTGTTCGAAGGTGCTGACTCATCAGCCGGGCTTGCAGGCCAACGTGGTCATCGTCAATGTCTCCTTCCAGCTCTGCTTCTGGAGTGAGCGCGGCAACGGAGTCTACAATGATAAACCCAACGTCCTCTTCTACCATCTTCTCTACCGTGTGTAGCGCACTTTCGCCACTATCGGGTTGGGAAATCATCCAAGGGCCGTTGTCAACCCCGATGCCTTCAATATCCTTGTTGCCATCGAAAGCATAATTAGGATCCAGGGAGTGTTCGGCATCTACAAACCCTACAATCTTTCCGGCCTCTTGTGCGGCCTTAGCAGCCTCTAGTGCAATTGTGGTTTTCCCGCCGCTTGGCGGCCCGTAAACCTCACAAAGCCGACCTTCCGGCCAACCACCGCCGAGCATTTCGTCAAGCTTGTAAGACCCCGATCCTGTCCGCTTCATCTTTTCAGGCTCAGCGTCCATGCGCTGTATATCTACGCCATCCAGAGACGAAAGGCGGTCGTAGATTTCTTGTGTCTTTTCTTCCATCGATTGGCTCATATCTAGTCTTCGTTATTTTGATTGGGAGTTTGAAAAGTTTTACAATATGTGCCACGAGGCGTATTGCCTTGACCTTCACCAACACCGATTTCCACCTTATCTGCCCGGCAGTTACCTTGCTGGTTAAAAATGCAAGCATGTGCCCCACATTTCAGTTCTACTTCTTCAGGTCCGCTTTGTGCCTCTCCAATATACATTGGATCTGGCACCTCTTCTATTTCATCGGAGCCGCTATCTTCTTCAACATTTTGGCTAGCCTGTTCTTCAGAACCAGATGAATCTTCTGTCTGGTCCGTCGAGGCATTTTCTTCACTTGTCGTATCGTCCTCTGCTGCTTCTTTTTTGTATTTGTCAGGAACCTGGAGGTTCCCAATTCCAAAACCTTGCTGTTTTGCCATTTTTGATTAAACGTTGAAGTAGGTTGAAAAACCACCGAGCACTTGGCAGGTCGGAGTCTTCGGGCGAGACCGTATCATGACGCCCTGTTACAACCTGATTATATGCTCTTTCTTCTAGATAAAGATTAAGAAAGATAAGCGCCATCAGTTCATACGACGGCAAGCCATGATGATCAATAAACTGACTCTTTCCCAACTGATCAATTGAATACTTGCCATGAACGTGGCGGTTAAAAGATACAGGAACAGACCACCAATCCGGCCCCTTTTTTGATTTTCCACGCTTCACAATGTGGTGAGCCGTTGTTCGTGTGTTCTGTTCTTCCTCATTTAACATTGTGACTACGCCTGGCCTCTGGCATATAAAAGCCATATAGTGCCTAGAGCGCATACTCACGTCTGATTCATTTTTGGGGGGTGGCCGATCTATCGTAAGTATCTCGCGTTGATTCATGTGTTATTATAACCCTCACGTCGTGGATTTAAAAATTACTCAACGAGTGAAGCCGACTCTAACTGTGTTTGTAGCGACTTATTCTCCTCTTTTAAGTCCTCATACACATCGTAGATTTCAGTGTATATCTCAATAAGGTAATTGTTCCTGTCTCTTATCCTATCTAGAGAAGAGGCCAGTTTGTCTGCGAAGTTTTTAATTTCATCGATTTCTCGTGTTCGCCTGTCAGAGTCGACCTTCCACTTTGAGGCTTCCTCTATGATTTCGTCGCCGGTATTTTCAATTCGGGTATGTGCACCGTCTAGCAAGTCCCAAATGTTATTTATGGCATCTTCTAGCTCTTCGATAACATAATATAGCTCTTCAGAGCTTTCTTCTTTGTCATGCCTTCGGTTTACACCTAAATGATCGCCAGCAACAGCTTTCGCCTCTTCAACGTCAATTTTCGCCTCAGTTATTCCTCGTAAAAGATCTAAGACATCATCTTCTGCATCGGAAAGGAAAGTATTATAATGATAGTCACTTTCTTGTAAAATGATATCGTCCATGAATTCGTCGACCTCATCGACCACCCGATCAAACCCATCGGGTGATCGTTCTCTCTCCAGATTTTCGGGGTGGGTAAATTCAGGCATTTAATACATGTTGATTGATCCGAGAGATTGTAAATCTTCTAGGGCATCTTCGTCGACCGATACATCCCGGTCTAGCTCCACGGTACGTTCTTCTCCGTCCGATGGGCCTGTGACCCAAAACGTGTGTGGGCCATCAGGAAGTTGCTTTCCGGCCATGATAGCCTGATGGGCTTTTTCTGCATCATCGGTCGATACTTCAACCAACTCGATCACTTGATGAAGTGCTTGCTGGAGAGGGAGCAGTCCAGTAATAGAATGCTCTCCTGCATACTCTCCCTCAGTATCTGCACTTCCAATGATTAGCATAGGCCGGTCTTTTTCGAGGTGTCCGCCGATGTGTTCATGGCGAAACTCGAACATGGGAAGCTCATGCACGTCATCACTCGTCATGAAGTTGACCCACCACATCGGATTTTCATTGGAGGTTTCCGCCTCATCGACAGACAGGATGGTGCCAGCAAACACCTTGTAGATCTCATCCCCATAACGCCTGCTTCGATTCATCTCTTCGTGGCCGTCGAGATGGTCGATTATAAGGGAGTACTCTTGTATGGGGTTGCCTGTCGCATATGTGCCAGTAACCTCTCGTTCTTGCTGATACTTCATGCGGGCGGGCCATTCTGCCTGAAGTTCAATATCAGGCTTATCCGGCTCGCTCTTTCTATCGCCACGCCGATAATCACGCATCTTTCTCGCGTACTCAAGCATCGGGTCCATGTTTTCATACATGGTGGCACGATTCAAATCAAATGAATCTAAGCCGCCCGATTGTATGAGAGACCGCAGTGCGCTTTTGTTTGGTATGGCTCGCATGATGAGGTCTTCAAACGACGCATAATCGCCGTTCCTCTGACGCTCTTCGATGATGCCATTTGCCTCTTTCCCAACATGCTTGATAGACTGCATGCCAAAGCGAATAGAATCACCTTCTGGCCGAAATCGTTTCTCCGATTTATTTACGTCCGGCCTCAAAACATCGACGCCTTCATTCTTTGCGTTTTGTATCAACGCAGCACGCCGATTTTCACTTGACTCCGTTTCGATAACGGCAGTGAAAAATTCGGTCGGATAGTAGTTTTTCAACCACGCCTGCCTGTATCCAAGCGCCGCATAAGCAGAGGCATGAGCTTTATTAAATCCGTAATCGGCAAACTTCTCAATCAGGTCGAAAACCTCATTTGCGGTTTCGCGGCTGTTGCCCTGATCAAGACAGCCATCGATGAATTTCTCCTTCTGTTTCATCAACAGCTTCTCTTTCTTCTTTCCGATTGCACGACGAAGAACGTCGGCTTCTCCCAAGCTAAATCCTGCAAGCTCACGGGCCACCTGCATAATCTGCTCCTGATATACCATGATCCCATACGTCTCTTCGAGATATGGCTTCGCATCAGGGTGAAAGTATTCTGGATCTTCTTCCCCATGCATGCGACGTATGAATGTCGGAATAAGCTCAATCGGTCCAGGCCGATACAGAGCGTTCATCGCAATTAGGTGTTCAAACTTGAAGGGCTTCATCTTTGAGAGGTAGTGGCGCATTCCCGATTTGTGATACTGGAACACACCTCTCGTATTACCCTCAGCAAAGATGTTCTCGAACACCTCTTCGTCATCCCGCTCATCTAAAACCGACTCGTCAAACTCTTCACCAGTACGGTCTTCAATAAGGTTGATGGCCATTCGGATCTCTCGAAGCGTTTTAAGCCCCAAAATATCCATTTTCAGAAGACCAATATCCTCTAGCTGATCGCCATCAAACTGTGTCTTGATTTCGTCAGACTTGCGGTCTCTTTCTGTCGGCAAATAGTTATTGAGCGGCCCTGGCGTAATTACAACAGCAGCCGCATGAACCCCAGTATGGCTTTCCATGCCATACAATTTATTTACCACGCGACATGTCTTTCGAAACCGCTCGTCTTCTTCGGTCAGCTCACGAATCTCCTCGACCTTATCAATAATCTCATTGATTGGGTCGCTCCGGTAGTCATCGGGAATCTTCTTTGTGATTGTATTAAGCTCTGACGCCTCCATGCCAAACGTCTTGCCTACGTCCTTGATTGCCCCCTTGCTTTTGTAACGCGAAAATGTGATCGTCTTTGCTACGCGGTCTTCGCCGTAGCGGTCATAAATATACTGAAACACATCCTCGCGCCGGTTGTCATCAAAGTCGATGTCAATATCCGGCATGGTAACGCGAGAAGGATTGAGGAACCTATCAAATAGAAGCCCATACTCCATCGGGTCAATATCTGTGATTCCCAATACGTACGTCACCATTGAGCTTGCGGCAGACCCTCTGCCAGGCCCAACATCAATCCCCATCCCCTTTGATGCGCGTACAATATCAGCAACAATCAAGAAGTAGTCGCTAAATCCCATTTCTTTAATCACATCAAGCTCATATCGCATTCGCTCTCGATGTGCTTCGGTGTGATTGGGGTATCTTTGCGTAAACCGACTACCGCATTCACGCTTCAGGCGCTGGTGGGGAGTTTCTTCAGATCCTAAGTCAGGAAACTCAGGGAAAAAATATTCTCCCTCGTCAAGCGGAAGACGAGCGTTACACTCGTCTAAAATCTTCATTGTGTTTTGAGGCGCATTGGGAAACTCAGGGATGAGATCGACCATCTCCTGTGCGCCCTTCACGTACAGGTTTTCATGTGCGTATTGTGTACGATCAGGATCATTAACCAGCGTTGGATTGCCAGGATCGGACGCGGAAACGCAGGTTTTCACGTCCTGAAACCAAAAGTCATTTTCATTGGTGTAGTGGCAATCGTTCGCCGTGATTACCGGCAGATTGTATCTGTCAGCCAGATACTCTAGCCCCTCCATCGCTTTTTCTTCATCTTCAATCCCATGCCGGTGTACTTCGATGTAGAAGTCATCACCGAAGATGTCAAGATAACGCTCAACCAAGTCGCACGCTTTCATAACCCGTTCGCGCTTCCCCATGTCCGAGAATATCCCCTTGCCCAAAAGCGTTTGAGGAATAATTCCTTGTATACAACTGCTTGTTGTGATAAGGCCCTCAGAATGCTTTTTAAGCTGCTCAAAGTCTACGTGGGGGCGGTAGTAGAATCCCTCGTCGTTTGCCCAAGACATAAGGTGCATGAGGTTTCTCATGCCCTCTTGGGTCTTTGCCAAAATAACCTGATGATAACGGACACCAAGCTCTTTGTTTTCGGATTCTGTCCGTGCAGTCTTCCCCTTATCACGCAGATCTTGAATGCGGTCAAAGTTTTCAACAAGGTACGCCTCACACCCTAAAATAGGATTAAGGTTCCGTTTCTCAAACTCTTGTTGAAACTCAGGCCAAGCATGAAGAACGCCGTGGTCCGTAATAGCAGCGCCATCCATGCCAAGATGGTCAATCTTTTCTGCAAACTCAGACGGGAGCTGTGCCCCGTCAAAGATAGATGCTGATGTGTGATTATGTAGGTGGGCGTATTGTGCCATAACTATCTGTTTTGTCCATGCTGGGACAGCGAAAATGTAGGTAAGACGCGATCAATGCTCATATAATCAGCGCCAATATTCATATAAACGTCATATCGGCCTGGTCGGTGCGGATAAACCGAAGCACATGCTGCGGACTCGACTTGTGCCTTCAGACCAAAATAAATATAAGAAGAGATCGCGTCTATTGAGTGAAATTCAGGAGAGTCTTTCCGCTCTACACGACGGCGTAGTTTAGACTTATCTGGCATGAGCTTTTCAGTCATGAAATCAAGCGTTCGATCATGATCTGGCAACTTGCCGTACTCATGCTCGTACATCTTAAGTGCTCGATATGATATTCTCAACACAAAGCGTTCTAGCTCGTCAATAGAGTCCTCTTCTTCCCAATCGGTTTTCTCAGGGTTTCCTTTTTTTAGCTCGTGGATGCTTTGATCAATTATAAAGGCCATGCGAGATAACTCAAGTTCGGAGTCCGCCATGTTTTACGTTTGGTCTTATTTCATCAATTCTTATCTCTTCGACTGATACTTTCATCATAATTATGTACTCACCATGCCATATTGGGTTTTTTATAGCAGCGACCACAATATGTTTGGCATGTGAGAACAAGACGTTCTCAATTTCACGGAGCGTCATCTCTGCTGAGATCCACTCTTTATTTGTGCCCCGGTTTTTCACCCTTTGCGCAACAGACTGAATAATATGCGGACTTAACGCCTGCTCTATAATATCGATGGCACGCCTCGTCGCAGATACCCCATTCACCGGCTCTCTCATTTTGGAAGCCGATTCTGGGTATTTTGTAAACCGTCTACAAATAACCTCGACAGTGCTTTCGAATGCATCTATTGGGCCTTTCCCGCCATAAGATATTTCATGCTCTATTATTCTTCCGGCCTTCTGATTTATTGGTAAATCTCGTAAATTACCTGGCTGCGTTTCCATGAGTACTTTTCAGGTATTAGTGCGTCAATCTGCATCGAGTTATTGCCGATTGATATAAACACATTTCTTTTCCCATTAAATCGGCAATACAATCCTGCCCGGACAACAGCCTCCATAACGTGCATCTTGGCAGACTGTACCTCCTTAGATTTTGGCCGCTTACCGTACTTTTCTGATATTCGATTTTCAATGTGGTGGTTGGCCGTCCCAACAAGAACGTCATTAGTCACTTTCATGACCAGCTCATCTATCCGCTCTACCTTCTCATCTTCGAGCTGGTCGTTAGAAGACAAAAGAGAATGCGGGTGTGGCGCACAAGCGCACAATTCTTCACGAACTTCTTCTCCATACATCGTGCACACGTCATCGACAATACGTTCGTCAACGCCAAGCTGACGTGCAAATCGTTGGGCTATCTTGTACATCATTGTTGATTATAGGTTTTGACTGAAATTCAATGAACCGATTGGCACGTTAGTTACTTTGTCTTTTGGCTCAAACGCCCTTATCTCCATCTGATTCGCCCCAACAGAGATGAATACGTTAAACGTCGGATATTCTACTATTGTGCCATTCTCATTATTGATCGTCTTGATGATGTATGCGGCCAAGTGCCCCCGTATTTGCCGCTTGGCCTCGTTAGCACCTATCTTTTGCTCCCCCGCCCAATCGTTACGAAACATTCGTTCTATCGTCTGCGGATTGTTAGGCTCGACGGTCCCGAGAATATCAAGTATGTCACCGGCATCGTATGGCCCCGGATTGTTTTCCATATATCTCATGGTATACCGTTTTGCGTCGTCAGCAATAGACGGAAGCCATTCGCCAACGTGTTCTAGGAGGTTATGCATGATCGAAGATCAGGGTTCATTTTAGGGTATCGTTGAAGGTCGTGCACATTTCTGACTTGCACCTCATCTGTGCCCACGCCAATCTCAATGACTGACTGGCCATTAGTAATCTGGCTTACTGCTATGTTAATGAGATTCTGGACGTGGCCGTGGAGAATATCTTGAATATGATAACGCAACTCATACTGCGTGCCAGTATAGTCATATTCAGATACTCCCTTTTTATCGTTGATGTCGCTGACTCCATGTATTTCGTCAACGATTCGCTGAAAGTGATTGCTCATCACCCATTCTATCGCCCGGTCTACCGTTTTCTGGGTGATGCGATAAATTCCATTTTGATCAACGATGTGAGTCAGGGCTTTTCCCGCCATGAAATTTGCAAACTCATTGATCTGATCAGCAGTGAGTTTAATCTGGTTGTTCATGGTTATGCATATGGTGTGTTAGATGGTGTGACAGGATTAGCCTTTTTTCTGGATCGCTGTATAGACGGATCTACCAAGCTGTCTATTTGAATACTACTGGTCCCGACGGAGATATATATAGTAGTCGGTCCAAGCATTAGATCACTAGCAAAACCTTGAATCTGGGCTTCCAGATATTCAACAATATTGTCGTAAATCTTTGCCTCCTTTGGTTTGCTGACCCAGTGATTTGACAAGAACTCGTGCCTTTTACCTAACTCCAGTAAACGCATTGTAGATAGATTAGAGGCAATGTCAGTTGCGATTTCGTACTTTTGATTTTTAACGACTCCATATCTAGGAATACCCTCGCCTCGTATTCTGTTGGCGAAACGCCGAACTGCGTGGTCACGAAGCTCATGTATAGTGAGGTTGTCCATATTTTTTCAATATATTTGGTTCATGATTACAGGCGGCAAGACCTTTTCAACGGAGATTGAATTAGAGGATACAGAAATAGCGACTTTTCTCTCGCCGCGCCACCGATGCATCCAAAAATCCCACAAGCTGCGCTTTACCCATGTCTTCACATTATGCTCGACAAACTGCTCAGGAGAAAGCATTTCAATTTCTTTCTTGCTTTTCCCTGGATGGTCATCTATGACGCGAGAGCTGGGCGTCATCAAGGTCGGGTCGGCGCTTGCGTATTTGTCAACCAAAACCTCTCTGGGCGGAATGACTTCGCCCACCACACGGCTGATCGCTACGTCCACCTCTTCATACATGTCATACATGTCTTCTTGACTCGAAGGAACCGCAAAAAGGTCATCCGAATCAATGAGATATGCCATGTGCGCTAAGAAGTGAGAGAGCGCGTCGTCGTACAGATTTTCAAAAGGGCTTGGTGCATTTGTCGACCTTTTCATGTCTCGCCCTAGTGTGTTGAAGATTCGGGGCTCGTTTGAACGCATGACGCAATTTTTCTAGGAACGATACCATGAACATGGATTGTATTGCAGCCGCAGTTAAGGAGAACGACATCAGGCGAGTTGGTAATATCACGCAAAACCCGAAATAGATAGCGAGATAACGCCGTCAAGACTAAAAGTCTTTCATCGGTTTGTGGACCAATGTAATCTTCAATATACACGGCTATATTTCTCTGGTTGCGCATATCATCATGGTTCCAGAGGAACGATTTGAGCATTCCAGTTGAATGAGGACAAACTGTGTCTGCAATTTCTATGACCTGATCAGCAGATACGTCATTTGCATTTTGTTGGGCTATTTTTTGTATCAGACGAGACCTTGATGCTTTCCGTACGTCATCGAGTGTCATAAACATATTGAGTATGGGTATAAACACGAAAAGACGACGGCAAAGCCGTCGCCTTATAGATGGTCCGTGATATATGTTCTAATTTGCAATGAACCCTCTTCGCCTCTTCCAGCGGTTTTCCAAAAATTCTTTCGCTTCTTCGTGAGAAACAGATACTTCTCTGGGTGTCGTGCCTACGTCCGTGTAGGCAATGCTGTATTCACTGTCTTCGTCTTGGGGCTGAAGTGGCGTTTTCTCATCCTCATCAATCTCTGACTGCTCTACAACTTTCTCTTGCATCAATCGCGGCAGATCCTCTTGTGAGGGCGAGATGGGATACGATGCAGGCTTGTTATCGTATACTCGTTTCATTATGAGTTTGCCATTCTTTTTCCGCATCCGAAGAGTGGACACGAAACCACAAAGCTGACACCGCCTCACCCACACGGTTTGACGCTGACCTTGATGGGCTGGAAACCGCACGGCGGATTCGCCCCCACAAGCTTCGCACTCGATCTTGCCGTTATCGTTTGGAATAGTTGGCATCATGATTTTGATTTTATGAAAAAATTAGGCCCTTGCATATTTATGGTTCACCATAAAGGGCTATATTTGCGAATTAGTATTGCCACTCTTCATCGCCTTTGTCAAGCTCTGCACCATACATATAAGATGCGACTGGGCTTGTTCCGTGGATCTCTGCTCCCTGCCCCTCGATTCCCGCAGACCTAATATGCTTCTTCAAGTCCTCGAAGTTCAGTTTTGCAAGCCAATTGTCGCCAAGCTGCGGTACCTTGTTCATCGAGTGAAGCTGCGGCTTCATGTTGATCTTATCTTCTTCGCTATCTTGCTCTTCGTTGAATGCACGGACCTTGCCCACTCGGACTTTTTGACCAGGTGCATAATCCGACGTGCCCGGATCGACAATTGTTCCAAAGTCAGACATAGAGCGAACCGCAGTTTCAGCAGCCCGGCGATTTATTCCTCCAATCTCTCCGAATATGTTATGGAGCTGGTTCGTTAGATAATCTTGTGCATCTTTAATGCCGCGAGCTGACCGCAACTCTTCGATGTCGTAATTGCCGGTATTCGTAAACCGTTCGCCGGACTCAAACTCCTCCCCAGGCTGCACCTTATCTCTGATGTCATGCTGATTGTTTATCTGAGTGCTAGTTACGTTGCCTGTATCTTTGCTTTCGTATTTTACTTCTGTTCCGATCTGTTCGCCTTGGGCTTCAATATCATTGACTTCTTTGACCTCAAATTTTTCGCCCGGATTTCCTTTTGCTATGCTTGCTTTTATTTGGGGTGTCTTGAGCTGAACAAGCTCTTGGAAACGCTCGAAAGAAGGCTCGGTTTTGTCTACTTCGCCTGTGGAGTTGTGTGTCCACATATTATTTACGGCCAATGTGCCTTTTTCAGTTTCAATATCATATACTGTCGGTGTACTCTCTGTATATACTGATCGTACATAATCAATCACATCTGGGTGTAGGCTTTTGGGGTAACGATCTTCTTTTGTTTCCAAATGATTAAAGCGATTAGTCCGTCGAATAATTTTGCTAGCTTCACTGACTAATTCTACAGTGAGTACATACCCTTGATTTCGAGTCAATGCGCGATTAGTTGTTAAACGAAACCGAACCGGAACATTGAGTATACGACCAATCACCAACATTTGCTGAACTAACAGCGGACTGGTTGTATTAAGGTTTATCTGCTTATACCCCTTCGTTTCTTTTATAGTTCCGTCGCCATCTAATACTCCAGCCACAAAGCCACAAAGCCACTCTTCATCATATCCAGCAAAATTGTCAGGTGCACCTTTGTTTTCTGAATATCGATTAAAGAAATCGTTGTACAGTTTGGCAGTTTCTGTGCTGTCAAGCGTTATTGATTTACCATCATCGCCAGCAAAATGAACTTTACCATGTTCATTTTCAATAGCACTAATTAATCGAGATCGAAGCTGTTCATTTTGCTTAGATTGACTCCATTGTACACTACGAGGGTGTATATTAGTTGTATCAGTTGGTTTCCAATGCTCTTTTACATGCCGAACTGAGCCTTCAGCCACAAACATTCCGGCTAACCAACCATTCTCAACAGGCGGCTCAGCATCTGATGGTTCAGGCTTATCAACAATCTTGCCGCGATGTGTTCGGTCATCCATTTCTTGAGGCTCAACCTTATTATATGGCTCATCATTCGATACATCCACCTTAGTAACACACCCATCACGGCAATACCAATTATCCATTTTTGTCTCGCAAGACTTACATTTCAGCGCCTTACCACATTTAGGACATACGTACTTATTGTCTTTTGCCATGTGGGGGTGATTATCCTGGCTTATAATGAATGCGCCTTCTTGTGTGCGCGTAAGTGTCATTTCCGTATTTTCTTCTTGTGGGTGACGCATAATTGTTTGAGCTTTAATCCATCCATCTTCACCCCACACCTCTAAGTCACCATCAGGTTTCCGCTCTTTCTGGCCATTTACTTCATGAATTTTTGTAGATTGTTCGTTCCAAAGCTGCTCAATTGTCGGCATACGAACCTCTCCATTATCATCACGAATCCACACAGTCATATTACGATGCAGACAGTGGAAGCTCTTCAACGTCATCTTCGTAGACGCCTCCAGAAGAGACTGCCCGGATCTCACACCCACATTGTCACCAATTTCAGGTACATTTCCGTTGGCCGTCATTCCGTAGCATTTCTGGCATATTCCACGCTCTGCCTCACAGGTAAGAGGACTTCTTACCTCAACGGAATCAGTGCCCTCTCGCTCCATCGCAGAAAGCCGTTCGCCGGAAAGAGGCTCTTTTTCTCCTGCTGGGACGCGGCCATTTAGCTCTTCCATATTCAACTGACCATCATCATTGTGGAGCGGAATTTCCACACCGTTTTCGGTGCCACAGTCTTTCTCTGTAATGATTTGATGCTGACTACTTGCGATAATTTGCTTCCCTAAGTATCCAGGCTTGCTGGTTTCAACGGCCCGGTCTCTTAGCCCTTTAATCGTGCCGTGTTGCTCAAGGAAGTACTCCCCGCCTTTCAGACCTCGATTCAACGAGCTTTTAATCGGCTCGTTAATGAAGTCTTTCTGCACGTCTTTCGGTAGACCAACAGTTCCTAGAAGCTGGCGAATCTGCCCGCTTGATCCACGGGACCCAACCTGCATCATGCGCGTCATTGAGTTATGTCCAGGCCGCGATTCGATTTCATCTTCCATCGCCTGAATTGCGCCTTTATATTCAGATCCGTTTAGCTCATACTTTGGCGACATGAACACGTTTACCATAGCCTCTTTTCTATCCGCCTCATTAGGCTCATCTCGACCATTCTCTTCTGCAACTTGCTGCGCCATTTCTTCTACCTTCTCCTCTGCGCCGTCATAATATCTTTGCGCAAGATCGTCTTCTGGCTTAATATCGTCAAAGCCTGTGGTGAAGCCCATATTTGTGGCGTGCTTCGCTCCCGCCATAGAAAGCTGGTGAGCCACGTCAGCATACTCGTCAGGATGATGCCGCATAAGGCTCTCCATAAATTTATCATTAAGCGTAGTATCATCAAAAGTCGTAGACTCCAAGCTTCCCTCTGTCCCAGGGTGATCTGTCTGCATTTTGTCTAGAATGTCTTCGGCCCCAAAGTTATCATTTGATCCGGCTCGAACAGACCGATCAATCATTGCCCAACCGGGCGTCCATACGTCCCTGTCTCCCTTCGAGTCTCGTATCTTTACCTTTTGATGAACTGGTATCTCATCCTTGTTATATTTCTCCACAAGGTCATCAATAGAAGCTACGTCTTGGAACTCTTTGGCCTCACCTTCCCCTTTGGCAAGCGGATGGTCGCCAGAAGTCAAGGAGAGATCATGAAGCCCCATGAGCTGCGAGTGATCAGGGTGTGCCATCAGCTTCTTAGATCCTGGCGCACGCAGGTTTCTGCTGGGCTTTAAGCTTTCTGCCTCTGCTATTGCTTCATCTTCCGCAGGAACGTGAAGCGACATAGTGTTGTGGACAATAATTCCAGGCCCGACGCAGAAGACATGATCGTCTTCCGTAGTCATGTCAACAACAACGTCTTCATGCTCTACTTGCTTAACAGATTCTACGCGAAAAGAGCTAGGCATGGTCCGTTTCGCATAGGTTCGATTATGCTCATACTCATAAATTGCTTCATTAATCGCTTCACCTTTTTGGCCTGGCAAGTCAATAGATATATCATCCATTCTTTCTATCCCATCTCTGCCGATGGAGATAATATAATTGTCGTCTCCGTTGTGACGGCGGTATCTTTTACTGTGTGGTATCTGAAGTGCCCAAAGCAAGGTAGAGATACCATCACGCAGATCTTCAGAACGACTCCACGTTCGGACTAAGTATGATCCGCTTCTAGTTGACTCTACTGATCCATCGGCTGATATATAACCTTCAACGACGCCTTTAATAGTTTCAAGCCCGGCATTCAATACTTTACCACTTATTGCTTTGGTAAGAGAATTGCCGCTTACTATATCACTTGCCTTTTTAGACAGCGAAGCGTTGTTAACGATAGCGGTTCTACCCATACCACCCTCAAAACCGCCTTCGTAATAATCTCCAACACTCAGATGCCCCATACCTGTTCTCTCCACTGCACCTTTTATCCTATCTAGTATATCGTCTTGCGATACAGCAAAGTAGAAACGACCGTTTTTAGAGTCATACCCGCCATCTCCAGCCATCATGCCAATTATAAATCCAGCATCGTTCCCGGCGGGGAGGCCCATAATGCTATTCAGCGAGTTGTCCACGGGTGGACAATCCCAAGTGTTATCTAAAACATCCTCTTCTACATCCAGATTTTCAGGCCGAACCTCTTCTCCATCGACCATAAGTGAGTGGTCGCTTGTTACGCGCACCTTATAGCCTGACCGCGTTTCGATCTCATACGTGTCCTTGTCCGTATGGTGAATCGTAATCTCATTTACGTCAATCCACTTACCGTCTTGATTGAGCGTTTGCACGTCTTCAAATTTCAGCCGGTAATTTTCTTCAGGAACGTCTCCGACAATACCAGTAATTAGGTCGCGAAGTCGGCCCTGCCATATCTCACCTTCAATCTTAAGCGTAACAAACGTATCAAGAGAGACAGAATCACCGTCAAAATCTCCGCCCTGATACGGAGCAACTACCATGTTTGGAATCCGAATGGCCTTTTCAGTGTTTTCTTTGTCTTCATCCTCTTCAATAATCTTAGGGTCGTGTGCAGTTACGTTATATGGCCACCAAGACGGTGCCCGGTTCAGCATAACAGGGCGGCGCTTTGACTCTTCTTCAAGTGCTTGTCGCGCACGAGTTGTTCGGTTTTCGAATTGATCCGCCGCATCAGCAGCTGAACCAAGCTCTCGCGTGAGACGTTTTCTGACCCAAGGTTCGAACGTTTTCCATGCCATTTCTTCCGGCATGCCTACCTCGTCAACGCCAAGAGCATCGGTGGTCTCATACTTTTTCAGCCCTGATGGAACAATAGTAGAGCGGCCCGACGGCTCTTGCTGTTTCTTCATGACTTTCTTCTGGACATATCCTGTTTTCGGCCCCTTGCCATCGTCGTCGCCGCTCTTGTAATATTGTGTTCCGGCGCTCGCCCCGCCTCCTGCAAGTTGGTCCATGATAGACCGTGCCTTAAAATCACCACGCGGCTCATATCCGGCTCCCCCGTACAGTGCTCCAATATCATGAAGTAAACCTTCTCGTCTCTTTTTAATTGTCTCTTCTGGAAGCACGTTGTCTTTCGCCTGCTTCAGCGCACCTGCGCCCTTGATGGTAGCGGCGTAAAGCTTATTAACGGGCTGGTTGTGAATTTCTCCATCTGATGTAACAAGTGGCTGGCGATACTCCGCCCTCATCACCGGAATCTTCTCATTGATAAACGCATCTTCGGGGTTAATATCATTATCATTTAGATTCGTAAAGTACCGAAGTGCCGTTTTGTAATCTCCGGCAGTTTGCTCTTGGAAGTCGCCGCCCTCCATATAGTTTTCGGCCTTTTCACGAACAACCTCTTCAGTCTTTTCGGTGTCGACCATTGAAAGGACCTCTTTTAATCCATCACCGCCGTCATACTTTTTACCATCTACTTCAATAGATGCATCGCCCTTGTAAATGTCCTCGATGTCTTTTTGTGCTACGTCACGCACAGGGCGGTCACGCCCATCAGATTTGTGGATACGTGGCGTCTCGTCTAGCGAAGCGGGAAGCCCCCGCTCAATAGTTTGCTGTATTCCCTTTGTAAAGGTTGGGTTTGGAACTGGCTCTGGAAGCTCAATGTGGTTCCGGTTCTTACCAGACTCGCCAATAAGGTTCGGATCAAACAGCCCTTTATCAAAGGGGTCAAGCGCGTTTCGTCCTCTCGACCCAGGCTTACGGTAGGTTTCATATGCCTGTGCGCTTTGCACTGCGCCGGAACTTTGGTTTTCGATCTCCTCATCCGTAAGCGGCATAACTTGAAGCAGGTCATCGCTGTCCCGCTCAATATTTACGCCAAGTGATTCCATCATGCCCTGGAACTTCTTAAAGCTGTACGGAACCTCTGCCTTTCGGTTGGTAAACTGATTAGTCGCCAGGTCCGTCCAATAATCATCATTTTTCGTCCCTTTTAGATTGGACATCTCCGCCATGTTCGCACGTGCATTGTGTCCAATCATAGAGTGTACCGTGAGGTTATCCATCGACGCGCCTCCAGTCGGCTGGCGGTCCATATCATACCCCTCGTTAATGCCGCGTGCCGCAAACTTCTTATCAAGCTTATGCACAAGCTTTGCTTGGTACTTATGGCCCATTGCCACGTCAGGGATCTTGCGGCCTGTCTGCGGGTCGTAGAGGTCTTCTTTTACGTCCACATTCTCTTCATCTAGCTCCTTTTTAAGCTCCTCCCAATCCTTTCTAGACCCGAAGTTTTCAACCTCATACGGCTCGCCTTTTTTCTTCGCTAGTTTTCCGGCAGCAAGTTCGAAGATTTGCCCAGGGTTCGCTCTGCTCGGCACGCCGTGCGGATCGACAAGAACGTCAGGAACCCGCCCATCTTCTGTTTGAGGCATCTTATTGTCCGGCACAATCTTGCTTACGATGCCCTTCCCGCCATCACGAGCGGAAATCTTATCGCCCTCTTTCATTGGCTCTTTGCTCTTTACATAAACCCGCTTCTCTTTTGGCGTATCTTTGACTTTTGTGACTTCTCCCTTAAACGGCTTGTCCCAGTATACTGACCGGTCTTCATCGTCCAATCCAATATTCTCAAAGATCTGGCTAAGCTGCTCGTTCTTCCCCGGTTCGTTTCTCATATCTGCTACTCCCACTCCAGCCATGAGAATATCACCTTGCTCGACGGTCTCCCCCTCTCTAATCATTCCACTAGAATCAAGCTTCTGTCTTGCCTCATTACTCAGCTCGTCACCTCGATCTGAAAGGTAACTATCGTATGCATCCAGCCCCATCCGATCATTTTCACGGACTTCCATTACTTTCTCATACATGTGGTTACTGGATAGCTTCTGAGCGCCCGACTCGCTCATAACCATGGCGTCTTCGTAGTTAAAGCCGTTAAATGGCATGTATGCGGTTCGCAGGTTTTTCCCGATTGCGAGCTTGCCTTCTTCATCGGTGTAGTTGTTTTTGGCAAGCACATCACCTTCCGATACCTCATCGCCTTCTTCAACTTCTGGTTCGTGGTTAATGTATCCACCACGATTGAGGGGCATATCATTGAAGATCGGGTGCTGCTTTTCATTCCCGCTCTCATCTTCTACGTGGATGGCGTCTTTGGTAACGCGAGAAACAGTACCGGATACATCTGACTTAGGCACAAACTTCTCCCCCAGTTTCTTAGAAAACGACTGTCCCTCACTATCTACTGTATCAACGGCAGGCGTGTCTGGGTCTTCTAGCGAGACTGCCTGTCCCATTTGGCGTGCGCCCATGATTGTGCGCGGGCCGCTGTTGTGGTTTAGAAATGGAACAAAGTTGGTACTATCAGAGAAGACATCTGACATTTGAGGCACCACATAGCGCACATCTTCTTCATTGGTGGTTTTTACATCGTCCCCGACTCCCGCCATAATCTCATCGCTTTTCGGCTCCATGTTTAAAATGTTCCCATCATCGTCCTTCTCAATGTCAAACTCATCGGGAAACCCAACATTTCCGCTATCAACCTCTGCACTGTTTACGCTACGGACCTCACCTTGCTCGCGGTCATAGAGGCGGCGCTCAATATCACCATCCTCTCCGACGGTTGCCCCGTTTGCAATCGGAACAGTGACGCCAGGATTTGACTTCTGCGTGTTTACAATGTCGGTCATCCCAATTCGAGACGGATGAAGCTCAATGGTCTCCGGCTGAATTGCATGCTCGCTTTGGATGCCACCCTTCCCCTTCAACGTGACCTCACGGCTTCTGTGGTCTATGTCGAGGATATTGTTTGTCTCTGTTGTCGTAGACAGGTCAGAACTCGTATACGCCCGCTGTATCTTTTTCTTTAGGTTGTCTTTAATGTTGCCCAAAGCATCTGTTACAGACGGGTCATCTGGGTCTTGTTTTGCCAGCTCGTCGATTCCGTTATCCACCTTTCTAGTGAACTGGCCACGCAACACCGGGTCTTTAATGATGTTCTCCCGCATCTGAGTTGGCAGGCTGTGAAGAGTTCTGAACTTCTCGTTAAATCGGTGTGCCGGTTGATGCTGACCGTTAAACGTCTGAACTAGCTTTTCTGTTGAGTCGCGCACAACTTCCGGCGAGAAAAACTCATTATCCTGTCCAATAGTCTGCTGGTTAACAACAGAGTCAAATGCTGGGTTCTCTTCTAAGAAGTTCTTTGTGTAATTAGCGATTTCATCGAAAGAGGCGCTTTCTTTATCTATATCGTTTTCGTCCTTCTTATGGTCGGGAACAATAGTGTCGTATATTCTCTTCGCATCGTTCGTTAGGTCTAGCTCGCTTGCATCTTCCTCGCTTTGGCCGACATTGAGATTCTTACTATTGTACTTATACGTATCCCCCATAATATCTTCAATTTCGTTTTCGTCCACGCCAAACATCTTCATCATCGTGTACGCCCCACGGTCTACGCTCTTTCTGTTTTGACCAGTAAACTGCAAGTCGAACGTAGGCGTGCCATCTCCCTCATTATCAACTACCATATTGAATGAGCTTCCCTGCTTGCTATTGAACTCAACTCTGGGCTGCCCATTTTTCTTAAACGGATAAATGCCTGGGCTGCGGCGAACCTGATACTTGTTCTGGTAGTGCTTTCCACCGATTATACGTGTACCCAGATTGTCCACCTTGGGATAGTACGGCCCGATCTTTCCCTCATGCTCGTCTACCTTATCGCCGTCTTTGTAAAGCTGGAATCGCCCCTTCAACGGAAGATCATACGATTTTCCCTCCGTGCGAGCTTCCGTTATAAATCCGGGGTTATCCTGTACCGGGTCTTTGCTGTCATCTACAAAAACGTCATCAAGGTCCAGCTCATATCGCCCGTCTTGAGACTGCACCGGGAAATACTCTTCACTTAACGCTTTGTTGACTTCTTGGGCAACTCGATCTTTCTCGTTCTCATCAATCTGAAAGCTCATAATCAGTAAATTGGAAGTAGTTATCCGTTACGTGTATATTAGACAGAATGCTGTCAGTTTGCAGAGACAAGTCCGGCGCTTCTTTAGACTTTAAATAGTCCATTGCCTCCGGTCGAGTACGTTTAAGCTGGGTGTACCAGTAGCTATACGTCGACCTGTCATCTTTTTCTCCGCTTTTAGCAATAGACATAATAGGGACTCCTGCATCTGCAATTAAATTGACAATCGGGTTTTCGTCACCTTCTTTAATGGCAGGAGTCACAAGCTGGACCGCAGCGTTAAGACGGTGCTGCGAGCCTTGCTTTAGTAACAGGTCTTTCAGTTTGTCACCACCAGAGTTTTTATCTAGATAACGCCACACTCTAGCAAGCAGCTTGTGTTTTTCATTATTGCCTGTCGTATAGCGTTTTATAATTTTGATAGCTGGACACTTCTCCTGTAAAGCTTTTTTGATAATTGAAGGCGCATTTGGAAGGTCATTCGTCTTCATCGCTTTCACTAATGTCTTGTCGGGCAGACTCGAACTCTTCTATACTGTCATCTCCCTCTTCTCCTTCAACCACATTGGGGCTCAGATTTCCTTCTAGTTCTAGCTCAAAATCACTGATTTCAATTTTTTTGCCGTCCTCTTTCGTATACACGCGCAAGTTATCCCAAGAAACCCCCGGATAAATGATTTCCATTGCACGTAGTACGTCGCTTGTGTCTGGTTCGTGTCGCGTGTTCATATCAATCTTTACATTTTTTTGGACAAGACATAAACTCCTCTTCTATTTCTGGGTCTACGTCTTGAGAAGTAAGAACGATAATTTGTTTTTCGAATCCGCAATTTGAGCAATACATTGTCTTTCGCACTCGCTTTGCAGGACCCTCTGAAAAAAGCTGTTCTTCAACTAATTGTTTTTTCGTGTCAAAAATCCATTCGACATTAAGCCCATGCCGCCTGATTGCGCCGTAGCGTTCTAATTTTCCCTCCAATCCATTTGTACGATCAATCCCCAATCCGTCGTATTCTACAATGACAAGCTCGCCTTTCGAGTAAGTTGGTGCATCTGAGCCTGCTTGTATGAGAAAGTCAGCGTATATGCCCCCAATCTGAGGGTGCGCGATAACGTCGTCAATCTTCTGTTCTCGACTCAGGCTAATTATCGACTCTGCCACCTTTCTTTCAGATTTTGAGTCAAAACGCCCAATGAAGTCACTCGTTTTTTGCGCGAACATTTACTGTTGTGGGTCTAACCCAACTAGCCATTCGGCTGTTTTCTCTCTTGCATCTTGTGGCGATGATATTTCTTTTGCGGCGAACCCTTTTGCTCTTGCCTCAATAATGGGGGCAAACAAGGCGTCTTCATTCATTGAGTCTTCGTAGTACAGAAAAAGCTCATGAAGCTCATGGTTGGCCTCTTCCATAACTTCAGGGATAGCTTCTGTCAAAATGCGCATGCGCCTCCGCCGGTCGATTCCCGGCACACAGAATACAACACTTGGCTCTCCTTTGATAATGCCTTCTTCATCTTCATCAGCTCTCATTTCTGATAGCGTTAAAGAATATTCGCATATATTCCCGAATATCTCTCTATCATTATCAGTCTCATCAGGGGAGAAAGGCATGAGCATATATCGGCATACCGGCTCAATTTCTTTGGCTACGTCACCCCATAAATCTTGGTCCCCCAAAATCCCTATGATAATTGTGCGGCAAGGCTGTTCTTCACTCATCGAATAGCTTTTCTTTTATGAGAGGAACTTTATCGGCGTATCGTATCCAAGAGAATGAAATTGTCGGGTGTTTTGATCCGACGTACTTTTTGCGCTCTTCTAAGATTTTGATTGCCTGTTCGTCATTTAACCTCCCTTCATTGTAATGTCGAGATACCTGCAAGGCAAACGTAAGGTTTACGCCTTTAATCTGGTCATAGTCCGCGCCTATCTCTTTCATACTTGTGTAGGCGCGATGCATTCTTTGTATTGCCTGGTTATTCTTCGTGCAAATACGACCCTGCATTTCTATGGCCTCTCGCACGCGATCCCACGGATTTTGGCGATCTATCTCGTTCTTCACTAGATCTGCCATCTTTCCTGCCTGCCACCAATAAGAGCGATACTGGTCTAATGCACGAACGGTTTTATTTCCAATCTTTCTCAGCTCCCTAGCAGTATCAGCGTCCATTTTATTTAGATTTGTCAGTAGAAGATTCAGTGATTAAGTTCGGAGTAGCACGCGCTATGTATAAATCCATCTCATTAAAATGATGAGTAGTGAATGTGTACCGAAGGCTCGCGTCTAAATAGTTGCCTACTTGTTCTACAAGAGACGCAATAATACGGACAGCACCACTAGGCGTTTGTGTCATATCTCGAACCCGAAACCGGATGTCCATTCCGTCGCGATAACCGGCAACCCATATGCTATCCCCATCTTGATTTACGACCTCTCGCATTGTGCGATACATAATCAAGGTGGGTGAGAGAGCAATATCGGCGCTTACCTCATCATCCGCCGGTTTTTTGTTTTCCAGCCAAGCTGAAGAAACACTCGCCTTTGCATTTTTAGGATACCGGGCAACATCCCTCGATACTTTCTGTATTTTGCTCATATTAACCCTTTGTTTTGTTCGATGTCTACGTTACACATTAACAAATATCATCAAAAGACAAAAAAAGAACCCGTTATCTTCCGGGTTCTTTCAGACCTACATAACTCTTAGGTCAATAACTGTGTAGGGCGACTCTCGCATTGAGCCCGGCCCTTCCACGCTGCCATTGTATTGAGGGTGCTCAACGTCTTCAATGAAAATATCATCATATTCATCAGAATCAGACAAGTTACTAATCCTTGCTTTAATTCCTCTCATGTTAGACTGGACGTAATATTTTCCACCCTTCCTCTTTTTGTGGGGAAAGACAATCAAGACCTGAAAGTTGTTATATCGACCCCAATCATCTGCAACCACATTGGAGCACTTATCGCCCAGTAATGAGTTTAGATCATCGCAGAACTCTTTAACCAAGTTGACGGACTCTGGTGAGGTTTCGCCTCGCATATTATTGAGATAATTCTTTAGAAGCCCATTCGACTATATTTTTTCTTGACCGGTCGGTTTCATCATTGAGCACCATTATGCCCCATCGTACCGGCAAATACCCAAACCTGTTTTTTACTTTATTGACAACAGGATAAGTAATACGGACGGGTAAGTTGCTTGTTTCTGCAACTGTTAAGTGGTAGTTAAGAGGGTGGGACAAGTTGTAAGCCTGCTTGCAGTAGTTAAACTCTCCATACTGATCCCATGTCAGGCTTCCCTCCTCATTTTTTATATTGTATCCAGCATGCAGCGTGGTAAGCGTGCAAGCTGCATCGCCACTTGACCCGATACCGCGACCTTTTTCAGGGAACTTAGATTCTCCAACTTCTAGAAAATCTTCGAGAGAATGAGAGAGGTCCTTCATGTTTCAAGGGGGAACTTAATACGATGAGTTTCAGGCGAAGGTTGATAATTCTCTAGCTTTAAGTCATTTTGGTCTATGTCAATATTTCTAACTCCATCGAACATGGGGTTTTCGGTGTCGATGTTAAGTCTCACCTTGCTTTCTTGTCCATGCTGGGACAACTGCTTTTTTGCACCTTCCAAATGACTCTCATAAAGGTGCATGTCTCCTGAAAAGCAAGTAAGCTTACCTGGCACCATTCCCACTTGCCTTGCAACTAGGCGAAGCAAGGTGCCATACGATGCTAGGTTGAATGGGAGACCAAGAGCAACGTCCGTAGATCGCATAACGAACGTAAGGTCAAGACGCCTTTCAGGGATGTCTCCTGCAATATATTTATGACTTTTGTATTCTTGCTCGCGGGAAACGTCAACCGGATGAGACGTAAACTGAAACGCATAATGACATGGCGGTAGCACAGCTTTGTCTTGGTCTCCATTTCCCGCCTGGTGGATATTCGGGTCCCAAGATACAGTCAAATTGCGTCTTGAGTATGGGTCTCTATTAAGCTGCTTAACCGCATTATAAATCTGGTCTACTTGGTCATCAACAGGCATTCGACCACGCCACATCGGACCATATATTTTGCCTAGATAACCATGCTTTTTGTTAAAATCTGGGTCTGTCTTTATAAGACTGACAAACGACTCTTTAGACACAGGGTCTTCTACCCTTGATTGATATGCGTTGTAAGCATCTCCAACCCATATATGGTTATCGTTCTCCAGCAAATCACGCAGCTCTTCTGACCCACTTAGAAACCAGAAAAGCTCAGAGCGCACGAGGCGATACGGAACCCATTTTGTTGTCACAATAGGGAATCCATCAAGCAAAACGTCAGTCTGAATAGACCTTGCGCCTATTGACCGGGCTTCTACGCCTTGCCGTACTGTTCGCCCCATTCCGTTGATACATGATTGAAGTACACTAAGATACTTGTCATCGAAACTCGATTTCTTATCCTTCATATCTACCAATTATATCTGCGTTTATAGGAATGTCTCGATTTTGGGCACGCAAACGATTTTTTACCTTCGTTATGTGTTTGCAGTGTTCGCCGCTGTGATTGCCAAATGTGTAAGAAAGACAGGTACAAGTGTACTCCGGCTCTTCTTTATCCTCGTCATCCGGTACAGTGTAACGAACTTTATAAAACTTATCTTCCGTGCTTTCACTTTCTTCCTCAACTTCCCAAAGCTTTTGCGGGCCACAGACGTTGAAGATGTCATCCCATGGTATATCTTCGATTCTGGACATATCAACGTCATCCAGATAGCTTTCAATCTCTCGAAGATCACTTACGTCTGTGTAAAGCTCCAGCGACTCAAGGTCGAGTCGATCTATTGTAGACTTGACTTTCTTGAATATCTCAGCAGCTCTTTTTGATTCTTCGTAAGAGACTTCATTTTCTGTTTCGGCAGACATGTCATAAAAATATTTATGCAACTAACTGAGAGAATTAACTCCGACCATACTTATGGTCCGATAATCAGCTGAATAATTGCATCAACTGCTTGCCCAGCCTACTATCCGATCATAAGAATCAGAATTGGCGAGATTGTATACTGGGACATCAAATTTTTCGGCCACACGGATGGCTTGGCCTGTACCGCCGGTAGAACGATTGGTGTCTTCGCCACTTTCAGCTCCGTCGGGCGTCCAGCATATTAAGCACTGGGACGGTTTCTGGCATTTATAACCAAGAACCTGACATGTATTCCGTGACATTATACTTCGCGTATAAGGATTCATGTCATCCCATGCGGGATAAGAGTCAAGCCGGTCCATATAATTGGACCAAACCTCTTTTGCGATTTCTCTTGCCTTTGAACTTCCCGGCGTATGGTGTGCAAGTTTATGAGACTTCTTGGGCGTGTATACTTCTTTCGGCCCGCCCGCTATGTTTGACCCAAAACGGAAGGCACGATCAGCGCCCTCCGCATCACCAGTCCGCACAACCCAAGAATTTTTCGACATCGCAACTGCAATCTCTTTCATGTCTTCTTTGATGTCGTCAGGAGTAGACCGCGAACCAACTCCTGTGTATGCTTTGTACTTCAAATCTTGTATTTCTCTTATCAGCCAGGGTTTATCGAATATTTTATTGCGACTATGTTTTGCGTCATGCGATAATTTCATTTTAGTCTCATTATCTTGGCGCGTCGTCTCGAAGAGCAAATTCTCTGGGCCATTTCCCCGACTCCCACTCTGCCTCTAATGCTTCTAATGCAGATTCGATCTCTTGTATCGCATTTCTATCTCGCTCCACTACCCACTCGATTACCTCAGAATCAATCTCAGTTTCTTGCTCCAGCCGGTCTTCATATTTTTTAAGTCGGTGCTTCAGCCCTGCAAGACTTAAATCAGACTTCGGTGCGGTCTTGTGAGCCCGAAAGTCTAGAAGATCTGACGGGCGCTTTAAAGGACGAAGGATAGTGTAGGGTGAGTCCGGTGCGGGATCGCCTACACACAAAATAGGGTTCGCCTCTTCTTTTTTACCGCCCCGACCTCTAACCTCTTTCGTTTTCTCAAACGCATGTTTTAAGCCCGACGGGCAGGCTGGATAAAGTTCAGGAACGTACGAGTTAGTGACTAGGACATCTGGATGGTTTTCTATTTTTACCCATCCCGTATTGGGATCATCTGATGAGTCAGTTTTAGGCAAAAGAACGCGGATGTGTCTCATAACAGTTGGTTGTTATCTATAATATTTTTTCTTGATGATGGCGATAAGTATTGTAACCAGGTCTCAATTTTATCTGATGAAAGCTCGCGGTAAAAATGAACGACAACCAATCCGTTTGTTAACTCGCCATGGTCCGTCATCTTGTATCGCGTGTACAAACCATTGAGCATTCTTTCCTCTTCGTCTTTCAGCGGATTATCTGAAGACCGCTTTGATGAAAGAAGACACTCTTTAAGCTTTTCGTTTGAATCACTGGCAGACTTCAAATCACTCATCGATGTCTCTGGCCATCTTAACACCATCATGCCAGTTACTCTCACGACTGGTTTTGCACTTCGCCTTTTCCAGTCTGCCATGAAAATGTGCTTATACATATTATTGAAAGTCGACTACCTTGATCAGACCTTTGATGCGTTTATTTTCAACAACTCCCTTAAAATCAAAAACCGCCATATCTTTTTTCATTCTGTCAAATCCATAAACAGAAATTAATGGCGGGCCGTAGTGCAAGTTATCAGATGGTGTTTGTGTTTGCACAAGTATGCGGGACGGGGGCGTAAAATTACGCTCTAATACAAAATGTTCAGAACCGTGTTCACCAAACTCTAATACACATGTCATAATCAGAAATAGATATGGCCGGGCAAGCCCCGGCCTAAAATTATAG
>ERZ1034569.70-NODE-70-length-33911-cov-9.814095_pt1 | contig 33911 bp, 37 predicted proteins | sample MGYA00520706_ERZ1034569 | MGnify/ENA primary metagenome ERZ1034569 (study PRJEB33760, sample SAMEA4777722) | hypersaline lake metagenome | biome: hypersaline environment; feature: brines | place: Spain | collected 2014-08 | depth 0 m ...
GTAAATAATCATCGCTTAGAGTCTCTAACTGTGTTGTCATGCTGAGTGCATAGTTTATTTACATCTGCATCTTCACTTATCGATTCAGTCTCAGAGCAGTGATTCAAACTTGTCTCGTCCAGTTGAAGTCGATTCAGCTATCTCAACAGGACAAGCTGGTACCTGAGTGCGATTTCGCGGATACGCGCCGGTCACATCGTCAACTACCGATAAGCAAATCAAACGTGAATTTCAAGCTCGGAAGTGTTATGTAACAGTATCATTGAGCGGTACGCCTATTGAACTGGATATCACATTTGAGTGTATGGTAGCTACCCAGGACGAAGAAAATCAATCCAACGCTGATGCTGTATCGGTGACAGTCACCATAGAGGAGAATGAAACATATATTTCGGTCGCTGGCGAGCGCGATACAGCAGTCGTTGTGCGATCTGATTCGGGAGAGCGGGTCTATCTTCCACCAGAGAACTTTGAGGAGAGTCTTTCAAACGATTCCGACGACGCATATCAATCAGCAAGTTCTTCACCGTACCAATCGCAGAACTCAAGCCCATATCAGGGGAGCACATCTGACACCCCGTATAGCGGGTCTTCATCATCTCCATACCAATCAGCAAGTGGCGATAGCCCTTACCAGCCGGTGAATTCACCATTACCTGAGGAGGGGCTCACGCCCACTGCAGATGGCTATCAGATTCGCCATCCAGAGCCCGTGAGTGATATTCGAGTGCTTCGTTAGACAGCGAATGCGCAGCAATGTTCAAAGAATTGAGTGATAGAAATCGACCGTTTCTTCTATGACTTCATCCCACGTTATTGGAGTATATTCCGGTGTTCCCTGCAATTCAAGGCCGCGCTTGATGCCCGCAGCGATTGATGTTGAGTCTGGCTCAACCTCAATGACGGAATCCTCAGGCAAGACCTCATTGACTCCAGATTCTGTTGCGACAACCCGAGTTCCTGCTGACAGGGCTTCGGTGATTGTTATTCCGAATGGTTCAGCGAGTGATGGTGAGATAAATAAATCTGCAGAAGCATAATAATCACCAAGTTCTTCCTCTGGCACGTATCCAACCCACTCAACACTGTCTTCGATATCAAGTACCTTCGAGAATTGCTTTAATTGTGCAGTCAGGTGTCCTGAACCCCCGACGACGAGAGTGACGTCGTCGCGTCGGAGTTTATCCATTGCATAGACGAGATGCGAGATACCCTTCTGGTCTGTATGCCGGCCCACAAAAAACAACATGTGTCCATCGATACCGAGTTTAGATTTATAATCGATTCCGGTTGTCTCACAGGTCGAAAACCCATTATAGATGACTGTTGCTTCTGAGCCGTAATTTTCCTTGACATCGCGCGCAGTTAATTTGCTGACCGCAATCAACTCATCAGCCCGTCGCGCAAGCCGCCGCTCGGTTTCAACCTCACGCTCAGGTGGAGTTCGATTCCGATCAGCTGAGAGCGAGTGGAACGTTGACACCCATGTCACATCTGTGTTCGCAGTGGCCCGAGATCCTGGCCCATATCCAAACCAGTCGTGGGTATGGATGATGTTTGCCTCATCTGCTCGCTCCGCAAACGTTGCACTGAGTCTCCCGATGCGTGTGATAATATCCCCATCACCTGTCGGAACGCCGATAATACCGTTACGGTCCGCTGGGGCGTACTCTTCGGGTAGTACAAGCTCTATTTCAACACCCCGGTCACGCATCCCGTCGAAAAGTTCGCCGACATGCGTGTCAAGCCCACCACTCACATTCGGCGGGAATCCCCACCCCAACATCTGTACTTTCGGCGTCATTATGAGAGATAATATTAGATACCGTTACATAAGTCCTGTCCGTCTGTTATGCTCGTTTGGCTACGACCCGAAGGCTCAATTTCTCGGCGTGTATTTTATCCATGTGCACGTTCAGGTTAACGCAGCGATGAGTGTCGACGGGAAACTCTCGACGCGCGAGCGCCGGCAAGTCAAAATAAGCGGATCAGACGATTTCGCGAGAGTCACTCATCTACGCAAAGAATGCGATGCAATCGCTGTTGGTGTCGGGACAGTTATGGCTGATAATCCTCACTTGGTATTAGATGATGAGGAGGCTCGGGATGCCCGCAGGGCAGATGGGAAGCCGGCGTCCCCACACCGAATCGTGCTTGATTCTACCGGCCGAACACCGACTGATGCACGTATTCTTGACAGTGAAGCAAAAACATTTATTGTTGTTTCCAAGCGTGCCAAAAGTGATTCAAAACAAGCACTGAGGAAGGCAGGTGCTGAGATTATCGATACTCATACTGAGCGGGTGTCGATCGAGACGTTGCTGACTGAGTTAGATAACTCGGGAGTTGAACACCTAGTTGTCGAAGGTGGTGGTGAAATTATTTTCTCTTTTTTCGATATCGGAGCAGTTGATTCGCTTACTGTGTATGTTGGATCGATCATCATTGGCGGTCGAGACGCCCCCACATTAGCTGATGGTGATGGATTCAGATTCCCAGAGGATACGCTCACACTTGAAAACGTGGCTACGATTGACGACGGTGTCCTCTTAGAGTACTCGTGTTGAACAGACACTCTCTTTGGTATCGCGATTGTTTGAAGCTGCGTTATCGAAACGAAATTGTCTCGCGCGGTGTCATCAACAGGTAGGCCGAATCAGTGACTCTATGCCAATGTTCACCCGAGAATAGATCCAACCCTGTGTGATTGGACAGATTCCTGGCGATCTTTGTAGGGAGAACATACACCTACCCTCAGGATATTGTGGAGCGTAACAGTGTGTTCTATCACCGAACATCCGCGAAATAAGTAAATGGCTGCCTGATTATAGTATCTGTATGAGCATTCCAGATGAGGCGGCGTCACCAGTTCATTTCGAATCTGAGGGTGAGTTTTCAGAAGCGGTGGCTACGGGCGATCGCGTGCTTGTGGATTATCACGCTGACTGGTGTGGGCCATGCAAAATGCTCGAGCCAACAGTTGAGGAGATTGCCGAAGAAACCGATGTGTTAGTCGGGAAAGTCGATATCGATGAGTTACAAACCCTCGCGAGAGATGAGGGGATTCGCTCAGTTCCGACACTTCAGTTTTATGCAGATGGAGAAGAAGTCGAACGGTTGATCGGCGTCCAAGAGAAGGACGAAATTCTTGAGATCCTGAGTCGATTTAAATAGATTCAAATCTTCTCCAGGTAGCATAGTGGCCTTTTTAGTACGCAGTGAGTAGTTTCTGATATGATTTCACTGGAAGAGGCCGTTACTGCGAGATTTGAGTCTCATGGTGAGCGATTCGAGGTACTCATCGATCCTGATGCAGCACTGGACATGAAACGTGGCGAGTTTGAAGGCGATCTTGAAGACATTATCGCAGCCGAGGACGTATTCGAGAACGCATCACGGGGAGACCGGCCCGCAGAGAATGATCTTCAGGACGTTTTTGAAACGACAGACCCACTCGAAATAATTCCAGAAGTTGTCGAACGAGGTGAGATACAGATTACAGCCGAACAGCGGGCTGAAATGCAAGAACAAAAGCGCCGCCAACTTATTAACCGGATTGCCAGAAATGCAGTTAATCCGCAGATGGACAATGCCCCTCATCCACCTGAGCGTATTGAGCGAGCACTTGAGGAGGCTGGATTTCGAGTCGACCCAATGAAACCCGTCGAAACGCAGGTGGACGATGCGCTTGATGATCTTCGGCCGATTATTCCGATTCGATTTGAGGAAGTAACCGTCGCTGTTCAGATCCCGGCCGAATATGCTGGTAAAACACAGGCACAAGTTCGGGGGTATGGCGAGTTAGAGCGGGAGGAATGGCAGGCTGATGGATCGTGGGTAGGGATTATTACGTTCCCTGCAGGTATGCAGAATGATTTCTACGACCTGGTAAATGAATACACCTCTGGCGAGGCTGAGTCACGTATCATCAAAGATAAAGATGAAATAAAGACAGTCTGATCATCCTTTTTTGAATCCAGCTAAGAATCCGCCAGTAAAACCAGCCGAAATCGAGAGTGTTGACAGAATTGTTGAGATCCAGTCGGGCGGCGACCCATCTGCTGCAACTTGTGTCGAGTCAGCAACACCTGCAGTGAGGCGCTCCCAATCAACAGTTAAGATTCCGCGTGATTCAAGAAATTTAAATAAAGCGAGTTCTGCCCCAACTATGACGGCGATTATCTTTGCGAGCTTCTTGGCAGCGAACCCAATAATCCCACCAATAATTGCACCACTCCCGAACTCAATGCCTAATTGTGTGGGATCCACAGACAATTGTAAAATATCCATTGTTGTTTTGAGTAATCCTCTGTCTCAGTATAAGTCGCTTGTGGGCCGCGGGAATCATTTGGGGTAAGCGTTCAAGTGCATCGATATTCAATAGTGTTCGAGCACAGTGTTAGGACTACACACGCCCGCAACATATCGTGAGGAACAGCAATGACAGACAGCTCATCAGTAATCGTTGCTGCCCGATGTCCAAGTACAGAGACAGCTGATCTATCCGAAATTACAGACCTTGCCATCGCCGCAGGATACAGCGTTGTCGGAACACTGACACAGTCTCGTGACGAGGACGCCGCCTACCACTTTGGTGAGGGGAAGGTTGATCAACTGGCAGTGAAAGTGAACCAGAGCGGTGCTGAGGCAGTCATTATTGATAATCGACTCGGACCATATCAGACATATAATATCGGTGGAAAGCTTCCAACCGGTGTCGAGGTAATCGACCGGTTTACACTCATCTTGGAGATATTTGGCCAGCGAGCAAATACTCGAAAAGCCCAGTTACAGGTTGAATTGGCCGAGCTACGGTATGAACTGCCACGTATTGAGGCCAAAGCTTCACTTGCCAAACGAGATGAGCGACCTGGATTCATGGGCCTTGGTGAGTACGACGAGAGTCGTGAGCAAGATATTAAAAATCAAATTTCACGGATCACCCAAGATCTTGAAACCATCGCTCAAAAAGAGGAAACCCGGCGTGAACAACGCCGGGAATCTGGATTTGACTTGGTGGCGTTAGCAGGCTATACAAATGCGGGCAAATCAACGCTTCTTCGTCGTTTAGCGAGTGATTTGAGTATTACCGAAAACGAAGACCAACACCCAGATCTACTCAAAACAGCGAAGTCTGAGGACCAACTGTTCACCACACTCGGAACGACAACACGTCGAGCGCAAACACAGCGGCGTGATATTTTATTAACCGACACAGTTGGGTTTATATCTGAGTTGCCACATTGGCTGGTTGAATCATTTCAATCAACGCTGGATTCGGTGTATCGAGCTGACTTGGTCTTATTAGTTGTCGATGCCTCTGAGTCACTTGATGCGATGCGTGAAAAGCTGGTTACCAGCCACGATACACTCTATGAGCGTAATGAAGCCCCTATTATCACCATCTTGAATAAAGTAGATCTAATATCAGATACTGAGCTCCAGAAAAAAGTAGCAGCGTTAGACGCCTTAGCCCCCAATCCAGTCGCCGTCTCAGCAGCTGAGGACGTGAACATTGAATCACTCACCGACCGGATTGAGCAAGAGCTTCCAGCATGGCAAAAAGAGCGCCTCATGTTACCGCTGACTGATGAGTCGATGAGTTTGGTATCATGGATTTACGACCACGGGCACGTTGAGAATAAACACTATGCAACAGATCAAGTTACTATCGAGTTCACTGCACGCCCAGCTATCATCGAACAGGCACGTTCGAAAGCAAGTGAACTTACGGAGTTATCATCGTACCAGCCGAAAAGTCCACAACCAATCGAGGCCGACAGCGAGTCGGACTGATTTCGGATCAATAGAATCGAACATCGGCGTCTCTCCTCTTTGGATGCACTCGGAAAGGCCTCAGAAGCCGCTGATGGCAGATAAGCAAATGGATGACCGATGTCATCTACGGGAACCTGTGAGCAGTAAGAGATCTGTCGTCGCCACAGAGATCTCTCCTCACTCTCATCCAGAAGAAAGCTAATCTGTTGCTTCCTGACGGATTTTTGATATTTCGTCGATGATGTCCGTTGCATGTATACCGACTCCTCTGGACTCTGCAACGCGATCACCGGCTCTGCCATTCACATATGTAGCCACAGAAGCAGCCGAAAGCGGGTCTAATACGCAGGCGAACGCAGCTGTAATGCCAGCTAAGACATCACCGGTCCCCCCGACAGTCATCCCCGAATTTCCTGTGCGGTTAACACGGACCATTTCATCGCTCGCGATAATATCATACATTCCTTTAACAAGTATTGTCTGGCCAAGTTCAGTCGCCAAACGCTTAACAGCAGACTTCCGCTCGCGCCACTCCGACTGCGGGTCGCCGCCCATTCTCGCAAACTCACCCTGGTGTGGAGTGTAAATATGAGTTGCAGAGGTTGAGATTGACCCGACGACATCAAGCGCATCTGCATCGACAACGGCAGTCCCATTGAATGAGTTGAGAAATGACTCGACAGCATTCATCGTCTCTGCATGATTGCCGAGTCCTGGCCCAATGAGCACGATATCTTGCTCGCTGGCCAGATCTTGGAGAGTCGTCTCATTCTCCGTTGAGAGGCGTTTTCCGTTCAGTGGTCGAATGATGAGATTCTCGCTATATGCTTGAACAGTCTCCGCCACAGAGGAGGGGCATGCCACACTGACGAGATCGGCGCCAGCCCGGAGGGCAGCCTGTGCCGATAACGCGGGTGCACCAGCGTATGGACCCCCGCCAATGATGAGTATCTTCCCAGAATCACCCTTGTGACTCTGCGGTGACCGTCCGAGACGCAACAGATCACCAGGCCCCACGAACTCCTCTGCAGCGGCTGGAATCCCAATGTCAGCGACAGTAACGGGGGCGGTCACTGCCTCAAGTCCTGATTTCTGTTTGTGGAAGGTGATGATTTCACTCGGGTTGACAGCGATATCTGTGATCTCTCCTGTATCTGGGTCCATCCCTGTTGGGACATCAACCGAGAGCACTGGTGTCTCAGCTTGATTAATGCTTCTCACGAACTCCCTGACTGGTTCTCGTAAGGGACCACGGACACCAGAGCCAAGCATCGCATCAATAATCATATCCGGTGATTCGATTGCAACATGCCGAGAGTCGCTCACCGTATCAGTCGGGATACTCGTCTGCTGCAGTGCTTCCCAGTTTGCCCTTGCAATAGAGGTGTGGATTCGCTCAGGATGGCCGACAAGCGTGACACGACAATCATACGATTGCAGAAACCGGGCAGCTGCAAATCCATCACCCCCATTATTTCCACGCCCTGCAACCACCTGGACAGTGGATCCCGTATCAACCTCTGATTTGACTCGGCGCGCAACCGCGTTGCCACTCGACTCCATCAATTGCTGCCGTGAAATCCCCAGTGCCTCTGCATTTCGATCGATAGCAGCCATACGGTCAGCGTCAATCATGTTAGCTTGTATCATCTAAGCTGTCTAAAACCTCCGGCACCAACTGAGATGAAAGTCAGAAGGTTTCTGTGCTGGCACGGCAGACCTCATGTGTGAGTCGGACCCTCTTCGGATCTCTGTGCGGTTTGGTTTTTGTCATCAACTTTGGACGGACAGTGTTTGCTCCACTTGTTGAAGAATTTCAGACTGCATTCGGCGTTGGACCAGCCACCTTAGGGAGTGTCACCGCTCTTGTCTGGATCGGCAGTGCGCTTCCTCGTATTCCACTCGGGTATCTACTAACACATATTTCCCGAGAACGCCTCGTCATTATTGCTGGGGCCGCGCTTTCTGTGACGGCCGCATTGACTGCAACTGCGACGAGTGTCCAATACCTCCAGATAGGAGCATTCACTATCGGTCTCGCTTCGGGTGCCTATTTTGTGTCTGCAATTCCGCTGTTAGGTGATTTGCGCCCAACTGCTGTCGGTCGAACAATTGGGATCCATGGAACCGCTGCACAGGTCGCTGCTGTTACTGCTGCGCCCGTAGTTATTTTGACGCTCCAGATAGGTACATGGCGAATCGTATTTTGGGGGCTTTCGCTCTGTGCTGCGGCTATCACGATTATCTTTGCCGTACAGTCACGCAATCGCACGGAGACGATTGGACAGGGTCCAGACCAAGACTTCCAGTCGGTCGTTACTCACTGGCGGATAATTGGTATCGGCTTAGTAATGATAACGGGAGCTGGATTCATCTGGCAGGGATTATTTAATTTCTATGTCTCATATCTCGTTGATTCGAAACTAGTCACACAGGCAACTGCAGGCGGATTATTGACAGTGAGTTTTGCTGCAGGTGTCCCCGCATTCTGGGCATCTGGGCGTCTTGTTGATCGGTTTCAGACAATCCCGTACATTATCTCCCTGTTGAGTCTGTTTGTGATTTCTGTTACAAGTTTTATTTTTACGCAACACCTACTTGTGATAATCGGGTCTTCAGTCGGAATTGGGTTTGCCATTCATGGGCTTTTTCCAGCCCTTGACACGTGGCTCTTGAGCGTGTTGCCGAGCGATATTCGTGCGAGTGCCTATGCAGTATTTAGCGGCATTTCTCTGTTCCTGGAGGCATTAGGCAGTGGGACGGTTGGATTGCTACGGGATCAAGGACTGAGCTTCGATCTGATCTTCTCTGCGTTAATTATCGTTCTTGGACTGACTGTGTGTGTGATCACCGTTGGATACCTGTACGATCGGATTCCAACGCCAGAACAATGAGCATCGTTGAGCGTCCTAAACTCACTGCACACGCCTGGTTGATGTAAAATCCATCGCGAGCCCCGTTTGGGCCGCACGGCACCGGCAGAGGGATTGAATTCTTCCTGATATTTCCATGACAGATTGGTTGAAATGAACACCCGAACACGCGGTGTGTCCGTCGACTCGCTTTAGACCCAACAACACAACTCCCGTGACACACCGAGCGAGTTTGAAAGGAGTCGCATTTCCAAGCGAAACCGACAAGTGAGCGTTGGATGAAGATCTTTCACCCGTCTGTTGAGTTCTCTGACTGTCTTTTTTCAGTGAGATAGCGTCAGGAACCTTCATGTCGGCTCCACCGTCTCACGTGGTTTGAGACCCAAAGCGTCAGTGCGGGAACGAAAACGGAAATCTTTGATTTCCAATCAGGAACAGAACCGAGATACTCGCTTTGCTCTTCTGTAGATTTTATTCGCTCAGAGCATCAGTTTTGATACACTTCCCGACACTCTGCAGAGCAAAAGTGCAGATGTTGCGCAGACCCATCCTCAACCCACGTAACCACCTGGTGAGTCGTTTCGTGGACGATAGGCGAATCACAGTTTGCACACCGTGGTGCTGTTTCCTCATCGACATCCTCTCCGAGATCAGAGGTGGGATCTACCATTATTGATAAAAATAGAGAGTCGGGTATATTTTAGCTCCGTTTACGATTAGATGATTGCTGAGTTCCCTTGCGCTGCAAATGCCGAAAATGTCTAACCGGTAACTGTGAGAGACGGAGACAAACAAAAACACAGTGAGCTATCGGATCATAGCGAATCACGACGAACCACCCCTTATCCAGACGTAACATCATATACGAGGAATGATCACAAGTAGTCAAGACAGATATCGGAAGGTCGTATCCGGAAATTAGTGCCGTGATGACTCCGAGTTCGTCTCTCGGAACACTTAACCCCGAAGTGGTTTAGCTCAAAAAAATGCCCGATGCGATAGACGACTACAGACACAGGTGTAATGAGCAGCGCTGACTCTGTACTTCTCCACGAACTGGTATGAAGTCTCTGTGGGGCAGCCAGCACATCACCAGCCACAGGCTCACGACGAATATCCCAATCAGATACAAAACAACGCGTATGAAATGCCTGCCGTGGGTTTTACACTCAGTGAACGGCGTGTTGGACAACACCTCAGTGGTCAGCGGTTCGCGCAGGACAGGTATTCCTCGCCGGTTCGCTGGAGTGCGTCGCGTTGCCCAGCGAGTTTGACGGCGGTTCGACGCACACCCACCGTTTAGCTGAATGCAGGCGCTCAGCCCCCGTCCTCAAGGAGCGAGCCATAGGCGAGCGAGTAGGGCGGGGATACAGCACCGTCATCATCTATCCTACACTGTTCTGTCACAGTCCCACAGGCTAACGTGAACCACAATGTTAATTACTCCTGTCACGCGGTTTCGAAAAGATAGGACCGGGACAGTCCGAAGCCACGACGCCTGTGGAGACTGCGCTCGCTCTGTTCACTTCATCGGGTGCTTTCGATGTTGTGGATGGAAAGCGCGTTCGTGAGAGAGAATCTCACGGGCTGTCAGACGCCGTCTGACACCGTCGTCGAAACAGGAAGCCCTACCCTCAACGAAGTCGCGTCAGCGGCTGAGTAGGGTGGGGTAGTTCACAGGAAGGGAAACGGTATTTGAACGTTCGAGAGTCGGTCGCAGTGTATCGATTGTATTGTGCCATGTTGGTTTTCTCCTCAACCCACTCACTCACTCTGTTCGTTCCTTGAGATCGGAGGGTCCCCCTCGAATTTGCTGAAGTCCTCGTGCTTGACCGCGAACGCCGACGACTCACGTCAAGGGGAACAGAATAATTGTCACCGCCTGATATGTGAGGTTAGATTTATCTGCGAAAACGCAGGTGAAGATCGATAGGACCCGCTAAAGTAGGAGTTGGACTCCTTGATCAACGTTGAAAACGTCATCAATGATAGATATGGTTCCCTCACGAGCACGTACATTTATTATTTATCTCTAAAATTGATTTGTTATGTACGAACGAATCGTCGTTCCGACCGACGGTAGTGCGTGTGCGAGTGCCGCTGTCGAACATGCAACAGACATCGCTCAGCAGTATGATGCAAGTCTACATCTGCTGTCAGTTGTCGATTCCAGAAATATTAGCCATGGATCACCTGCTGTCTCACCAGCGCAAATTGAGTCAACACTGCAAGAACAGGCAGAGGGGGTTGTCAGTGAGGCTGCCGACGAGGCAGCGAGCGAGGGACTAAGTGTTCAGACGGAGGTTATCACTGGCATTCCCGATACTGCAATCATTGACTATGCAGAAGAGAACGATCTTGACCTCATTGTAATGGGCACCCATGGGCGAACTGGGCTACACCGGTATCTCCTCGGGAGTGTAACTGAGAGAACGGTTAGGCAATCACCAGTCCCCGTGCTCACGATCCGAAACGGTGAGGAATGACTGCACAGACTGTCTTGGCGGTCCCCTTTGAGCTATCACCAAGATGATAGCTCGTGTCAGTTTGGAATTTATGTCAATTCGACGATTGGACTCCTACTTCTCTCTTGACGAACAAGACTCAAAAGAGGGACACATCCAACGTCATCTAACGTATAATTACCATCCTCAGACCGTCCAATACGTCGGATGATACGTGATACGATGTTTGGCTTAATCTCAAAGCGTCATTCTGGGAAAACGGACACACGATTGGACGAGACTATTTATTGACGGGCAACATACATGTAACATGGAGGTCCGTGAACTTATCCGAGGAACAGTAGAGTGGTCACGGATCGAACTCGTAGCCGAGGAGATCGCGACCCGCTATGATTGTGAAATAAGCGACATCCGTCAATTGGAGGCTAATAACTGGTTATCGACACCGCTTATAATTAATGGCCGCTGGTTCGTAAAGATCGTCTCACGGCAAAACTCGCTGATACACGCCATATTCACCACCGGGCGAAATATGGGTGCTTTCTCGTCAGGAACCGAGGGATTCTTTCAGCACTTTTCGACCCCATATGAAATGGCAACCTACGAACTGGAAGCAACGGAACGGATGCGGGAAAGCGGATTAAATGTTCCCACCCCCGTTGATGCGTTTGAAATCGATGGACTCGGCGTTGTCATGCTCGAATATTTACCAACGTTTCAACCACTCAGCGCAGTTGATACAGAGCAAGTCACTCAACATGCACCAGAGGTATTCAGGATGCTTGCGACGATGCATGAGTCAGGTATCATTCATGGAGACTTGCAAGCAGAAAACGTGTTACTCGTTGATGAAGAGGTATACTTCATTGATGCGACAAGCGTACGCGAAGGGAGCGGCAAGCAGGCGAAAGCATACGACGTCGCGTCTGCATTAGGTGCGATAAGTGCCTTACTCGGCGAAAAGGAAACCGTCGCCGCGGCGCGGCAATCGTATGATGCTGAGATGTTACTTTTTGCGCTTCGATTCATCGACTTCGTTAATATCAGACCGGACCACGACTTCAATGCAACCGTTCTGAAGGGTGAGATAAGGAAGATGGCCGAGGATGTGGGTGCGGAGGTCAATGTGTAAAGGGTGACGAGGAACCCTTTTGTGCGGCGCAAGGGGCAGTCCACAGGTGACCCCAGATCTGTGGTAACGACGAGCACTGTATTGGCCGACGTCCGACGAGAAAAGCGTCGTGCCGGCGTATGTAATCAAGGGATATGGGTGTTTAAACTCAACGGTCACTAAATCCAAGAAGAGCTTCTATCTGTGAATTTCGATTATGATGGGTCGCTGGATAGAGAGTATCCAGATTGAGCAAGCCACAGGGAGAGGCACCAGCGCAATCGATGATGACTTCCTACACTCTCCAGTTCTCTCCCCCGGTCATAACTCCAAGGTAAGAGTCATCAGTCACGATCTGACACGGACAAGCGATAGCGAGTACTCACTCAACCTCATGGCGGAGTGCACTCTCAAGATTCGATAACTCTGTATCGAGATTCCGCTTGAAAAACTGCTCAACACCTGGCACTCGTCCGTCAACGATGAACTCATTGATAAGATTTGCACCGGTATCAGTCGGTTCAATCGTGTGCTCGCCACTCACCCGCAGAACGTTTGATTTACCGATGAATTTGACGTGCTCAGGCGGATTTCGTGACACATCACGTGTTTCAACCGTCGTCGTTGTACTAACAAGTGGAATCGGAAGTTCAATATGCCATGTAGCGGCTGTGCTCTTCCGATCCAAATCGTACTTAGCGACGACGCTTATCGCCTCAGCACGATTCGCTGGGTCAGCGATAAAGCTCCAAATATCCTCGGGGTCAGCGTCGAACTCAAAAACACGGCGTAGACGAACAGTCATACCAATCATTCAGTGGGTATCGTCAAAAACAATCCGGCAGAAAGAACAGAGCACTTCACAGCGTCAAGCGGTTCATTGGCCTACCCGCGCGTGACACGCCAAGTCGTTGATCGGGCACGGCCCCACTTCTCAATATCCACCTCGTCAGTCTTCTCTGCTAACCGGGGGAGCCTTGATCCCACCTGTTTTGCAGAGAGTCCGATTGCATCAGCAATGTTCTTTGCTCGAAAGTACTGCTCTCCCGCAGCAACGCTCTCGCGGAGATAACTTACGATCTGTTTTTCAGTTTCGGTGAAGTTGCTCATCCTTGGTAGAGTTTAGGCCGTTTCATTCTTAATGGTTTCTTGTCATATACTCGGTGCCTCTGCCCCAACGTATAGAACAACGACGAGGAATATCCACACCACGTCGACAAAGTGCCAATACATCGATACAGTGCTCACTGAGACATGTCGATCTGCAGAGTACTGTCCAAGCAGTGCGCGAAGCATAACCACAGCAAGTAACACAGCGCCCAGACTCACGTGCAAGCCGTGCAGACCTGTCAACCCAAAGAAAGCCGAGGCGAAGAACCCGGAGGTGAGCGTGAACCCTTCGTGAATAATAAATTCATAGTACTCGTATACTTGTCCTCCAATGAAAATGAATCCAAGAAGAAGTGTCGTAAATAGTCCAAGCAAGAACCGACGGCGATTCCCATTCCGAATCGCAACGTGAGCAAAATGAAGCGTGAGTGATGAAAGAATCAGTAACGAGGTGTTGATAAGGACAAGTGATCCTGTGAGATTGGGGATTCCAACAAAGATTGATTCCCAGTCACCACTGCGGATATAAAAGTAGTATCCGAAGAGCGCTCCGAACGTTGCTAACTCTGACCCAAGGAACGCCAACATACCGAAGCGAAGTTTGGTTGCGCTTTGCTGTGACCCCTCGCGTTGCCAAAAGTGGCTCACAAACGCATGATACACCCACCCATACAATCCAATAAGAAATATTCCGACACCACTGACCATGGCTGCAGGGCCATACAACGGATCAACAGCCGGGTTATCGCCACGACTCATAATGTAGAGCGCCGCTGCCAGATAGATTCCTGTTCCACCAACAGCAGTTACGAATGGCCACCAACTGGCTTCACCAAAGCCGCGCGGCCAGTCCTCGACAGCAGGGAGATGGTGGCCATGCCCGTGGTCCTCGGGTGTCTCCTCAGATACCATGGGGGCGAGTTATTTATCGATGATTAAAAACCCACCCAAACGAGTATGTGTAGTCATTCACCCGAACCCAAGTTTACACTTCGATGATACGGCTCTTCGGAAATACGGCTTCGCAGCTCACCCAACGTTTCTCGTTCAGCATTTTTGGAGAGTTCGCTGACGACTGCAATCACTTCCTCACGTGATATCTTTACCCCTGCCTCTGAAAGAGCATCCTCTGGGCGAGCGAGGAGCTCTCGGAGCGTCCCAACTGCCAATAAAAACGGAATCGCCCAAGCTTCGAGTGTATTTCCGTCTCGAATTGGAAGTGCTTGAAGATACGTCTCTGCATCATCCAAAAAAGAATTCGCAAGCGAAGCCGTTCTCTGAACGACCGCTGCTGCTCCCTGCTTGTTTTCGGGGTCAACGACACTCTCCTGTGGCACATCCTCAGCACTCAACCACTCCGCGGGCAGGTAGACGTTATCCTCATCAGTGTAGTCGTCATAGACATCCTTCGATACATTGACAAGTTGAAGCAGAAGCCCGAACTCCTCGGCGGTATCATATAGCTGCTGACGCCGCTCTGTCGTGACCCCGCCTCGTGTCAGTAAGTTCGTGATGAGATTACCGACCGTGCCTGCTGCATAGTAACAATACTCTTCGAGTTCCTGACGCGTTTGAATGCGAAGTCCGCCCGTCTCTGCATATCGCTCAACGAAAGCAGCCATTCCCTGCACCAGTTCTCTGGCGGGAGGCACAACCGCTCGTTGGACTGGCTCTGGGAGCGCTTTGAACGTGCGGAGGACACGAGGAGCGTGTTGCACTACTTTCCAATCAGCTGTCAGTTCACCCGCAGGGAGATACGGGTTGGTTGCCGCTGCAAATTCTTTAGCATCAGTATCGGCGGCCGGATCTAAGACAGCATCATATGTGTTCAATAGGTCTGCCTGCGTTGATGGGTCAATGTGAGACGCATCTTCGACTGTATCAGCGATCCGACAGACGAGATAGCCCAGACAAATATACGACGACATCGGTTCCTCGAGTACGTCAACGGTTAATGCGAACGTTCGCGACACCCCTTGGACTGATTCATGACACCATGCCAGATCAGCCTCGTCGACTCGAGGATGGTCATACAGCTGAGACATTCGGGTTACGATGTGTCTACGATGGGTATGATAAAAAGCTTCTTGAAGTCACCCCCAGCAAGTTGCACCCGCCAACCGGTAGATTCGACTGTCCAGCGGTATATCCTCCTATATGCCATCCGATGATGAAGCAATGGGAATCGATGTTTCCTATTACGAAACAGACACCGAGCGGATCTTGGCGTTCGACAGTGGCGCTAAGACGGCTGCAATTGCACAGAATGTCGAAGGCTATGCGATGTTGAAGGTTCGGCCAACTGCAGATGGAGACGAGTTGGAGCGATACTATGGATTCGATATGGCGCTTGACCACGCGGCTGAACTCCTCAGTTGCTCTGCACATGAACTTCCAATTCCTGAGTCAGCAGAAGATATGGGTATGTAACCGTTTCGTCGTTGTTTTTGACTTCACCAGACCCATCCGCTCAATCACGACGCCAATAGAATCGAGGGCCAAGGGTCAGATATGCTAACGAGAGAAACAGCAATCCGAATGCGAAGCCCTCGCCGAGAGCGCCAACATGCCTTCGTCCGAGTGGCCCAGTCAGTCCAATCGCAGCAATCTGAACTGCACCCATCACGATCGAATCTTGTGCATGTAAGTCTGGATACGTGATCGGTGTTAACATAAGAACAGTGAGCACCCCGGTCAGGATCACCAGCAATGATGGCGTCATAAAGCCCGCCAGCAGACTCGCACCAATAATCGTTGCTGCGAGTGTCGTCTGAACACCCTCAGTCTCTGCACTTTTACTATCATACGCTGTATAGAGGCCCAGTCGAGTCACTGCAGCCATAACAAATGCAGCACCACAGACGATGCCGATTGCTGCTGATGCGGACCCTGACACAAAAGAGCGAACACTCACTGTCGCGACGATCAGAGCAGGGGCGACACCAAAAGAGGCAACATCTGCTAACCCATCAAGATACTCACCAACTGCTGTCCCGCCACGATGCCGTGCAATGACTCCATCCAGTGCATCTGTTATGGCCGCTAGTAAAATGAGTCGCGCGGCCAGAATGAGGTTTTGCGATGCGACGACTGCAGCAAAAAACCCCAGGCCAGCGTTTGCGATGGTGACCATGTCGGCCAACCCAAGTTGAGTAATGACCCGCGGTTGCATATCACCTGGGTCACGGAGCAGGTGTTTACCTCTTATTATCCACGAATCAGTCGTCACAGACAGCTGAGACGTGTCTCCAGAAATCCGGAGTATAATGTAATGACTCCCACCTGAGATCTATCTTATCGACGACGATGCACGGTATGAAACTGACAGCGAATGCCGTTCATTTCGGTCACGATGAGTGCCTCTCTATCGAGGTTTCTATACTGCTTGCCACACTATATACAACGATGAATATTCATCGGGAGAAACAACAGGCCATGACGAATCGTCGAGGCATGCTTCGCCTGCTCAGTGTTGGTGGAGCGGGAGCAATCGCAGGCTGTATGAGTTCTGATTCAGGTGGGAAGTATGATATTGGCATGTCAGCAGTGGCTTTCAAGCCGGTCGAAATATCGATTACAGCCGGCGAAACTATCAGGTGGCAAAACACCAGTTCCAGAGGCCATACTATCACAGCTTACGAAGACCAGATTCCAGCAGAGGCGGAGTATTTTGCCAGCGGGGGGTTCGAGACTGAAAAGAGGGCTCGAGAAGCATTCCATAGCGAATTTGGTGGGATTATCGATAGTGGTGACTGGTGGACACATACTTTCGAGATCCCAGGCACGTATGGATATGTCTGTATTCCACACGAAGCCAGCAACATGGTCGGAACGATTACTGTTGAGTCGTCTGGGTAAGGAATCAAATATGGAGTCCAGATGACTCTCAGGCGTCACCGTCTTATTCGCGACTGTTATCCATCAACTGCAAGATCGCTTTCGTCGACATCGACGGCGGCGGCCTCTTCGGCGGCGACCTCGGCGGGTCGAGCCTCAAGTGTTAATTTCTTCACCTCGACACGACGAAGCGGATAGATCGTCTTCGCATCTGCATAGATTGCAGATGAAAGAGTTCCTTCGATCACACTGTCGAGAAGATCACTGAATGTTCGTTCGGCAGCGGCCTCCTCGACCAGATCAATCATTACACGCCTAATTGCCTTTTCTTGACTGCGGTCAGCCTTTTTTGTTGTGAAGGCGACGGGTTGAATCTGAATTCGATACTCATCAGTCGTCAACACCGTGATTGCAGCGTCGATTTTCGAGGCGCCACGTCGGACAAGACTACGTAAGTAATCACGAGCGAGTTCATGTTTGATGAACTCAGTGTACGCAGCGTCTGTGCCCACATCTCGAATTTTAAACGTTAATTTTGTGTTGTTTTCACCCTGGTCACCAGTTATGTCACCAAGAGTAACCTCAACTGTTCGTCCGACAACCTTGTCTGGATCATCGGCCATCGTTGATCCAAGTTCGGTCCGATCGAACTCCTCAGGAGCTATTATACTATACCACCGCTTGCCGCTTCTCTGTTTTGATACTGATCGTTCGCTCATAATTTATCTATCATGTCGACGATGGCATCAGCCACCGTCAGATTGACTACCGTATCGTCAACAGTGGCATGAAGCCCACCTGTCGTCTCGCGCTCAATCTCTGTACAGAGACTGTCTGCGTCGGTAGCCATGGATATCGATGCGGTATTATCCGGACGAAGCGCATTATAGACTACGGTTGGTCGACGATGCTGCGTCTGGAGTCGCATACGATGCATACTGGAGTCTGCGGACTCAGAGCATGCTTCTGAGTTGGTTCGCGCCAGATCGGCGGTGTCGTTTGATTCTGTATCAGTCATCCGCTTGCACTTCCCTTCGAACAGTCTCGACAATTGTTTCTGTCGGCATCTCACACGATGCAAACACCGCTCGGTGGGGCGTTGCTATCCATCCGTCGTTCGCCAGCGGTTCATCATCCATCGCTTGTGCAATCTGAGGTGCTACTGGGGCAGAAGACGCGATCGCGATTGCTCGGTCGCCCCTCACAACCGTGACTGGCTCCGCACTCATGTATGCTAAGGCGACGTCAGCTACAGTGCTACACTGCAGTGGAGTGAGCGCTGAATCGAGTTCGAACAAGCTCACCGATTGAAATCGTTGCTCACGCAGTGATTGCAGTTCGTTGTGAACGCAGTTTGCATGCGTTCGCCAGTGTTCCAAGCAAGCAGTGACAACATCAGCGCCCAATGAGAATCCAACCGCCGTTCCAGGCGCTTCCCGGACAACTGCCCGGAACACATCAAACGCCCCGCCGAGTGTCTCGAATGAACCAGCAGCAAACGGACGAGGATGAATCGCGCCTTGTAGTGCAGTCTTGATACGACCGTGTGAGGCTGATCTGAGCATATCTAGTGTAACCTGCGAACTGAGATCGCGTCCGGCAGACTCACAGAGAGGAAGTGACATCTCCGTATATGCCTCATATGTATCCGCTGTCGCTTCAATATCTCCCGACCATGGTCCATGGAGAAGCATCGAATGCGTCAATCCATCGATAGGATCCGCAACAGGACTTGCAACCCCTGGCGTTTTTTCCATGTCTGCGACTGACGGAGGAAGTGCATCCTTTGATGATAGCATTGGGACAGCTTGTGCGCCGAATAACCCACTCACGACAACTGAAGACAACCGAGCACTCTGAGCAATGAGCCCAGGCGCCAGTATCGTGGTCGTCTCGATAGCAGTTTGAACCATCGACTTTGATTGAGCTGCGAGGCTTGTCGAGACCTGCAAGCTACTCCGACCAACGCCAATATCGTAGCTATTATCGTGGATCCGCACAGGTTCAGTTGTTGGGGTGAGCGGCCTGATTTGAAACGGTGTCTTACACTGACGAAGGCCCCATGCCAACACACTCGCTGCAGCAAGTGCTTCGGGATCGCTCACAGGATGAATGCGTACAAATGGAGCTGCACGCAATTCCTGAGCGAGGCTCTCAGCCTCGGTATCGACAGTTGGTGTAGATGGCTGGGGCTTTGTTGCCATAATTCACGAAGACTCGAGGAGGTCGACAGCTACATCGAACGTATAATTGAAGTCTTCTTCGAGTTTATCGCCTCGATAATAATTGACCAGACGTCGAATCTTTGACTCGGTGTTCTGCAGTGCCCGTTTGTTTTGCATGTCCTGTCCGTTGTCATCGACATGCCGGCGGAGTCGAACGGCGCGCTCCATCAGGTTTCGAAGGTCTTCTGGTAACTCATTGTCTGCATCGTGCTCTTCGAGAATCGTCGTGACTTTTTTATCTGTTGCCAGCTTGATATTTGGAATTGGAACGCCTTTGACGCCTTCATCACGTAACTTCATGCCAATCTGGCTAGGGTCGTGTCCCTGCTCAGCCAATTCGACAACGCGATTCTCAATCTCTTCTGGATCAACATCGCTCCACTCTGGTGGGTCGTCTGCCACCGGTCGGTCCGATCCGGATGAACCACGGCGGCGGGTGTGCATTCGTGCCATTGTTAGATGGAACAGCACTGACCGCAGAAGTTATTTTGGCAGTTGAAGACCTGCCGCACTTCCGCAATCCCAAGTTGGTAACACCCAACGAGTCAGATTTGCGGCCGTGCAGTTCCATCTGAATTACCAGAATTATACTCAAAAATATTCCGACATCCAAGTCGATAATCCGACGATCTTATATTTGTATGCTTGTGTGTATTAAATAGAGGGCTCGTAGATCAGGGGTAGATCACTCCCTTGGCATGGGAGAGGCCCCGGGTTCAAATCCCGGCGAGTCCATGACGGCTCTACCTCCTCAGTAAGGCATTCAAATCCATAGACGGCGTGGACCCATTTATTGACTATTCTTATCAAACAGATCAAATAGAGCGGTATTTCAGCGATACCTGTCATTGTGAAGGGAATCGGTCGCCGATGCACGCCGCTAATATCATGCGATTGCACTCGATACATAGGTTTGCGGGCCATCAAAAATAGGTCAAACGGTCAGAGGCGATGCTCGAGGTCCGATCACTGCTAAACTCGACACGTCTCCTGTGAGTGTCAAATCACGAGTTATTGCCTCTCTTCGTTGTTGATAACGTTCGATTGATCATCTCATGGAGAGGGACCTGTTACCTGAAAACCCAAATTATACACCCGTCAATAATTGGAATTAAAAGCAATGTCTGTCTCTCCGATATCACCAGTGTGGATCTTCCGCGTATTCCTCTCAGTTCTTGTTCTCATCTCGTTCGGAGCCGGTGTGGTCCTTACAGCAATGTATGAACCTCCCGAGATACAGACCGGGACCGTCGAAGACTCAACGCGTGGGACGACGTATGTTGCTGTCCAGGGATTTCACTTCCAAGGCGAGGGAGCAACAAAAAAGCCAGCTCGACTTGTTGCAGTCGACGGACAGGCGAAACCAGAGTGGATATATAATGGCTCAAAGCGTGGTGTCAGTTGGTTTTATAATGTTGACCCGCTCCCCAACGGAAACGTCTTAGCTGTCAATACAGTTCCCGGGCGAACACTCGTCTATGAACTAGAGGCTGAAACGAGAGACCGAGTCTGGCAACAAAATTTCAGTATCACAGATACACACGACGTGGATTTGATCAACGGTGATCAGTTGCTCGTTGCGAATATGCGTGAGTACAATAACAACAACGGAACCAGCAATGACCGACTATTTATATACGACCTTTCGGAGGATAAAATCGTCTGGGAGTGGTACTTCAAAAACCATTATCCGAGTGAGACAGATGGCGGAATGAACGACGACTGGAGCCATGTGAATGACGTTGACAAAATTGAGGATGGCAAGTATCTTGTTTCACCGCGAAATTTTGATCAGGTCATCGTCGTCAACCGATCAACGAAGAATATCACAATGCAACTTGGAGCCGACCAGAAACACACAATATTGAATGAGCAACATGACCCACAGTATCTTGAATCACAAACCGGCACACCAACCGTCCTCGTTGCGGATAGCGAAAATGACCGAATCGTCGAGTACAGTTGCGTCAATCGGAGTGAGACAGGAGAGTGCCAATGGAAACAGGTGTGGGTGATGGGTGATGATCAACTAAATTGGCCACGCGATGCGGATCGCCTCCCTAATGGAAATACGCTGATTGTCGATTCACTTGGTCACCGCGTGATAGAGGTCACACCGACAGGCGAGATTATCTGGGAGGTGTATACGCCATGGGCACCATTTGATGTTGAACGTGCGGTACATGGGAATGAAGCCGGCGGACCGACAATGATTGATCAGAATATTTCTGGGTCATACCAACTCTCAGGAAGTGCCGGAGAGACACCTGGAACTGGAACAGCGACAACAACATTCCCTGAGTGGATAAAAACGGTGGTAGGCGGGACACCACTAAACTCACCTGGCTCAGAGTTCGCTGAGGCGTGGGAGGGTATCTCACAATGGATTAAGCCAATCTGGATGGCCCCATGGAGTTTTATGTACTTCACTTTGGATATTGTTCTGCTATTCGTTCTGGCTACGGCAGAAGTAATCATCCACCGACGCTGGATTTCGAGCAGAACCAGACAGGCTCTCGGGCGCATGCGTCGTCTCGGGTCATCATGATACAGAATTCAATATCAACGATCTTGATACATTCTTCGGCTTAGATAGGAGGGGTTTTGTACTCGCGATTCCGTCTTCAGGCTGAGTTGTGTTTCTGTGTGAGAGTCAACTACTCGTCCAAGTGTCAGAGGGCTCGTGGGTCTGAGAGGATATCACGCCGAGTCACGAGGTATTTGTCGAGAGTGAGTGATCAACCTCATCTATCCATGTCTGGATCAGGATCAGATGATTGTGACTGTGCCTGACCGATGGGTGTTCCTTAGGGTCAGATATCCAGTGATTGAGACATTCTTCACGCTTTTCGATCGACACAACCCTGTCGATACTATTAATCGGAAAAACGAGTGACCGTGTCAGTGCTTGGGTGGGACGAGTTCTGTGGATAGTCCACTTGTAAAATAGGCACTCATAGCCGTTCCGTAGCAACTGCCGCGCACGAAGCAACAGGGTGCCCGCAGCATGTCCAACGCGACTGCAACGACAAAACATAGCTTCGGCAGACGATTTGTTGAATGTGTGCGGCTACCGGGACAGTATCCAGCTTTGAAAATCCTTCATAATAGATAAATTAGCTGTTAGTGTCGAACAGTTGCTCAATTCGATATAAATCCTCTGTTGAGTAAAGTGGGAATCGTTTCGACAGTGCTATTAGCGTCTTCAATCGGGCGCGGTGTCGGTGACTGGGTTTCGTGGGTGGCCACCACGTTCTGCGAGCCACCCGCCTAATTGTCCACCAAGCCCACCGATGAACGCTGACAGCCCGATAATAAAAGCGAGCGACAGTACGAGGACTACCAACTGAACAGCCCGAATCCACTCCGGCTGGGTGAGTCCGATAAGAAAACCTACCATGTCGCCGACCATCCACAGCGCCGGCAGCCCACCAACGGCCCCAGCACGAATCCCCGTTGACTTCCCTGCGAGTCCGCGCCGCTTGGCGAGGTAGCCAGCCAGCAACCCACCCCAGAATACCATACTGAGTGTCAGTTCTTCGCCTGTTCGTGCGTAACTGAGCGTTGTGAACGGAAGGGTAAGCAATCCACCGAGTAGTGCGTAGCGCCACGCCTTCGGCAGTCTGTCGACAACGGCGAAGGAGCCATTCCAAGCCATGTGTATTCGACTTCTTGCTGATTGTAAATTCCTTTCTACGAATTGCTCGGACAGATAGACAGACCATGCGGAGCTTAGATCAACTCCAGAGAGTCTGGGTAGCAATAGCTCACACACTTTACCAGGGTACAGCCACTCTCGTCACACTGGGAGCGACCACGAGTGGGGGAGACAACGTCGCCTGTGAGTTGTGGTGTGCGAATCGTGGAGTGATTCGTCACGTTTTCGCTGTTCAGACAGTTCCACCGACAAGGACTCTCTGTGAGATGCTTCCCACATCTCCGTCGTGTTCACCCGCGACAACAACTGCGTCTCCATTAGGTGTGGTCAAATATCGAATATGTGATACTATTATTTCGACTCTGAACGCCCGTGAAGTCGCCTGCGGAGTCTGGAATCTGTGTGGGAGATCCGAGACAGAAACAGCAAGCGCTGTCCTCAACAAGCGAAGCGAGAGCGCGGTCGCTCAGGGTCGTTCACACGTCACAGTTGTTGGCAATGTGGTGATGTTGTTGAGTGCGAAGGTGCGGCCGGACCTCTCTCAGACGCTGAAATTCAGGGACAAATCCTTCGGAACTCAATCCTGATAACTCTCTCTCTGGGGGGATTTCGCGATTTCGAGTGACGCCGGGTCGTCATGTGACTCGGCAAAATAGTTGGCTTCGATATTTCCCGCGCTTTCTAAGGTCGTGATCGTCCTGTCCCAATCGTGTTCGCCACCGCCCAAATGTTCGACCGTACCCGAACAGGAACATCCGATGCTCCATCTGACTCGAACTCGACCGTGGCAGAAATCAACTCTTGATCACCTGATATGAGGTCTCTACCCCCTATCTGCCACGGAATGTCTCGGCCAGCACCTCCGCGCGCGGGTCGCGGTTGGTGTCGGACTGCGTCAGCGCGTCGATCAGGCCGTCACAGTCCTGTTTCTGGAGGCGCGACTGGCAACACGAACATGGAGTCGCGTCCGTCCTTGACGCCTCCGACGCTCCACCGGTGGTCATCCCACGCGCCGAGTCTTCGATGAGCTCCTCTTGTCTTTGAAGAGGTTTGCCAGCAGAAGCGTGCGTAGTCGCTGACCGAGAACTGCCGTCCAAACCAAGGGAGTTCAGCTACGTCGCTATGGCGCGGTTTGAACGCCGGTTCGCCCACCCCCTTTGGCGAGGTCGTCATGCTGGGGGTGTTGTTCAGCAACTGCGTCTCCAGATTGTGGCACGCCGGGTTAGCTATCGGGACGCGGATGGCCTGCCCCTCCTCCGTGCGGTTCTCACCCAGTTCATGCCTGTGGAATGGTTCATATCAATGTTTGAGGAGTTCGTTAGTCGTTTCAGTGCAAAAAGCGGCTACACCACGTTTCTCTCCTTCGCCCCAGTCGGAATGAGAGTCGTTATGTGTCCCTATCCTATCGACTCATTTTCAACTGACCAAACGAGGAAATACCTGACCTTCTTGTTTGAGACACGTCTCTCATCCAGAAGATAGCGAAGGCGACAGTCTGCGCTCTGTCGTGCGATTCCAGGCTCGTCGGCTTGGTGGTACCGGCTGGCTTGTTCTCCGCTACTGCTTCGACCTCCTCATGGGATGAGATATCTGGCTCCTGCTCAGACATCGTGTTTGTCTTATGCGGTCGTGACTGACCAGACAATAGTTTCAATGAATACTAATGATTTGTTTTACATAAGTATATATACATGTGAAGCCTATATCGAGCGTGAACTACAGAAACATAGCCACAGGCGGTTTGGTCGTTGCACTACTCCTGTTCGGTGTTGGTGGAGCTACTGCTGCATTCGGGGTCTCATTTGATGATGTACAGTCTGTATCGTTCGGTGAGGTGCGGTACGAACAGTCGGACCTCGTCGTACTGAGCACCACCACAGTCGGCCCTGGCACCAATGTTGATGAAATCGAACTCATCGTCGATCACCCCGGGTCTGGAAATATTGACGCGACAGTTGACGTCTGGTTACTTGCGAGTGACACCGAAATTACGAACGGAACATTAGTCGAATCGTTTACACCAGGCGAGAGCACAGTCACTGTGACTCTCGAGGACAGAGTCCGGGAGTCAGCGTACAACACGGTTGATATCCGAATTACAGAAAACTGAGGACAGAGAGTGAATGAGCTATCCTGATCCTCTCAGCCATCAGAGCCGGCTTCCTCGAGCACAGAGTTACCGGCCGAGACTCTATGGGTCTCAGATTAAGCTCAGGAAGGGTCATTGACCACGTGTCGTCCGTGAGACTGCCCGCTCTACATTTTTTCAGACCACAAACAACTCAGAGCTTCCTTGTAGCTCTTCGAGCCATGCTCATTATCCACTTGCCTCACGAATTCCATCTGACGCTTCGAGCAGCCCTCGCTCAACTTACTTACCAACAGCGCGCGCAGTCAGCATTTCAGCCAAGACGATCCTGCGATGCTATTCGATTGTTCCTCTCGCTTTCGGAAATCACATCTCGTGTCACAACTGCGAGTCGAAAGGTCCCTCGGTTCCGAGTTACGGTCGGAACACTCCTCCCCCACGGGAAGGCGGGTGTATTCGCCTCGAATCTCTATAACCCCAAGTGTGACTGCTGCGACTGTTATTGTAGCTGACCCAGTATCCACGACCTGCTTAGTGCTGATAAGAGTGAGCGTTGTTGCAGTCGCCAGTAAGAGTGTTTGAACTGCTCTCGACTGTTGATATTTTCTCTCGGTTGAGACACCATTGGAGGGCATCATCGTATGAAACTGCATGGTCAATTAAATGGCCTGGCTTCAGAATCATCAATCCATGCGAGCACACTCCGACCAGAATCATAGAGCAATATGAAACGGTTACCCGCGTTGCTTGCGTGACTGTATTGGACAGTGTAATTGATTTCGACTTGATTTAAACAAGCGGCTGTGCACAGGGCACTGGTAATCGATTCGGTGTCTGCCACAACTCGTAACCGCGATCAAAAGGCAAGCTGACCACGTCGTGGAGGTCATGAAGGGGACTCAAATCCGCGACAATATCAAGGCCGGTTTCCTTCCTGCCCTGTTCGCTCCTTACGGTCGCTCTCTGAGGGGACTCCATGTTGAAGATGTTAAAATAGCAAAGCAAGAGTTACATCGCGAAAGTCGTCGTCCGAGCTGTAGAGCCACTGGTAACTGTCCACCACACCCCCCAAAGGATTAAGCTACACAGCTCACACCGAGTGAAAGATCTACACGTTCAATAAGGCGAGTGCCTCAAGATCGTTCCCGATTTCGGTGATGGCACTCTGGGTCTGGTCTCAAGCCACCCGTCCCCAAGATATTTCATATTTCGGGCGTAGGATGACCTAACGTGCGGCCTGCGTGAGATGCGTAACCCACTGGTTCTGTTGAAATATCCAGTTGAAATCCTGGGAAGATACGTCACCTCGTTTGCCCTCGTTGATTCAGATAGACTCAAAAATGGATATTAAAATCACTCTCGTGGCTTTCAGTCTGGTCGCGCACGCGCGCAAAGGTCATATGTACCCTTGAATTAATTATACAATATGAGTAAGTCAGGGAACAACAATACTAGCATGGCTCAGACTCCTGAGTTCGATCGTCGAGATATATCGGTGCTCGTCATTGGTGCTGGAGCTGCAGGCGCTCGTGCCGCAATCGAACTCGCCGAGCGTGGTGTTGAAGATATGTTAGTGCTTGGAAAACGAGACCATGGTGATGCACATACGACATGGGCTCGCGGAGGAATTAACGGCGCACTCGGCACTCATGATCCAGAGGACTCGTGGGAAATTCACGCTGCTGATACACTGAATGAAGGCCATTTCCTCAATGATCCAGGAAAAGTCGAGACAGTCACGAAGCAAATGCCTGACCGACTCCGTGAGTTAGACGAATGGGGAATGGACTACTCGCGAACCGAAGATGGCGAGATTGACCAGCGATTCTTTGGTGCTCAGTCCTTCCGCCGGACTGCATTTGCCGGTGATCACACTGGCGAATCGATACTGAATACTCTGGTCGACCGAGCCAAGGAGCTCTCAATTCCGTATCAAGAAAATGTCATGATCACCAAGCTACTTTCCGATGGTGATCAGGTGTACGGCGCTGTTGGGTACGATATGGAGTCTGGCGATTTCTTATTATTCAATACCGGGACAGTTGTACTCGCGGCTGGAGGCTATGCAGCAGCCTACAATCGACACACCTCCAGAGACGACGAGAACAACGGTGATGGACCAGCGTTAGCATATGATGCTGGTGCTGAGCTGATGGATATGGAGTTCGTTCAGTTCCATCCAACGGGAATGGCTGTTGATGAAACTGATCCCGAGTGGGAGCCATGGGGCGGGCGCCTTGTCACCGAGGCTGTTCGCGGTGAGGGCGGTCGCTTGTATAATACTGAAGGTGAGCGGTTCATGGAGCGATACTCGCCAGATCAAATGGAACTCGATGCACGCGATGTTGTGGCTCGTGCTATCGCAGAGGAAGTTTCCGAGGGTCGTGGCACTGAAAACGGGGGTGTCTATCTTGATATCTCGCATAAGTCGAAAGAATTCATTCAAGATCGATTACCGCGCATGTACGAGCGCTTCGACAATCTCGGTGTTGATATGTCAAGCGAACCTGTCGAGGTTGCCCCAACTTCTCACTATGGAATGGGTGGTGTTGCTGTTGATGACCATGGTGAGACAAGTGTTGATGGACTATTTGCAATCGGTGAGACGATGGCGGGTGTTCACGGCGCAAATCGACTGGGTGGGAACTCGCTGGCTGAGACTGTCGCGTTTGGTGTTTCTGCCGGCAAGCAAATCACCAAGCGTGTCGATGGCCCAGGTAACGTTCCAGAACACATAATAAATGACATGGCAATCCCACAGTTTCAAGATCTCGCTGCACTGGCTCATCGTGATGGGAGCCATGACGTCATGGACGTATTCACTGAACTGCAGGATATGTTGTGGGAACATGCCGGTCTGCTCCGTGATGAGCAACGACTTCGGGCCGGACTCGACGCACTGGATGACGTGAGAGAGAAAGCGGCTGATATGGATGTCGGCCCGGTACCCAGCCGTTCATTTGAATTCGCTCTTGACGTCGGCTTTATGCTGACTGCTGCCGAGGCAATCCTCCGTGGTGCGCTTCAGCGCAATGAATCTCGCGGTGCACACTATAGAATTGATCATACTGAGAAAGATGCTGAATGGCAGCGGAATATCTACGCGAAATCGGCCGACGTTGGAGGAATGACGACGTATACCAAGCCCGTGGGAACCCCAAGCAAGCCTGTTCAAGAAGCCCTTGACGAGGGACACGAACTGGACTATCATCAACTCGAATAGGACCGAACATTCACATTCGTTTTCTAAGCCGGTATTCTGCATCAGGTCTTATTACGACGCAGGATAATATGTGAACAACTCGAATGAATTCGGATTTTCGTATCGGTATCATCCAGCATAATCCAGTTGTTGGCGATGTGACTGGGAATGCCGAGCAGATTAGTGATGAATACAACAGATTAGCCGAGTCCAGCGCAGATATTATTATTACCCCGGAGTTATCTCTTCTCGGCTATCCACCCCGTGACCTCCTTCACCGGTCGGGGATGCATGAGGCACAAACCGCAGCCATTCAAACGATTGCCGCACAGACCACAGACGGTCCACCTCTGATTGTGGGCGCTGCTCTTGCACATGACTCTGATACCGGACCTCCACTCTCTAATGCAGCAACAGTCCTTCGCCAGGGTGCCCAAACTGCAGTATACTACAAACAGTTACTTCCAACATATGATGTATTTGATGAGCATCGGTACTTTCGACCAGGGAACAAGCCGTTAATTGTCTCCATCGATGGAGTGGATGTGGGTATTACAATCTGTGAGGATGCATGGCACGACGCTATCGTCACTGGCCAACAGCGACATGAAGCATCACCACTTGCTGATGCAAGCGCAGACGGTGCGGAAATCATCCTGACACTTTCGGCCAGCCCATTTAGTCTGGACAAACCTGCACGGCGAGAGCATCGATTCGTGAGGCATGCACAGCAAACGAACTGTCCAGTTATATTCGCAAATCAAGTGGGGGGAAATGATGAGTTGATATTTGATGGGCATTCCATCGTGGCGACAAGCGATGGTGTGAGTGAGCGCTTCGCTGGATTTGAGTCGGAGACCGCGATTGTTGATGTCCCGCTTGGTCAGGACCACACAACCAATCTCGCAGCATACAGTGCGACGGCAGCTACACAGGCACGAGACGCACTCGGCCTTGGGATTCGTGACTACTTTGCAAAGACTGGATTCGATGAAGCTGTGATTGGTTTGTCTGGAGGTATCGACTCATCCGTTGCGGCCGCATTGGCAGTCGATGCACTCGGTCCCAACCGTGTCTATGGAATCTCACTCCCGAGCAATGTTACAAGCCAACGGAGCGTTGATGACGCACAGACCGTCGCACAGAATCTGGGTATATCGTTTGATATCGTCCCAATTAGGACAGCAGTTCAGACGGCTCATCAGACACTCAGTGAACATGCCGAATCGCTCACGGGTATTGCTGCAGAAAATATTCAGGCTCGGATTCGAGGGGATATGCTCATGGGATTGGCTAATGAGCGTGATGCGCTTGTACTCACTCCAGACAACAAAAGCGAGGCCGCGGTTGGGTATTGTACACTGTACGGAGACACTGTCGGTGCACTCGCACCACTCGGAGACTGCTATAAACAGATCGTGTATCAGTTAGCTTCGGCATTCAATGACAGACCTCCAGTATCAGCCCACTCATCACCAGTCATTCCATCATCTGTGATTGAGCGTCCCCCTTCTGCCGAGCTTCGTGAGGATCAGACCGATACTGAAGAGCTCCCAGTATATGAGCAACTTGACCCGATACTCAGGAGATATATTGAGACGAACGATACAGGCGCCGCCCTCCGGGATGAGTACCCTGATGATGTTGTCAAAAGAACTATCGAACGAGTGAGTCGGGCGGAATTCAAACGTCGTCAGACGCCACCGCCGCTTCGCATCACGCAGAAAGCTCTCGGTCGGGGATGGAATTATCCAATAGCTGCCGAGTACGAGCATATCATACCCGATGAGGGTTGATATCTGCGTACAACGCTTTCTTGAGTGACGTGAAACGGGCACTGCTTGACAGAAAGCTAGCGGAAGCTCACCCGGGTGGTACAACTGATAGGCACACAGAACCAGTCTACCGGCGACACTCTCGCCGTGATTCCCACCTTACGAGTCTCCACTCGGCCACCAGACGACAGCGCGACTGCCGACTTTCCATCGCTCAACCTGCCCCTCTTCTTCTAACTCTTGTAATCGTCGGAGGACAGACTGTTTCGATACGTCCAACATTTCAGCCAAGAGTGTCCCAGTCGCCACCGGTTTGTCAACACCGTCAAACGCCCTCAACATGTCCTCACATGTCACCTCCCACAATACGACGGCCACGGTGGTCGCATAGAGTTGGTGTAGGACAGGACCACCGAATCATTCACCGCACAGCAGTCAGTCATATTTATGTACGATACAACACGGGCCACGGATTCCAGCGACGAGGGATGTGTGGCCGCCGTGGATGTCGGTGCCAACAATTTTGTCGCCGTCACCACGACACACGGCCACCAGCGCGTCTTTCACGCCCGTCCGTTGTTTGACTGCTTCCACCACGACACCGAACGAATCAACAAGTTGTAATCCCAGCTTCCCGACCCAGCTGATAGTAGTCGGTTAATACAGAAACTGTACGACAGACGCGCAGCACATCGCAATCACGGGCAAGACGCGCTTGTCCGTCACCTGTGGCGTCTGTTTTCAGAGTGAGGCCTAAAAGTAGCGTATGTCGGGGAGTTAGATGATGTGCGTCAAAAGCACTGGTCAGCAGCGGTCAATAAGAGACCGGATTTGTTCTGGGGACACGGTCGCTTCCGCCGCAGGATGCAGACCGTCATAGAAGGTGAGTGTGGAATCAGCGTCAAACAAGAGTCAGAAGCGGGGACATCCAGTCAGTGCCCACGGTGCGATGAAAAGACGCACGTCTCGCGCAACGGCGACGTGTTCCAGTGTGGTGGATGTGGATTTGAAGCGCATAGTGATGTGGTAGGAAGCAAGAATTTTCTGCAGAACGTGATGGGTGGCGATGTTGATACTGGAGAACGGCCGATGGCACGGCCTGTGGACTCAGGGCAGAACAGCCCTAAGGGGGGAACACCGTACGGTGCCTCGTCTTGAGTGGGGACGACCGCTGCTGGCGACAGCGTGGTCACGCGACCAAAGAGGAGCCCACAAACCGGAGTACTTGCGAGGGGAGCCTTGCCTCAGAGTCAGGCATAGCCTGAATCACCCACCGAGGGACCCCACGGCTGAAGCCGTGGGAGGATGTCAAAGCCACCCCGGGCACAGTGCCACGAGATGAGACAGGAATGTCGAATTTAGTTTCGTTTTGTTTTCCCCCAATGAGTCCGGGCAACGCTTTCTGGAGTCACGCTATGTTTGAGTGAGTTACACATACTTACAGCCTCACGCAGTCACCGTTCATGTCGGATCATGTCTCTCAACACGTGCAGAGGCCTCTCGCCTTCGATTCTGGTGGGTTACGATTCGTCCCACGGGAGATTGAGTCGCGGCGGACTGAATAATTCAACACCGATAGCCGCCTCATCCCCCTCGCCATATGCAGCATGTACTGCACCGCCCGGGATGACATACGAATCGCCTGGCGTGAGGTGATAAGTTTCATCTCCAACAGTGAGTCGAAGCGAGCCATCTATCAGAAAGCCAGCCTGTTCGTGCTCATGGCTGTGATCATCAACCCGCGCGCCTGGTTTGATCTCAAAATGCTGAACACTCATGCGTTCACCAGCAGCAAGTTGTGCCAACGTGACACCGTCTATTGGTTCCTCACGCCCGCTTTCTCTGAGTGATTGAACGTTCATAAATAATTCTTGAAAATGAGGCATGTAAATACCGGTGTTTTGCACCACTCAAAACAGACTATCAGCAGTGGCAGCACCAACGATCGAAGAAATACTCGCAATCCCAACCGCATTGAGAACAGTATATGCATATTGTAGTCGTGTTGGCTTATCAAGCACCTCGCCATCTATGAGGAATGTCTGTGGCGCGGTGATGAGAGTCGCGAGAACAACTGTTGCCCCGAGAGCAACGGTTAATAATGAAATAAATCGGATCGGAACACCACCAACGTCTACTTCATCCTCAGGATTACGACTCGCATCGGCCTTGTACAACGTCCCATATCCGATCAGCACAACTAAACTAAATACTCCACCTGTATGGGCAGGGCCCATTGAAGCTGCTAAAATCCACACTTCTTCAGTCACGACAAACGGGATGGCCAACAGAACTCCACCAACAAATTGTTGAGCTGTATCTGCGAACCGATATCGATGGCGATGCGTCACACTGAAGCATGCACCGGCGACTCAAAGAATCTTGATACACCAGCAATCGTATCTCTTCGTGTCCAAATCCCTATCTATTCGCATCATCAACTACACTGCAATGGATAGGCGGTTGCCCGACGCGGACGATCATGATAATTTGGTTCCAGAAGCTTCAGTTCCTAAAGCAGACCTCCGTGGGGCTGACCTGTCAAATGTTGATCTCCATGAAATAAATCTTCGAGGTGCTGACCTACGAGGCACGACGCTTGATAATGCGAATCTCACTGGTGCAGACCTCACCGGTGCAGACTTAGGAATCGCCTCGCTACGAGGGGCCGACCTCACTGGTGCAACCTTGGTTGGTGTTCAAGCGAAATGTGCTGATTTCGACTACGTCAAACTCGGATTGAGCAATGCACGTGATGCTGCGCTTACTGGCTCATCGTTTTATCAGGCGGAAATTGGGAACGCAACGCTTGATAATGCCGACCTGCGCCACTGCAATCTTGAGGGGACAGATTGTATTTTCACTACATTCGTTGGGGCAGACACCCGAGAGGCAATATTCATTGGAGCTGATTTAATCTCTGCTGACCTATCTCGTGTCGATGCTGAAGGAGCCAATTTTACCGACGCTGTGTTGAAAATGGCGACGCTCTCTCGAATTGACTTGACGAATGCACGACTAGTCGGCGCGGACCTTCGTGAAGCAAATGTGAGCCCGACTGGACTCGATGGAGCTAATTTAGCTGGGGCTGCGATTCAAGGAACAGCGCTATCAGACCTCTTTGAGTGAATTCAGACTGTAGGCCACGGGTGATTATCTTCGATTCAGTCAGCACCGAGCTGGTCGGTGCAGCGGTTCCCACTGGGCTTGACTGGGAGTATTCACTCGGTCTACCTGCTTGGCGCAAGCCAGTGTTGAACCTGAACGTGAAGTACGTCCCACCTGCCGCAGGCCAAATGGAAATCAGAGACTCCCGTAGCGACTTCCGGTCAATCTCTCTGCAGCCGATTAGCTGTAATGTTCGTCTAAAGTGGCGTAGCGTCCTCAAATTCAGTGAATTGTGAGCATATGATTCAACTGATTACGCTCAAGTCTTACTATCCGATATAATGATAGATAGCTGAAGAAAACACTATATTTAGCCAATTCATCTCTCCGCCAGTTAAGACATGATGAAATGTCGATTCCTTTGAAACAAAGAGGAAAGGGCTTCATCAGATTGAGAAGGACCCATCATGGCAAGATACAAGATCTCGATAGTGTTGTTAGGGACGATTATTATGGGGGCTCTCTGTGGGGTCATCGTCGCGTCAAGCTATCAAGCAACCGCTAAATCGGTCAGTATTGAATTCAATCAAACTGCATACACTGACAGTGGAACAGTTCAACTAAATGTCACCGACCCGGGTCTCTCCGTCGGTGAGTCCTACATACTAAATATAGAATCG
>ERZ1034569.71-NODE-71-length-33796-cov-15.310601_pt1 | contig 33796 bp, 31 predicted proteins | sample MGYA00520706_ERZ1034569 | MGnify/ENA primary metagenome ERZ1034569 (study PRJEB33760, sample SAMEA4777722) | hypersaline lake metagenome | biome: hypersaline environment; feature: brines | place: Spain | collected 2014-08 | depth 0 m ...
ATCCTGATCGGGGAGGGCGGGGTGTCCTGGCGGATGGTCCGCCAGTTGGCCGCACGCCTGCCGGTGATGGTGACACCGCGGTGGGTCGACACCAAGTGTCAGCCGATCTACGTCGACGACGCCGTCACGTACCTCGCCGGCGTGTTGGCGGAGCCGGCGACCGCGGGTGAGACCTACGAGATCGGTGGGCCGGAGGTGCTCACCTACCGGGAGATGCTCCGGCGGACGCGGGAGACGATCGGCGGCCACCTGTTCGTCTTCCCGGTGCCGGTGTTGACGCCCAAACTCTCCGCGCGGTGGGTGAGTCTGGTGACGGACGTGTCGGCGGGGATCATCCGCCCGCTCGTGGAGGGGTTGCGGAACCCGGTGATCGTCTCGGACGATTCGATCCGTGACCACGTCGCGCCCGAACTCACCCCGTTCGACGAGTCGGTGCAACGGGCACTCGCGACCCGGGCCGACCGGCGTGGGGCGACCGTCGAGACGGTCGAGACGGAACGGGACGGGCCGGCGACCGGAGCGGAGACGAGTGAGGGGCGAGCGGCCGAGACGGAGCCCGCGGGAGGCGCGGAGGCGTGACGGACGGAGCAGAGCGAGACGGTGCGGCAAGCGGCGCGGCAGACGACGGCCGAACGAACGGGGACAGACCGGCGCGTGACGAGAGACGGGCGCGCGGTGACGGCCAGCCGCGTGACGAGAAGCGAGCACGCGGCGACGGGGGCACCGCGGCCGCGGGCGATCCGTCATTTGGCGACGCGTGGGTGTACGAGAGCATCGTGACGGCGTTGCCGGGGGCAAACCTCGCCGGCGGGCCGGCGATCGCGCTCCAACTGGGCGTGTTCACCGGCGCGATCCTGATCGTCGCGGCCGCCTACGACGTGTGGAACGCGGTCGTTCCCGGGATGGCCGCCATCGTCGTCGCCGCGGTCGGGAGCTACCTGATGTTGCAGTTCGGCGACGCCAGCCGGACGGCGAAGGCACCGCCCAGATACTACCGGTTGTTGTACGGCTCCAGCATCGAGGTGGTGTTGGCGGTGTTGGCGTTCATCGCGTTGCTCACACACCTGTTCGTCTACGAGCCGCAGTTTATCGGCGAGCCGTCGCCGCTGACGGCGTTGCTCCCGCCGGGCGTGACGACCGCAGACGAGCCGTTGGTCCGGGTGTTGTTCGGCGACGAGCCGCCGGTCGCGGCCGTCTACCTGACGATGCTGGTGTTGTGGGACCTCTGTTACCGGATCGGCACCTCCTGGTGGGCGGCGGTGGTGTCGTTGTACCGCGAGATCAGGTTCGTTCGCGGGGCGGGGGCGGCGTCGACGTTCCGCCGGCTCGACGTGTTGAACGTCGGCTTCGCGGCCACACAGATCGTCATGTTACCGTTCCTGCTCGACAGGCCGGTGTTGTTGTTAGCGGTCGCGGGCCACATCGTCGCCGTCGCCGTCGTCTCCGGCGCGGCGCTGACGCTGTCGCTGTACAACGGTGAGGTGGCAGCGACGTGACCGGTGAGTCGCCCTCAGACGACACCGGCGGTCGGCGGCGAGCGGCAGACGGGGACGAGGGCGACAGCGAACGGGACGAGCGGCGTGACAGCGCCGGCGAGAACAACTGCGGGTTCCGGTGGATCACAGACCCGGTCCCGCGAGCCCCAGACGCGAACCGAGCGGGTGACGGAGCCGAGGACAGTTGTACAGACGGGACTGTGCCGGGCGTGGCGAGGGAATCGGGCGAGACAGACGAATCTGTGGAGTCGGAGGACGGTGCGGTGTCAGACGACGCTGCGGACATCCAAGTCGGACTCGACGGCGTCGCGTCGGAGCCGTTGGGCGGGTGGGACGCCGTGCCGGACGACCCGCCGGAGTCGACTGACGGGGCGGAGGCAGACGACGGGGCAGAGGCGGCGAGATGGAACACAGCCGTCGCGGACGCGACACTGCCGGCACCGCCGCGGGCGTGGCGCGACGGGGACCCGACGGGAGCGGCGTGGTGGCGAGTGTTGACCCGGGCGACACAGCTGTCCGTGGTCGTCTTGTTGCTGTGGTCGGTGCCGTTTGCGGTGGTCGACCTGACCGTCGCGTCCGCGCCAGGGTCACTCCCGACGCTGACTGCGGTCGGAGTCGGTGGGTTGGCAGTCGTCGCCGGTGTGTTGCGGTTCGTCGTGTTGCCGGCGGCGTTGTACCGCGACGCGACGCTCGTCGGACGGGCGGACGCGGTGGCGTGGACACCGCGACGGCGGGAGCTTCTGGCGGCGGTGGCGGTGTCGGCGACGCCGACGTGTCTCTACTACCTCTACCTCCGGGGTCGGCACGTCGGCAACCCGCGAGTACCGCTGCGACCCTCGGTGTTGCGCTATGAGGGCCAGCGTGTCGCCTCGAACTGGTGGCTGGCGGTCGGGGTCGCGGTCGTCGTCGGGACGACCGCCGGCGGGGTGGCGACGGCACTCTCCGAGTTGCCAGCACCGACTGCGCTCGCGAGAACCGCACTCGGCGGGCCGTTTCTCACGCTGGCGGGCGCGGAGGCGTTCGTCACGACGACGACGGGGTTGCCGCGGCCGGTGAACGTGGCCGTCGGTGCGCCGGCGTTGGCGTTGGGCGGAGCCGCGGCGTTCCTCCGACTCGTCGTCCTGCCGGTCGCGTTTTACGCGGACGCGACGGCAGTGCGGCGGTCCGACGCGCCGTGGGAGCCGTTGGCGTTGTGGTACGCCGCCGCAGGCTGGGTGTTGGCCGTCCCGACCGGGTTGTTCTATCTCGCGCGCCGGCGCGCCCGGACCGGGGTGTCGTTGCCCCCGGATCGAGAGGACGGGTCGCCAGACCGCGAGGGTGGGCCGCCGGGTCACGAGCGGGCACGCGGCGGCGAATAGAAAGTACTTTGCCGGAAATCACCGAATTCTCGGGGGCATGACGAACCTCTGGGAGGACCTCGAAACGGGGCCGGACGCGCCCGAGGAGATTTACGCAGTCGTGGAGTGTCTCAAAGGCGAGCGCAACAAGTACGAGTACGACAAGGATGTGCCCGGCGTCGTGTTGGATCGGGTGCTCCACTCGAACGTCCACTACCCGGCAGACTACGGGTTCATCCCGCAGTCGTACTACGACGACGGTGACCCGTTCGACGTGCTCGTGCTCGTGGAAGACCAGACGTTCCCCGGCTGTGTGATCGAGGCGCGCCCGGTCGCGCTGATGGGGATGGACGACGACGGCGAACAGGACGACAAGGTGATCGCTGTCCCGAGTGAGGACCCACGCTACGACCACATCGAGGACCTCGACGACGTGCCCCAGCAGACCCTCGACGAGATCGAGGAGTTCTTCGCGACCTACAAGAACTTGGAAGAAGGAAAAGAAGTCGAGACGCTCGGGTTCGAGGACCGTCAGGCCGCACTCGACGCGATCGAACACGCACAGGAGCTGTACGACGAGGAGTTCGCGTAGTCGGAACCCCCGCAATCGACGCCAGCGTAGTCGGAGTCCGCGTAGTCGACGCCCCAGCAATCGACGCCCCCGCAATCGACGCCCCCACAGTCGACGCCCGCGGGCGGTTCGAGCGGCGGTGTATTCTTCGTGTGCATCCGACGGTCGGCTCGGATGCGTTATGCCCATGGGTAATCTCTTGTGTGGCGACGGCGTACGGCGTCGTGATGGCAACCAGTGACAGGCCGGCAGTGGGCGTGGACCACCCGACGGTCGTCCCGACGAATCTGGGGGAGTCGGACGAGGCAGACGCTGGTGCAGACGCAGACGCCAGTGCAGGCGCAGACGCTGGTGCAGACGCAGACACCAGTGCAGACACAGACGCCAGTGTAGACGCAGACGGCGCGACCGGCACAGAATGACCGGCGGTCGGGTCGTCCTCACCGCGCGCAGGGGAGCCGAAAGGATATACCGACCGCGAGACAACTGCGTGTAATGGCCGAGTGCAGCGAGTGCGGCGAGTACGAGAACTTGCCGTACCAGTGTGACCGCTGTGGGGAGACGTTCTGTGGGGAACACAGACTCCCCGAGAACCACAGCTGTCCGGGGTTGCAGTCCGGGTGGGACGACCCAGAGGGTGTGTTCGAGTCCGACTTCGACGACTCACTCGACGAGTCCTCCCGGCCCGGCGGGGGGAGTGTCGTCGACACCGTCCGGTCGTCGGTCGCGGAGGCGACCAGCACGGGCGGGTTGTTGGGGTACTTCCGTGGCAACGTCAGCTACACCGTGTTGGGGCTGATGTGGGTGACGTTCCTGTTCCAGTACCTGTTGTTCCCGGCGGTGGGGATCGACGGGCCGCCGTTCGCCGACCCGTTGTGGCGGGCAACGTTCGTGCTCACCGGAGCGAACCCGGAGTTCGTCTGGACGTGGATCACTTCGATCCTCTCACACGGCGGGTTCGAACACATCGTGTTCAACAGCATCGCGTTGTACTTCTTCGGGCCGGTCGTCGAGCGCAGACTCGGCTCGCGGCGGTTCCTCGCACTGTTTGCCGTCGCGGGCGTGTTCGCCGGCTTCGCACAGATCGGGATCGGGTTGTTCCAGGGTGTGTCGACGGGTGTGTTGGGCGCCTCGGGCGCGATCATGGCCGTGATGGGCGTGTTGACCGTGCTCCGGCCGGGGATGAAGGTGTATCTCTACTTCGTGCTCCCGGTGCCGTTGTGGCTGTTGACGTTCGGGTTCGCCGGCTTCTCGGTGATCTCGGGGTTCTCCAGCGTCGGCGGCGGCGGGGTCGCCCACTTCGCGCACCTCACCGGGCTCGCGATCGGGCTCGCGTACGGCGCTCGTGTGAAGGGTGAAAAGCGCGCGCCGGAGGAACTCCGGCTGGGTGGTCCGGGTGGCCCCGGCGGTCCCGGCGGGCCCGGTGGCCCGGGACGCGGGCGGTTCTAGCGTGGTCGAACTCGCGCGGCCGCGGTTCCGGCCGGACCCGACGGCCGACCGCGAGGCGATGGTGCAGCTCCAACACGACATCGCGGAGACGGCCGTCTTCGCGGACCAGTTCGGTTTCGACCCCGGCGCTGTCGGCGGATCGGCGGACAGTACGGACACGGAAGCCGAGAGTGACCCACCGCTCGTCGCGGGTGTCGATCAGGCGTTTCTCGACGACCGAGCGGTCTCGGCGGTCGTCGTCTCACGCGGCGGCGAGGTGATCGAGCGCACCCACGCAGTCACGGCGACGCGGCTGCCGTACGTGCCGGGACTGCTCTCCTTCCGCGAGGGGAATCCGATCTTCGCCGCGCTGGCGACGTTGGAGGCTGACCCCGATCTGTACGTGATCGACGGGAGCGGCCGGCTCCACTACCGCCAGGCCGGGCTGGCGACACACGTCGGCGTTGCGGTCGACGCGCCCACGATCGGTGTCGCGAAAAGCCTGCTGTGTGGGACGCTTGACGCGGACCCGGACGGGCGACCGGCGGGGTGGCGCACGCCGATCCGCGCAGACGCCGAAGTTGACGCCTCCGACGGCACCGTGATCGGGGCGGCGCTCCAGACCCGGCAGTACGACGAACGCCCGGTGATCAACCCGGTGTACGTCAGCCCCGGCCACCGGGTGAGCGCGGCGACGGCGACGGATCTGGTCGAACGGCTGTGTGACGGCTACAAACTGCCGGAGCCGACACGACGCGCGGACAGTCACGCCGAGACGGCGAAGTCCCGGGTCGACGACTCTGGAGCAGGCAGCGACGGCGGGTGAGCCTCGGAGGCTACAGTACGACACTGTCGCGCCCAGACACCGACTGCGGGACAGAGATACGGGCGACAGTCTGGCTGCCGTCCGGGGTGACAAACGTCACTGAGACGGCGTCGCCGGGTTCGACGACGGCGTCCGTTCCGAAGCTCCCCACGCGGACGACGACCGCGATCCGGTCGGACCTGGCGTTGACGATTGGCGCGGAGCCGTCGTTGTCCTGTTCGACGACGTAGGCGAACTCGGAGCCGTCGATGCTCGCCGGGTTGTCGGGGTCGCCAGCAGCCGTCAGCTGGTAGGAGCCGTCCGGCCCGGCCCAGACGACGAGCGTCTCGTCGATGGCGAGCCGTTGGCCCGACCCACCGACCGTGAGGATGAACCGGACGCGGTCGACGCCCGTGGTGCCGTCGACGGTCGTGACGTTGCCGGTCGTCGCCACCACCGACACCTCGCCGGTGAGCTGTTCACGCACCGCCTCGCTGGTCTCCTCGGACTGACCCTGGAACACCTGTGAGACGTTGAGGAACACACCCGCGGCGATGGCGGCGATCAACAGCAACGCGATCAACAGGATCAGCGTTCCGACGCCAGCCTGTGCGCGTCGGCGCTCGGACCGGCTCTGTCCCCCCCGCGTCGTGTCCCCCATCGGGTGTGCTTCTGTGCCGGGAGACAAGAGTCGTGGGGTCACACGGCCACAGAAGAGCCGCGCAGTCGCAGACAGCTTTTTGTGCGCCACCGCGGAATCGCCGGGCATGACACGACGGCGTTGGATCGGAGTCCTCCTCTGTTGTCTCGCGGTCGTCACGGCAGTCGCCGGTGTCACGGCGGTGGCAGGTGCGGCCGACGCGACAGAACGGTGCCAGGCGAACGGCGGGCAGAAGGTGTGTCTCACGGACGTGCAGGTCTCCGACGACACGCTCGTCGTCAACCAGACCGGGAGCGTCGAGGTGACACTCGAAAACCAGGGTGACCAGCTCGTCGCGCCGCGGGTGACGATGAACACTGCCGGACCGAACAACACGACCAGCGTGATCCCCATCGGACAGCCGGAGCTGCAACCCGGTGAGACGGCAACTGTGACACAGTCGCTCGCCGGCGAGACGCCCGGTCAACACGGCGTGCAGGTGATCGTCACCAGCCCGGACGGGACCCACCGGTTCGACATCTCCGCGATCCAGTTCATCCAGGTGACCGCGGAGCCGCCGACGGAGTTGGGCGGCCGGATCGACCAGACAGAGATCTCGCTGGCGGTGTTGCTCGCCGCGCTCCTCGGGGCGTCTGTTGCCGGCTACCGGTACTTCGGGCCAAAGACCGACCCCGAGGAGTGACCGACCGCGCGTCGCGCCGGCAGGGTGCGGGTCGGCCGGCGAGGGTTCAACACCCACACCGCACAACGGCAGGCGTGAGACGACGAGAGAGACGAGGGGTAACCGGGAGGGACGGACCCACCGGAAAGCGCGTATGAGCGGCGAGGGGACGGGCGCGGGGCCGACGAGCCGGAGCCGCGCACGGGCACTGCTCGTCTCTGGGGTGTATCTCGCCGGCGGCGTCGCCGTCGCCGGCGTGGTCGTACTCGTCGCACTGTTGCTCCCGGAGACACAACGACTGGTGTACGGGTTGGTCGTCGGGACCCCCAGTCTGTCGTGGTGGCTCCTCGTTGGCGGCCTCGCGACGGTGGTCGCGGCACGACGGCTGTCTGGCGACTGGCGGCGGACCGTGCTCGTCGCGGTCGTCGGCGTCACGGTCCTGTTCGCGGTCGTGTTGGGGCCGGCGGTCGGAAGCGCGTACGCGAGTGCGGAGTTGGCCGACCGGAGCGACCGCGAGACGACCGCGTTGCGGTCGGTGCCGGACACCTCCACAGCCAACGCGCGGACCCGCTCGGAGTCGGCGGCCGCGACCGCCGCGCGGGCACAGGTGCGGGAACCGGGGTTCGGGACGCGCGACGGCCGGCTCACGTACCGGAACGGGACGTACGCGTGGTCGTTCCCGGTGGTGCCCGACGAACTCCGGTCGCGGCTGACCGGGTCACAACGCGGCGCGGTGTACGTCGCCGCCGACGGCTCCGGCGCGCCGGTCGTCCGGGAGACACCGTTCCGGAACGGGCTCGGCGGCGTCTGGCTCGGGGCCTACGAGTACCAGGCGATGCTGGCGGAGCCGACGCTCCAACGACAGCCCGCGACGCGGGTGGTGTTCGAACACGACGGGGAGGCGTACATCGCGGAGTCGACCGTCCGCCACGAGTGGCGGTTCCGCGCGTTCCCGGTGCCACAGCCGTACGCCGTCCCACAGTTCGCCGGCGTCCAGCTGACCAACCAGTCGGGGGTCACGGAGTTCGTCTCCGCGAGCGCGGTCGCGGACGACGAGCGGCTGGCGGGACAGGCGGTGTACCCGCCGTCGCTCGTCCGTCGAGAGATCGCGGCACTCGCGTACCGCGACGGGCTGGTGGACGGTGCGCTCGGTGGGGGGCGCGACACGCCGCGGCCGAGCGAGTTCCCCGGTGGCTCCGGCGAGTGGCCGGTTGCCGCGCCGACGGGCAACGCGAGCGCGCCGTCGCTGACGTACTTCATGCCGACGACAGCCGGCGGCGAGGGTGTCGAACAGCTGTGGGCCGTCGACGCCCAGACCGGGGAGGCAGGCGTGGTGTCGTTCCGGACGCCACGGATCGGCCCCGACCGCGCTGCGCGGCTCGTCTCGCAGTCTGACCGGGTCGCCGGCTTCGGTGCGCGGACGGCCGGTGACCCCGTCCCGGTGAGTGTCGAAGGGAGCCTCCACTGGCAGATATCGACGGCGACGGCCGACGGGGCGGCCGGGACCGGGTTCGTCGACGCCGAGAGCGGCCGGACGACCGTCGCCAACGCGTCTGTCGCGAGTAGCGTGGCGACCAACGGGAGTCTGGGTGGCGACGACACAGCCGGCACGACCGACGCTGGTGTCGGCGCAGTCGACGACGAGCGTGTCGCGGTCGGTGGAGAGGGCGACGGCGTGGCCGTCAGGGTGGTTGTCCGCGACGCGAACGGGACGGTCGTCTCGCGACGCAACGTCACAGTCCCGCCCGGCGGGCGGGTCGGCCTCGCGGTCGGCGAAACGAACAACTCGACGGTCGAGGTAGTCGGGTCGCCGTCGGTGGATCGTCCGCCGGTCGGGACAGGGGTGCGTCAGCTCGGGGTGTCCGTCACCGCGACGGTCCCACGTTCGGTTCCGGTAGCCGACTGGTCGTTGCTGCCGAGTTTACCGAGCGCGATCTCGGCGGCGTCGGCGAAGGAGAACGTCCCCAGCGGTTGGATGCGGAGCGTGTAGCGGTCCCCCGGCGACACCTCGAAGGCGAGTGCGGCGTCGGTCGGGGAGTCCGGCGCGAGTGTGAGAAAGCTGAAGCCCCGCGCCTGGACGCGACCGTCACTGCCGAGGTACGGAACCACACTCGTCGACGGGGTGAACTCTCGGCCGTCCCCGCGGACGAGGGTGAACGGGTCGGGGGTCATCTCCAACGGGCCCGTCGTCCGGTTGGTAACCCGCAGCGAGACGACTGCCCAGGTCCCGGCAGTGTTCCGCGGGTTCGTCTGCCCGAGCGCGTCGAGCGCCTGGACGCGACGGACGACGTACTCGACGCGCTTGGTGTCGTCCCCGACGAGCACGGACTCGCCGACGCTCGCCGGCTCCTCCTCGCTGCCGAGTCCGGCACACCCTGCCAGCGTCACCGCGCTCCCGACTCCGAGTCGCCGGAGTGCCGTCCGTCGGTGCATGTCCGGGTGTTCGGCCGGCGTCGGTACGGGCTTTTCGCTCTGGTAGGTGTCTCGGGCGAGCCCGTTCCGGTCTGCCAGAACAGCGGTGACGATCGCCACAAGTGACGTGCGGGGGCCACCGTCGGTGTGTTACCGCTATCGACGGCCCCTGCGTTACTTCGTGTACTCCGAACAGACCCGTTCGATCCCGGCTTCGAGGTCGATCTCGGGCTCCCAGCCGGTCGCCTCGTGGAACCGCGAGTAGTCCGCGAGCGTGTCGTGGACGTACACGTCCTCCGGAATCGGGTTCTCGACGAACGTCGGCTCTACGTCGGTACCCAGTTCCGCGTTGATCAGATCGACGACGTGCAGGAAGCTGTGTTGCTCGCTGGTGCCGACGTTGTAGATCCCCTGGAGTTCGTGGTCGGCCGCGAGCGTGGTCGCGCGCACCACGTCGTCGACGTGGGTGAAATCGCGGGTCTGTTCGCCGTCGCCGTACAACTCCGGCTGGTCGCCGTTCGCCATGTCCTCGGCAAACTGTGCGATCACGTTGGCGTACTCCCCCTTGTGGCCCTCGCTGCCGCCGTACCCCTGGTAGACGGAGAAGTACCGCAGGCCGGCCAGCGTCATGTCGTGGAAGTTGTGGAAGTACTCCGCGTAGCGTTCGCGGGCGAGCTTCGAGGCCTCGTAGCCCGTGTTCGCCTCGACGGCCATCGTCTCCGGTGACGGCTCCGTCCGGTTGCCGTAGATCGAGGAGGTGGTCGCGTAGACGACCGTCTCACAGCCGTCGCGGCGCGCCTGTTCGACCGTGTTGACGAATCCTTCGACGTTGACTCGCGCGCCGCGTGCGGGGTCCTCCTCGTGCATCGCGTACGAGGACAGCGCCGCGAGGTGAAATAGGGCGTCGACGTCCGTCGGGAGGTCGTCGTCCGTGACGCTCGCCTCGACGTACTCGACATCGTCGTGGAGGTTCTCCGGCGTGCCGAGGTAGCCGTCGTCGACGACGGTGACCTGGTTGGCTTCGGCGAGGCTGTTCGCGAGGTTCGAGCCGATGAAGCCGGCTCCGCCGGTGACGAGGACGCGTTGGTCTTGCACAGGCGAACAGGTAGTGAGGAGGGGGATATGCGTGTCGAAGCTACTCTCAGCGCATCCCGGTGGATACCGAGATGTGCGACTGTCTGACTCCACCCCGGTCGGTTAGTCGTCGTCGTCGAGAGCCTGCCGTTGATGGTCAGTCGGACATCGCGGCGAGGGTAATCGCGTCGAGCGCAGAGTGACAGCACACACGGCGCGACGGTCCTGATTCACCGGATCAACGCCCAAGCGTCCCGAACGACGTGGAAGATCTGTCTGAGGACGATCTTCACGTCCGTCCAGAACGATTGCACCCGGACGTATCTGAGATCGTACTCCAGCTTTTTTTCCGGTTCGTGGCCAGTCGCGTCGTTGATCTGTGCGAGGCCAGTGAGGCCGGGCTTGACGAACCACCGTTTCTGCCAGTCTGCGACCGTCGCCTGGATATCCGTATCCAGTTCCGGCCGTTCGGGGCGTGGTCCGACGACGCTCATGTGCCCGACAAGAATCGCCCACAGTTGTGGGATCTCGTCGAGGTGTGTCTGTCTGAGCACGCGACCGACGCCGGTGACACGCGGGTCGACACCACCAGCGTCTTCGTCGCTCAGAGTGGCGCCGGTCTCGCTTTCGGCGTTCTCGACCATCGAGCGGAACTTGTGGACGGGGAACGTCTCGCCGAGAGCGGCAGTACGCTCCTGTGTGTAGAGAATCGACCCACCGTCATCGAGTTTGATCGCGAGTGCGATGACGACGATCACGGGTGCGAGAACGAAGAGGGCCGTACCGGCGAACGCCAGGTCGAACGCCCGCTTGACCACTCGGTCCTGCCAGTCCCACGGCTGGAGGTCCACATCGACGGTGTCACCGCCGACACCGTTCGTGAGCACCGCAGCGGCGTGGTTACGGTGGACTTTCACTGCGACACCGTGGTCGTAACACTCGCCGAGTGCACCGAAGAACTCGCGTCTGTCTGACTCGGTGAACGCGAGAACTGCGGTGTCGATGTCGTAGTCGACGAACACCTCGTCGAGTTTGGACAGCCCAGCGAGACACCCGTGTTCGCCGACCTGGGCTCCGCCGTCCGTCGCGAGCGTCTCCGTCAGTTCACCGGTGCGCCCCTCCAAGGCTCGCGTGACGTTCGGTGGTGAGACGTACCCCACGACCGAGAGTTCCGTCGATCCACCGATCGTTTCGATCTGATCCGGATCGTTCCCGACGACGACCGCTCGGGACGCTTCGTCCGTCGACCGACGCCGGATCGCGACGAACCACGCGGGGAGGCCCACGAGCAGGATCGGCGCAACAACGAGGAGCGTCAGGCGTGGGAGTCGGAACGTGTAGTCGAAGTACCCGATCGTTGCGAGAACGGTCACCGCGAGAGCGAGACGGCGGACACTCAGTGTGATCGTGTCGAGGATGCGGCGGGACCGAGGCTTGTACAACGGCACGAACGCGGCAGTGACGACCGCCGTCCCCGTCACCACCTCGAACACGACTTCGGCGTCTGAGACGGCCGGGTTCGCAGAGAGTCGGGAGAAGATCGGCACCATCGCGGCGAGTGACTGTGTCCACGTGCTGTTCGCGACGAGGATCGTGAGTGCAGAGAGGCCGACCGTTCCGGTGACAGCCAAGAGACGGTACCGCCACCCACCAGCCATCGTAGTAGATCGGACAGCCGTGTTATTTAATAATTCCGTTACCACAGTCGGCAAGCGAGAGGCACTACTGCGGCAGTGTTCCAGGGGGCAAGACCGTGAGTCCGCCCGAGCGTCCAGTTCAGAGAACCCGCTGCCCGGGAATCGTCGTCTCGTCGCTGTCGAGCACACAGCCGGCGTTCAGACTCGTCTGGATGCCGGTCTTCACCCCGTCGCCGCAGACGACACCGAACTTCCGGCGACCCGTCGAGACAGGCTGGCCTTTGACCGTCGTCTCGACGGCCGCGTCGTCGTGTCGGAGGTTCGCGACAGTGGTCCCGGCACCGAAGTTCACCTCGCGACCCAAGACGCTGTCACCGACGTACGAGAGGTGGCCGACGGTCGCACCCCGGAACAGGAGGCTGTTCTTCACCTCGACGCTGTGACCCACCTTGGCGTCCCTCCCGACGTACGTCGCCCCGCGAACGTAGGCGTTCGGCCCGACGCTCGCGCCCGCGGCGATCAGCACTGGCCCCTCGATCACGACGCCGGCGTCGATCTCGGCACCGCGCTCGACGACCACGTCACCCCGGAGGTCGGCGTCGGCGTGGACCGTGGCGTCGTCGGCGATCCGGCGGTCGAGTTCCGACAGGAGCCACTCGTTGGCTTCGAGCAGTTCCCACGGGCGACCCACATCGAGCCAGCGGTCGAACGGCACCGCACGCACCGTCTCGGCGTCCGCGACACGCTCCAGTACGTCCGTCAGCTCCGCCTCGCCGCGTTCGCTCTCGGACACGTCCAGCCAGTCACGAGCGCGCGCGGGGAACACGTACGCGCCGGTGTTGATCAGGTTCGACGGGGGCTCTGCGGGCTTCTCGACGACGCCGGTGACGCGGGGAGTGTCCGTCTCGCCGTCGTCGCTCGTCTGCAACACGCCGTACTGTGTCGGATCGTCGACGCGGTGGCTCCCGACGGCGGGGCCACCGTCGAACAGTCGGGCCAGCGACGGCTCGTCACACAGCGTGTCGCCGTTGAGCACCGCAAACGGCGCGTCGTCAAGCTCCGGTGCGGCGACCCGGACCGCGTCGGCGGTGCCGCGTTGGTCGGGTTGTTCGACGTACGTGACTGGCACGCCGGCGATCTCGTCACCGAGTGCGTCACGGACCGCCTCGGCCCGGTAGCCGACAACGACGACGAACCGGCTCGCGCCTGCGGCGGCGGCAGTCCGTGCCGTGCGGGCGACCATCGGCTCGCCCGCGACCGGGAGCGTCGGCTTCGGTCGGTCGTCGGTCAGTGGTCGCATTCGGGTCCCCTGGCCGGCGGCGAGGAGTACTGTCTGCACGGGTGCCGTCTCTCGGGGCGGGCGGGTAACTATTCGTGGTTCGCGCGCGAACACAGGATTGAAGCGAGTATCCGTCGCAGTCTGTGGCGTGAGGCTCCGACACCGTCTCGCTGTGCTCTGTCTGGTTGTCGTCTGTGTCGTCGGGATGGGTGTCCACTACGACGCGACGTTCGAAGAGGAGTGGCCGTACCCCACCGACGACGAACTGGCGACCGACTACGACGCACACGTCGGCCAGGAGACGTTCCTGTTCGGGACTGTCGTCTCCGTCGACGACGAGACAGCCCGGATTCGGGTCGACGCCGACGCTGGTACGTACACACTCCGTGTCCGGTCGTTCGACGCGACTGTCGACCCCGGCGGGACCGTTCAGCTGCTCGGGGTCGTGCGTCCCGACGGCGTGCTCGTCGCAGACCGGGTCGTTGTGGTGGAGTCGTCGGAGGGGTCTCGGCTGTACAAGTACGGGGTGTCGGCGCTCGGTGCCGGACTGGTGCTCGTCGCGTTCTTCAGACACTGGCGGATCGACACGGAGCGACTCGCGTTCGAGGTGCGAGATGGCTGATCTCCTGACACACGTCCTCGTGGCGTACGTGTTGGTGACTGTCGTACGGTGGCGTGTGGGGTTTCCGCGACACTGGGTACCGATTGCGATGGGCGGTGCTGCGATGCCGGATCTCGTGAAGGTTCGGTTGGTGATCGACGAATCTGTCGTGCAAAGGGTGCTCGGAGCCCCGTTCGAGTACGCGCCGATCAGTTCCTTCGGTGGGGTCGTCGTGGTCGCCGCCGGGATCACGATCCTGTTCGACCGGGAAGTGTGGCGAGAGGTGTACGGACTGTTGATTTTCGGTGGGCTCACGTCGCTCGTCGTGGACGGGGCTAGGGTGTTCGCCGACGGCACGGGAGGGTTCTGGCTGTACCCCGTGTGGGTGCAGCCCCCGACGCCAGAGCTGTACGTGAGCGCCGACCCTCGGGTACTCGCGGTGGTTCTGTCGACTGCCGTGGTCGTCACAGGCGTCGACTGCTACCGTCGTTGAACCGGGGCGGAACGCCGGTCCCGAGTCACTCGACGGTGACCCTCGTTCCGTTCTGTACGTCCGTCTCAGTGACCGTGACCGACTCGCCGGCGACACGGTACTCGGACGCGTACGGGACGGTGACGCTGTAGTTCCCGTTCGCTCCAGTCTGTATCTCTCGCTCGTAGGTGGTGTCGTACGAGCCGACAGTCACGTCAGTCTCGACGGTGAGCGTCTGGTTGGGCCGGGCCTCGCCAGCGATTCTCGCTCCGGGGACGAGCGTGAACACCTTCTGTTGGGCGTCCTCAGAGACGAACACGAGGCGGTAGTGAGCGAGCCCCGGGGTCGCCTCGGTTCGACTCCCGTCCGTCCGGTAGAGTCTCGTCCCGATCGTCGTCGCGTTCCCGACTGCCGCTGGAGGGACGACGACGAACCCCACCCGATCGCGGAGTCGCTCGTACCACTGTTGTGCGTCAGTTCCGAGGAGGAACGCCTCGTAGTTCGACCGGGCGAAGCCGTACGAACGAGACTCGCCGTTCACGAAGTAGTTGTAGAACCGACTGTCACCCCACTGGCTGAACACGTAGTTATTCGGGTACTCCATCTCGCGGTCGGCGGCGTGGTCGGCCATCCACGACGCCGTCTCGTACTGGGCGTCCGTGTGTGTCAGCTGGCTCGTCTTGACCGGGATCTGGACGAAGCTCAGGCTGCCGACGAGGAGGAACAACACGACGAGAGACTGGACGGTCGCACGATCCGGGAGTGTGAGGTTGCGAACGGGGTCTGCGTCTCCGGTTACTGCGGGCGGTTGGTCGATGATGTCGACCCACTCCGCGAGCGCGACGAACCCGATCCCGGCGAACACGGCGACGAACGGTGCCATCTGGCCGGCGAACCGGATCTGGACGACCGCGAGCGCGATGAAGTACCACGCGTACACAACGAGTGGTGTCCAGCCCGGACGTTCGGCTGCGCGGCGGGTGAAGACGACGAGATACGGCACCGCGAGGAGGAACACGAATCCGAACAGGAGGAGCCAGCCGAACGACTCGCCGAACAGCCCACCAGTCTCGGCGATCGCGTCTGTCCGGAGCAGTCTGGTGTTGACGTTCCTGACGACTCGTTCCCACTGTTCTGGGTACTGTCCGGGGAGGACGACGAGGGCCGTAATCGCTCCGCCGAGTTCGACGACCGCGGGGACAGCGGCTGGAACGTTGGCGCGGTACGTCACCTCTCCGACTGCTGTGACCGCGACCCCGCCAGCGAACAACAACGCCGGGGACGCAGCGACGAGTGGTGTGTGCCACTCGAGTGTCGTGTGTGCCGTCCAGACGACTACAGCTCCGAGACCGATGCCGAGGAGTGTCGGTGCGTGTGTGCGTGCGGGTGAGCGTCCGGTCCGGACAGCGAGCAGACTGTCGAGTGCGAGGAACGCGCCCAGCGGGACGAGCAGGAGCGGGCCAGCCTCCCACGCGAGTACTTGGCCCGCGACGCCAGCGGCGAGGGCGAAGACACCGGCTGTTGTGCGTGTGAGTCGTGGTGTGTCGCGGCGAGTCGTCTCGACGGTGAGGACGACGACGGCGAGAGCTGTCAGTGTGAGCCAGAGGTAGTCGAACGCATGGTGATCCGCGAAGCCGAGACTCGTTCGGAAGGCGTTGCTTGGAGTGAGCGCGAACATCACGAGTGCCGCGAGCGCGACACGTCTGTCGTCCGTGAGCGTCGTGACGAGTGCGAGTAGTAGGACTCCAGTGAGGACAGCTGTGGCGACGGGGTACCACGCTAAAACGAGGCCCGTCGCGTCGGGAGTTCCGCCTGCGAGGTCGGAAACGATCTGGAGCGTGGCGACGAACAAGGGTTCACCCTTCGTGACTGATCTCGGGAGTTCTGCGAGTCCGAGTTCGCCGGATGCGAGTGACTGTTCAATCAGGTATCGGTAGTAGTACGGATCGTTCGCCGACAACACTGTATCGCCACCACGGAACACGTTCAGAAAGGAGGTGAGACGGAATAACGCGACGAGTAGGAGCCCGCCGGCGACTGCGGCGGTGGTTCGTAGGCTCGGTAGCTGGATGTGGTGTGTGAGTTCGTCTGCATCCGTGTCCGGCGAGGGCTCGTCGCCATCCGGTTGTTCGAGCGCAGCCCGAACCGCACCTGGGTTGGCGACACGGTAGCCGTCTTGGTGTTCCTCGACGATCCCGTGTGATACCAGTTCCCCGAACGCACCCGAGTCGGTGTCAACGTCGTCGAAGTCCCACGGTGGATCCGATTCAAGAGCGGCTTCAATTTCTGGTTCAAGATCTGGTCGTTTTTCAAGAAGAGAGCGGATGTCGTCCGAACCTTTCATACCTTAGCCGTGTGAGTGCGGGATAATGAACACTATGAATCTGTTTGTAACGTATTAAAATTTATTTATTGTTTATGCGTAGTACTAGAACCGAACTGCTTTTACTTGTGAGTGTACCGCAAGACAACAGGGAGTACACAGTATGAGTGACAAAGTAACTGTCTTTCATTTGATAACGCGGTTCAAAAACGGTGGTGCAGAGAAGACGACTTGGAACGAGATCCAGACGCTATCGAGGACCGATAAGTATGATATTTCTCTTGGCTACGGGAAAGATTATAATTCTGAGAAGGTTTCAAACGTGTCTCAGAGTGGCATCTCAACGCACTCGTTCCAACTGCTGCGACACTACAACTTCCCAGCACTCGTACTCGCCGTTCTAGAGGTCGCATTTGTACTCTGGCGTGAAGATGTGGAAATACTTCACACCCACAGCACTGAGGCTGGGGTCGTCGGCCGTATTGCCGGGGTAATTGCTGGTGTCCCTGTGATTCTGCATGAGATACACGGAGACCCGATTACCAGTGACAGAAACTCACTGTTGAACAGCTTCATCCTCCAACTAGAGCGCTGGTGTGCCCGCTTCACCACTATTTTCATATCAAAATCAGAAAAAATAAAGATGGATTACTTAGAGCGGGGAATAGGCAGAAAAAAGCAGTACAGTGTAATATACCATGGTGTCGAGCTTGACCGATTCGATGTGGACCAGACACCTTCGAACGTGCCACCCACAGAGGGCTCTGTCGTCACGTTTGTCGGCCGGATCGAGGATGGAAAGGGTGTTTTAGACCTCGTCTCTGCATTCAAAAATATAAAAAGCAGTGAAGATCACACATTGTTTATAGTCGGTAGAGGAAAAAAAGAAAAAGAGGTAGAAAAGAAGATATCTGAGGTCGGTCTAGATAGCTCTGCACATCTTCTTGGCTACCGAGAAGATGTCCCTGAGCTATTGAATATTACCGACGTACTAGTGCTCCCGTCGTACCGAGAGGGGACACCGCGGGTAATCACAGAGGCACGGGCCGCCGGCCTTCCGGTTGTTTCGACGAATATTGCTGGCATCCCGGAACAAATCAACGACGGAACAAACGGCTACCTCGTAACGCCTGGAGACGTGCCGACCCTCGCTGCACGTCTTGAGGAGCTACTTAGCTCTGAGTCACTCCGTGAGCAGTTCAGTGACAACGCTACAACCGGACTCGAACAGTTTGACCGGCAGACCGTCTCCAGAGAACTTCGTGATCTCTACTCTGATGTCTGTAAAGAGAGATTGGTATGATCTGCGCCAGCGCGTCCCCCGTGCCACGAAGAGGTCAGACACCGGATTAATTGAACCTCATCCCAAGTTGAAAGGACAGATAAAAGTACCAGAAGACGAACCGAAAGTTGTGTCCACAATCTCACGTGCTCTCTCTGTTTTATTTCAAGATGGATTCAAAACATTAATCAAGAAGGTTGTACGCCGAACATCGCACAAGCTAATGTACTTCTATTTCTTTATTCAGGGCTTCAAACAGGTTGAGATGGTTGGTAGCCGCGTCTCGGTTCGGATCAGTGATGCGGGATCGTACACTGAGACCACGTTCTTCGAGCAGAATGAAAAAGACGAACTAGCTGATCTAGTTGCTGAGGTCGGCACAAACGACATCTTCTACGATGTTGGTGCTAACATCGGGCTCTACTCGTTGTTCGCAGACGAGTATGCAAAGGATGTCTACGCGATAGAACCACACCCGACGAACGCATCGCGGCTACTCGATAATTCACAACTCAACCAGTCGGACATCCACGTGGTTCTGTGCGCTGTTTCTGATCAAAACGGGTACAGCGGGCTGGACGGCTCGCGCGACGGAACGGAGGTGGACGGAAAGGTAGCACTTTCGGACGAGGCACACTCTGTCCTTGTTCGGAGCGAAACGGGTGATAGTTTACTGTCGCATCTTCCTCCCCCAGATATAGTAAAAATCGATGTCGAAGGTGCGGAGTTGGCGGTTCTGAAAGGGCTATCGGAGACGTTCGCTACCACACCACCACGGGTAGTCTACTGTGAAGTTCACGAGAATCGCGATGTGAGTCGTAAGCGTGTCGTCTCACAGTTCAAAGATATGAACTACTCCACGGAAGTGTTCGAAGATTACGGCTCCCGAGTCATGCTCAAAGCGAAACATGAAACTGCAGACATCGTGTGACACATCAGACGCCACCTGATTGATCAGTTACTACAACTTCGTGTGCTCACAAACCCATCGCGACAGTCCATCGTGCAGACCAAATAAGACAATCTGTCGGCGGAGGTCGAGTAACGGTTCCTTCGTGACTTGTGGAAACATTGTCACTATTAGATACGCCAGTGAAGCAGGGTCGAGATCGTTCTGCAGCCCAGCGAGTAAGTACTGTCTTGCTTCACTCGGCCGTCCCAACTGCAGTGCGTAGAACCCCAGCTTTCGATAGCGTCGCCCCAGCGCTGTCGGGTTCGCTTGAAAACCGTCGTTGTGCTTCTCGATCAACCGAACTGTCGATTGGTACCGCCGTTCCCAGTCATCACTGAGTCGATCAGGGTGTCCCTGGTGAGCAATAGCGAGTGACTCTGATACAACTCCGATCCGATACTCCTGTGCGATTCTGAGCCACAGGTCGAAATCTTCTCCGAACCGTAGCTCTGTGTCGAATCCTCCAACATCAGAGAGAGCTTCAGCTCGAACGACAGGTGTCTCACTCGCCACAAAATTCTTGTATAAAAGATCGGCGTATACTTCCCCATACTTTGTTGGGACCTGTCTACGGGTAACCTCCGATCTGATCCGTACATCCCGACCCGTGTAAACCATCCCGTAATCATCGTCCAGTCGTTCGAACTCGGCCAGCTGGAGTTCTATCTTCTCCGACTTCCACTCGTCATCGTCGTCGAGGAAGGCGACGAATTCACCATTCGCACGAGCAATTCCGTCGTTCCTCGCTCGTGAAATACCGTAGTTTCGATCGTGATGGACGTGCTCGGTGGGGTGGTTTGCAGCTGTGATATCGGTCACGTCGGTCTCCGGATCGCCGTTGACGATAATCACCTCCAAGTTGTCGTGCGACTGCTCCTCGATGCTCACAACCGCCCTTCGCAGCTTCTCCCGACGTTTGTACGTGGGAACAATCGCGCTCACTAGTGGATTGTTTTCTTTCATTTCTAATAAATTTTTATTTATTTCTTCTAAACTAGATAATAAGTTAAAGAGGAACTTTTATCATAAGCCCGAACCCACAGCCGTATGTGATTGAGGAAGCCGTAGAGATGATTTCAACCTTTCGAAAAGGGGGAGCACAGTCTGCGTATGATGTCGCCTCCACACATATTCGCGACAAAGCTAGCAGAGAATACGCTCGGCTACGGTATGAACCGGCTGCCCCTGAATGCTACCTGATGTCTGAGGACTGGGATAATCTAATTATCCTTGATGCGTGCAGGTACGATCAGTTCGAGCGGTTGAACAGTATCAGTGGGCGATTAGAAGCACGCTCTTCATTAGCCTCCGCAACGCCACAAGTCTTGTCAGCGAACTTCAAGGGCACATCACAAGCCGACACAGTATATGTGACAGCGAACCCAATGTATCGGACTGTGGGTCTGAGTGAGGTATTTCACGATGTTGTTGACGTTTGGCTATCCGAGTGGAGTGAAGATCACAAGACCGTCTTACCTGAGAAAGTCACCGGAGCAGCCTTAGAAGCATACAAACAGTATCCTAATAAGAGACTAATAGTTCACTTTATGCAGCCCCATCACCCATTTATCTGTGATAATTTCGGTAGTTCTATTAATACGACTGGATACGAAAAAAATAGAGGCCAAATTCTCGGTGATAATACGGCGGAAGACGAGACGACTGTTTGGGATCTTCTAGAAGCTGGTGAGATTGACAAGGAAACGGTCTGGGAAGCATATGATGAGAACTTGGAGCTTGTTCTGCCACATGTTGAAAAACTAGTTACTGAGATGAAAGAACGAACAATAGTTACCTCCGACCATGGTAACCTTGTTGGTGAACGTATTGCACCATTTGGTAGACCAATGTACGGACATCCATTTAATGTGTACACAGAGGAGCTACTAACAGTTCCGTGGTTAGTAATTGAAGGAGATAGGCGAAAGGAGGTTCATAACAAAGGAACACAGTGTGCTGCTAACGGGCAAGATAATATTGTTTCGGAACGACTCGCTGACTTGGGATACACAGAATAGATTTGCCTATTCTAAAATATAAATGAAAAAGAAGAAAAATGGCAGAGATGAAGCGAGTGCACTGAGTACAATAACAGGGGGAGCATCACTATTCTTTATTGGACAGTTCTTCTCCAATATCTTTGGACTTGCTTTTAATTTGATTCTAACACGAGGTCTGGGTGCAATGCAGTACGGTATCTACACGTATGCAAAGACGCTTGCTGTATTTTTTGTTACTTTTGCTCAACTTGGGACCGGAAAGTCATTACTTCGGTTTATACCCGCAGTAGATGACCCAGAACAACGCAACATAGTTGCAGGATTAGCATACTTAACTACTCTATTCGGTAGTACAGTTGTCGGTACTATACTCTTTCTTTTTGCTCCAAAAATTTCGTTTTTTACACTTAATGAACCGCTCCTAACTAACACGATTCGTGTCCTTGCAATTGCACTTCCTTTCAATACAGCCTTAAACCTAACTAATTCTATATTTAGAGCATCAGAGAACCTACAGTACCAAGTTTTTGTATCTGACTTTTTGAAAAATATAATAAGAGTCTTACTCGTCGGTTCAGCAGTCTATTTCGGGTTTTCACTAGTTGGTATAGTAGTTGCGATAACTATTGGCCTTATTCTTTCAACTGGTGTTGGTATTTCTCTTTTATATTCAAAGACAGATATCTGGCCGAGCGTAGGCAATCCCACTAATGGGTTTTATAGCTTCTATAGCTATTCTGTTCCGCTAACTCTCAAAGATCTAGGTCAAAAAATGTACACGAGATCAGACATACTTATGGTCGGGTTTTTCCTTTCAGGTCCCGCAGTTGGAATATATCGTGTTTCTATCCTTTTATCCGCTTTCCTAAAACTCCCACTTTCAGCAGTTAACCAACTGTTCCCACCTATTGCATCCGGCCTCAACGCCGAGAATGAGAGAGAGGAGCTCAGTTCTGTGTACGAAACGGTTACCCGATGGGTATTCACTGTCTCACTCCTGCCGTCGCTAGTGATGATAGTATACAGTCAAGAGATCCTTGCCGTGTTCGGATCTGAGTTTACCGGGGGGGCAGCCGTGTTAGTGCTGTTCGCCATCGCAAAGCTGACCAGCAGCGTTGTTGGTCCAAGCGGATTTCTACTGATGATGACAGATCATCAATATCTAAATTTTGCGAACCAACTTACTTTGGGGATTCTAAATATTATATTAAATTACTTATTTATTCAGCAGTTTGGTTTTGTTGGTGCAGCTGTTGCGACAGCAGGAACACTGGCAGCCATCAACCTTCTTCGAGTTGGACAGGTGTGGTACACTGAGAGAATGACTCCCTACTCTTCGAAGTTTCTAAAGCCACTCTTTGCTGGCGTGTGTGCTGCGGTAACGATGCTCGGCTGTACAACAATCGCCGATGGGTATCTCCTCCTTGCCTTCGGTAGCATCGTCGGACTAATTGTCTTCGGCAGTACACTTGTTGCTCTCGGTATCGAACGCGAGGATCGCGAGTTCTATACAGAGAACGTGTCGCCACGGCTTCCGAAATGACCGGGTCGGCCAACAAGCAAGTAGACTGGTTTAGGACAGTTCTTGTTATTGCGTGTCCTCTATAATCGCAGTGATAGTATCGAGACGAGAGTCCCAGCTGTTCTCTTCTCCTTTCTCCCGTGCTGCCTCAGAGTACCTGTCGCGAAGCGATTGATCCGTTGCTAGCCGCCTAAACGCGTCGGCAAACCCATCTACACTGTCAGGCGGAACAAGCACCGAGTCACGCCCGTCAGTCAGGATACGTTCGTGTGGAGTAATTCGGGTAGCTACCACTGGGAGACCCATTGCGAGGTACTCATATATTTTTGCTGGTGAACTAACTTCAAAGGAGGTAGTGCCAGACAACGGCGACACCGCGACATCTGCTTGGCCGGCGAGCTTCGGTAGTTCTTTATGATTTACAAATCCGTGTTGATTGAGTTCAACATTCTGTTTATTGGCTTGTTCAGTGAGTACTGAGGTGTATTTTTCATCAGCCGAGCCAAATACGTCAAGTTGAACTGGAATGTCTGTGGTAGACGAAAGCGTGGCAAGTGCAGAGATCACTATGTCTAACCTTCGGTGCTCGTTCATTGACCCGATATACACGACACAGAACTTGTCACTACGTTTTGGAGTCGGTCTGAACATCGAAGCGTCGACACCCAACGGAACAATGTGGATCTTTGACTCTGCTACTCCAAAGTTTCTGCAGAGCTGAGTACACAGTGGCTTGCTGAGTGTTACGATGGTATCAGCGTATCCAAATGCGATTGAATGGAGCCGTTTGCTCCACCACAGGAATACCCTGTACAGAGGGCTGTCAGGGGCCATCTCTTTCGGCTGCTGATACGGATCTGCGCGTATATCATAAATAACTTCAGATTGACAAATATATTTGAATATAATGGCAGGAAAAATGATATTCCTATAAGAGTAAACTGTATCAGGTGGCTTAAAGATGCATAACCAAAACCAGTATGGAAGTAGCATGAGGTTGATTAACAAAGTTCCTGCAAGCCCATCTATTTTTAGGAAGTGGGTCTGGGCATTGTCAATCTGACCAGAAACAGGCGCAAAAACGTGAACGTTGTACTCAAGTCCGAGACGTTTGGATACATAATATGGCTCTGTTGTTCCCTGTGCCGTCGAAATATCATGAGATGAAAGTATGTACACTCTTTCAGCATTCTCAACCATACAGGGCAGTGCTCATGGGAGGTAAAAAGCATTACACCTTTACTCTGGTCGGAGTACGTACCCGAAGGAGACTGCAGCGATGACCGAATTAAATGCCAATCCAAATATAGAAAAACCAGCAAAAATTTGATGCAATATAATTGCTGTCACGACACAGGTCAACACCGGCTGAGGAGAGCGGTTGAGTGAGCGTGCAAACACGTGCCCTGTTAGCACGATGTATGTCAATCCACCAAGCAACCCGGTTGTCAGGAACATCCGGAGGTATGAGTTGTGTGGCGGGTGTATTTCCTTTCCCGATGATAAAAACGGTTTAATAAACTCACTCTGTCTCCCTGCACCAAATCCGAGTACCGGTCGCGCCTCAGTCGCTTGTACCGTAGCGCGCCACAGGTACTTTCTGTTACGGAGATCAGCCTGTAGGGCTTCTGGCCCTGGGGCCAATTCAAAGTTGAGCGCGAGGAAGTACACAACACTCGTACATGTTCCGAGCGCAGTGATCCATGCTATGCGTGGCCCTAGCGTGTAGTACACGGCCGCAATAACCCCCACAACCAGAGAGACAGCAAGTGCTGTCCTACTCCCACTAAGGTATGCGCCAAGAAGGTTAATAGAGGCAACTATTAACTGTAATCTTATTTTTGATTTTTTCTGTACTCTAAATAGGCTACTTGCGAACCCAACACTGGCAAGATAGCCCAATACGTTCGGATTATCCATCACACTTGTTATAGGTTTAATTGAGTTATTAGGTATAAAAGGAACTGGGAGATTAAACCCCCAGATATGAGGCGTGACTTGGTACCCTAGCAACGAGTACGAGCCGCTGACAGCCGTTGGAAGGCCAATAAGTACAGTTACCGCTGCCACCCGAGATAATATATGAAAGTAATTTTTAGAATCTAATATTTTTGGAACAAGGAATAGACAGACAGGAGAGAAAACAGCGAATGCTACAGTTTTCGCTACCGAATAGAGAGATGGCATGCGGGAGAATGGGATGAGCAGGGAATTTATAAAATATATCAAGATTATTAAGTAAATTGCGTAAAACGAGAATTTTCCCGACATGAGTTTGAGACTATCTTGAGAATACAAAACGAGAGGAAAAGACATAATTACCACTGCAGTTGCTGCATACGCAACTAAGAGAGAAACAGATGCCATTCTAGTCATAATGCTGGACACTAATAACAATAATAAAAGCACCCTTCCCAAGTGCACATTCATCCTGCAACTCCAGCTAATACCGCCAGCGATATAAAAGGGCCGGCCTAACTTATGGCCCATATCTGCACATGGCTGGCCAAGTGACACTTAGTCTGGAAATCGAACTAGGTTGGGGAGTGCATGACATTAATAGTAAAAATAAATATAATGCCTTAAGTAATCAACGAAAAGAAGAGTCGAAAACACTCGATAAACTACTCGCAGCTTGTGATCAGCTGAACATACCAATAAGCTTCGACATCGTTGGACACTTACTTGAGAGAAGCTGTGACGGGAGGCACCCAGATGCACCACATGATCCGTCGTGGTTTAGTGCCGATCCAGGGGGAAATGTTACGAGCGACCCATTATTTTACGCTCCAGACCTCATACAGTCTATTGTCGACGCCAGTGTCAACCACGAAATCTGTACCCACACTTACTCTCACGTTCTCTGTGACAGTATTTCATCTGCCTCACTTAACTGGGAGTTAAAAAAGGTGGCGCAGGTACACGAAGAGTTTGGTCTCTCAACTCCGTCGTCACTCGTTCCTCCTCGCGGACGAGTCCCATCGCTTGAGACGCTCGCTGATAACGGAATAGAAGCTATCAGGGTTCCGTACTTAGGGACAGCTAAGTCGTTTACCAAGCTGAACTACTTGAGATCGGCCATTTCACCACCGGTTACAGAACCGACAGTTGACAGAGGAGTCACGATAACTCACTGTACACCACTCCCGTCGCTGACTTCTCCGGTGTTGCCGGACGGGTCTCGACCGTCACATCCGTTACACGCTACGGTCCCCATCCGTGCTCGGCAGAGATTTCATCGCAGCTATTTGTCTCGAGGATTAAAAAACGCAATTAGACAAGACGGGCACGTCCACTACTGGTCGCATCTCTACAACATGTCAAACGAGTACCAACTAACGACCGTAATCGAATTTCTTGACGAGCTCAAGCGTGCTCAGGATCGAGGTGAAGCCAACGTGGTGACTATCAACTCGATTTCTTGATCAAATTTTCTTTCCCGGTCTGCAATATTAGTGAAAAAGATTTATATGTCAGCGTGAGAGTCATCGTGTATGACCGATGCTAAAACAATAGTTTTTGGTCTTGATGGTGCCCACTTTGAACTCATAGAGCCTTGGATAGAGAGAGGTCATCTTCCCACTATCGCTCGTCTCGTCAACTCTGGGGTAACTGCCGACCTACAGTCCGTACTCCCTCCTGTTACGTCTCCAAACTGGAAAGCGTACGCAACCGGAAAGAATCCCGGCAAAATCGGGATATTCTGGTGGGAGAACATAGACGTTAACAACAGACGTGTCTATTACCCCTCTGACCGAAAACATCAGAACGTAGAGTTCTGGGAGCTACTTTCCGAAGAGGACTCAGTTGGGGTCTTGGGTGTCCCAACGACCTATCCCCCAAAAGAGGTCGGCTCGTTTTTGATCTCCGGACCGCCAGATGCCGAAAACGATGATTACACACACCCCTCTGAGCTGCAGCAGGAGCTAGAAAACAAGTTCGACTATCGAGTGAAAAAGGACCACCGTCTTGCGATCAACCAAGACCGGGCCGCTGATGAGATCCACGAGCTTATTGACTCACGATACAAGGTTGCGAAATTTCTTCTTGAGCGTGAAGATGTCAACTTCCTCCAAGTTACCACATTCTATTTAAATTCTCTGCATCATTACTTATGGGATTCAAAAGAGACTCTCGAAGCGTGGCAGATCGTCGATAAGCATCTCAAACAGTTCTACGAGGAAGGGTACAATATCGTATTGATGAGCGACCACGGGTCAACAAGTATCGATACTGTATTTCACCTGAACTCATGGCTTGAACAGGAGGGATATCTCGAGCTGGATCGTGGAGTTTCCAGCGTAGCTCACAACTTAGGGATAACAAAAGAAAATGTCCTACGGGTAGCCTCTAAGCTCAGGGTTAAGAGTCTCGTGCGGAGTATCGTCCCGTCACGCATTCGTCACAGGGTCCCAAGCGATAGCGGGGAAATCAAGCAGGAAGGGAAAACCGAGGTAATCGACTGGGATAAAACACAGGCGGTTGCAAGCGGGCAAGGTGTCGTCTACATTACTGCCGACGGACCAGCTAAGGATTCTGTCCGAACCGAACTCATGGAACGATTTCAGACGTTGACAACGCCAGATGGACTGCATATCGCGCGCACTGTACACAATGGTGACGACGTGTACCACGGACAATACGAAGACGAGGCACCGGATATCGTCATCGAGCAGACAGATGGGATACACATCCCTGGGTCACTCGGTCGTACCGAAGTATTCAGTTCGCCTGCCGATGACGGATGGCTCGGCGAGAATAAACGAAGCGGTCTGTTTATTGCAAATGGTCCGTCATTCTCAACGGGTAAGCTCGACGAACTGTCGATTCTGGACCTCGCGCCGATGTTTCTCCATCTTCACGGACGCGCGATTCCAAAGGACATGGATGGAGAAGTCCCGATGAACGTGTTCAAGGAGGGGAGTGAAGTAAAAAACAGGTCACCAACACACTGCGCTGCTGTTGACTCTTCGGACAGCGATACCGACCACGAGGATGAAGACCTGCGCGACCGCCTCGGTGACCTCGGGTACATTGAGTAGCATCTGTTCGCACTCTCTGAGGGGTACCTTGTCATCGAGTAGAGTTTGCCAGCACGATCGGAAACCACTCAGCCTCTGAGTAGGTTTGCGTACCGTCCCACATTGGAAGCGGTGTCTCCACAGCTACCACCGGCACACCGCATCTCAGACCTACGGCCCTACTGCCGTCACCAGTTACGACCGCACACACCGAGACCCTTCCTCGTGTCTCACCCTGTGTCAGTGGTTCTCCAATATCTCTACGATCGTAGGTCGATTATCTGCTATCTCTACGGCTCTCGTTCGTTGCTTACTCATGTGCTCTCACGGGTCCGCACAACCGCATCTTCACTCCACCGTCACGCTCTTCGCCAGGTTCCGCGGCTTGTCGATCGACCGGTGCAGCCGGTCGGCCATGTGGTACGCCACCAACTGCAACTGCACGTTTGCCAACACCGGCGACATCCGCTCGTGCGTTTCGGGCACCCGCAACACCCGATCGGCGTACCGCTCCACCTCCGACACGCCGTCCGTCACGGCCACCACCGGCGCACCGCGCGCCTGCACCTCCTTCACGTTCCCGATCGTCTTCCGCGCGCGTTCGTCGTCGCCGGTCACGACCGCGAACACCGGGGTCTCCTCGGTCACCAACGCCAGCGTCCCGTGTTTCAGCTCGCCCGCGGCGAACCCCTCGGCGTGTTCGTAGGTGATCTCCTTGAACTTCAGCGCCCCCTCCAACGCCACGGGGTGGTGGAGCCCGCGGCCGACGAAGAAGAACGACTCCTTCCCGAGGTAGTCGTCGACGACACTCGTCACACCCTCGTGGTCCAACACCGACTGGAGATCGTCCGGCAGATCGCGCAACGCCGGGATCAGCTCCCGCGTCCCAGCGTCCTGGCCGGTGAGGTGTTCGACGAAGAGGTTCAGCGTCACCAACTGCGAGGAGAACGTCTTCGTCGCCGCGACGCCGATTTCCGGGCCGGCCCGGATGTACAGCGCGTGGGCACACTCCCGAGCCGCAGTCGAGCCGACAACGTTCGTCAACGCGAGCGTCTCCGCGCCGCGGTCGCGCGCGGCCCGCAGCGCCGACAGCGTGTCGGCCGTCTCCCCGCTCTGTGTCACCCCGACGACGAGCGTGTTCTCCGACACCGGCGCGGGCGAGGTCGCGTACTCACTGGAGAGGTGTGCCGAGGCCGGCACACCCGCCCGCCGCAACAGCTCCGCGCCGTACAGCCCGGCGTGATACGAGGTGCCCGCGGCCACGAACTGGACACGGACCGGTCGCGTCAACCCCTCGACCTCTTTGAGCGTCACCCGGCCCGCGAGTGGGTCCGTCCGGCCACTCAGACTCTGTCGGAGCGCCGTCGGTTGTTCGTGGATCTCCTTGAGCATGTAGTGGTCGTACCCCCCTTTCCCGGTCTGTTCGGCGTCCCAGTCGACGGTCGTCGACGACTTCTCCACGGGATCGCCGTCCGTGTCGGTCACGCGGTAGCCGTCCGCGCCGATCGTCACGAACTCCCCGTCGTCGAGGTACACCACCTCGCGGGTGTGTTCGAGAAACGCCGGCACGTCGCTGGCGAGGTAGTACGCTTCCTCCCCCAGTCCGAGCACGAGCGGGGAGTCCTCGCGCGCGGCGAACAGCCGGTCTTCCCCGGCGATCGTGACGACGATCGCGTAGCTCCCTTCCAGCCGCTCGACGGCGTGACGGACCGCCGCCGCCGGACCGTGACCGTCGTCGAGCGCGGCCGCGACGAGCTTCGGCACGACCTCCGTATCGGTGTCACTCTCGAAAGTGACGCCGTCGTCACGGAGTTCGTCCCGCAGTTGCTGGTAGTTCTCGATGATCCCGTTGTGGACGACCGCGACCCGCCCCGTCTCGTCCGTGTGTGGGTGGGCGTTCGCGTCCGTCGGCGGGCCGTGCGTGCTCCAACGGGTGTGGCCAACCCCAACCGAGCCGGACGGCGGGCTCGCACGCCCCGACAGCGACTCCTGCAGCACCTCCAGTTTCCCCTCGCGTTTCGCCACCTCGACCTCGTCGTCGGTGAGCGCGACGCCCGCGGAGTCGTAGCCGCGGTACTCCAGCGTCGAGAGCCCGTCGAGAACGACAGAGAGCGTGTCGCCGCGTCCGACGACGCCGATGATTCCACACATTACTGACGTACCTCTGTCGACGCCGCCAAGTTGGTTCTGACGGTCGCGGCCGGACTAACGGTCGCCTCCGGCCCGACGAGCACCCCGGGCGCGAGCGTCGCGCCGCCGCCGACGGTCGCCCTGTCGGCGACCACTGCACCCAACGGCCGATCCTCGTACACCGTCATGTCGATGCGGACATCGCCCGGTCCACCGGGCACTGTCACGCCGGCGGCGATTTCGACACCGGTCCCAGTGACGGTGTCCAGTAAGGTGGTGTTCTCGCCGACGCGCGTGTCCTGGTCGATCACACAGCCGACGAGCGTGCTCCCGGCCGTGACGGTCGTGTTCGCCCCCAACGCCACGTCGGGGCCGACGACGGCACCGGCCTCAACGACGGCGTCGTCCGCGACGGCGACCGGTGGCCGGAGCGTCGCGTCCTCGTGGACGGACGCGCTGTCGGCAACCGCGGTCTCCCGTCCGGCTCCCGTCTCGTCCGTGGTCGGCCCTTCGAGCGACACCGCCGCGAGTTCGAGCAGGTCCCACGGGTACGTCGCCTTCGCCCGGGGACTGTCGACCCGAACCCCACAGACACTCCCAGTGCGTTCGACGAGTCGGACGAGTGTGTCCGACAGCGCACGCTCCCCGTTCGTCTGAGGTGTCGCCTCGATCTCAGAGAACACCGACGGGCCGAACGCGTACACGCCGGCGTTGAACAGCCCGTACGCACCCGGCTCCGGTGTCTCGTCGAGTGTAGTCACTCGCCGACCGCCGTCGAGTTCGACACCCGCATACTCGCGGCTGTCTTCACCCTCGACCACGGCGAGTGTTGCGACACTCTCCCGGGAGTGTGTCTCGATCACCCGCTCGACGGCGTTCGTCGTCGCCACCTCGTCGCCGTTGACAACTAAGAAGTCGTCGTCGACGGCGTCGGCCGCCTGGAAGAGTGCGTGCCCGCTACCCAACTGTGTCTTCTGGGTGTGGTAGGTGATCGTCCGGTCGCGGTACGTCGGGCCGAAGTGGTTGCGGACGCGGTCCCGGCGGTAGCCGACCACGACGTGGAGGTCGTCGACGCCAGCGTCGATCAACGCGTCGAACACGCGTTCGAGGATCGGGCGCGTGCCGGCCGGCAACATCGGTTTCGGGCGAAATCGGGTCAGCGGTCTGAGCCGCCGCCCCTCGCCCGCCGCGAGGACGACCGCCGAGTCAATCTGCATACTCGCGTTCTCTCGACCGGACGGGTTACCTTTTTCCCCCGCCGCGTGGCGGTGTCACTCGTCTGTGCCCGCGTCTGCGTCCGTGTCGCGTTGTTCGCTCGTGTGCTCCCACAGTTCCGTACAGCCACAGCCGTCCTCGACATCGAGGTGTTCCGCTTCCGGTCGGTGTCTGTTACTCATACTGTGAGTAACTTAGAGGCAGTAACTTCAATCTGCCGGCTCCGTGGGCGCGGCGGTGCGTTTCCACAATCGTTTTTTATACTGCCACTCACGCCGAACAGTGAGGGACCACTGTGGAACTCATCGACGAGAACGGCAACCTGTTCGGCCGCGTGAACGTGATCGACGCGCTGGTGATGCTCGTGGTGCTCGCGGTTGTCGTTGCAGGCGCAGCGCTGGTGTTCGGGCAGGACGAAGAGCCAGACCCAGAGCCGACGACCGCGACGGTGAACGCGACGCTCGATCTCGGTACGCAGCCGGCGTTCGTCGTCGACGCCATTCAAGAGGGAGACGGCTACGGCCCGACCAGCCTCTCACAGCTCCGGATCACGGACGTGTACACGACACCGGCGGGCGGTGACACCCGGGTAGTGGTCGGCGTCCGGCTCACCGGGGAGGCGGCCGGCGACAGCATCAGCTACGACGGCGGGCCACCCAGGCTCGGCCGGACGCTCCAGATCGCCACGAGCGCGTACCAGGTCGACGGACAGATCCGCGCGCTCGGCGGGAACGGGACGCTCCGACAGGATCGAACCGTCGTGACGGTCCGCGACCGGGTCGCGGCCGACGAGGCAGCAGCATTCGACGCGGGTGACACTGTGCGCGTCGCCGGGCGGACGGCCGCGACGATTCAGAACGTCACCGTCCAACCGACGAACAACCCGACGGAACGGCTGGCGTTCCTCACCGTGGACCTCCGGACAATCGTCCGCGACGGCGTCCCGCAGTTCGCCGGATCGCCGGTACGCGAGAACCAGGACCTTCGTCTCTCGACAGCCGAGTTTACCGTCGACGGTCAGATCGAACGGATCGGCGAACCGTTCCAGACGACAGACCGACAGGTCGTGGTTCGGACACGCCTCCCAGCCGAGCGCGCGCGCCAAATTGCGCCGGGCGACGGCGTGACGATCGGCGGGCAGACAGTCGCGACGATCCGGAACGCCACTGTCTACACGACCGGCGACCCGGACGCGCGTGTCGCGTTCCTCGCGGTCGATCTCACGGCCGTCGAACGCGGCGGCGACGCGCGGTTCGCCGGGACGCCAGTACGTCGGGGACAGACGCTGTCGCTCGACACCGGGGAGTACACTGTCTCTGGGCAGATCGACCGCGTCGGCGGTGGGCTGGACCGGACGGAGACGACCGTGCTCGTCCGGGACACGGTGGGCGTCGACACCGCAGAGCGGCTCTCGGCGGGTGACCAGGTCCGTGTCGCCGGCCGGTCGACAGCGACCGTCGAGAACGTCTCCGTGTTCGGGACGGCGAATCCGGACCGCAAGCGCGTCGCGGTCGGGCTCTCGCTCCAGACGGTCGGCTACGGCGAACGCCCACAGTTCGGCGGCAACTTCGTCACCGAGGGCGGCCAGCTCACACTCCGGACCGACGACTACCAGCTCGCCGGCCAGATCGACCGCGTCGGCACCACACAACAACGCGGCACCGCGACAACACGGACCGTCACGCTCCGACTCGACGAGGTTCGCGACGACCTCGCACGGGCGATCCGCCCGGGGATGACGGAACGCTCCGGCGAGCAGCTGTTGGCCAGAGTGACGAACGTCTCCCGCGAGCCGTCGACGGTGTTGATCCGCGGGGACCGGGGCGATCTCGGTGTGTTCGACCACCCGACGCTGCGCGACGTGACGATCACCGCGGATCTCCAGGTGCGTCAGACTTCCGACAGCGTCCGGTTCAAAGGGGAAACACTCCAACAGGGAGAGACGGTCGTGCTCGATCTGGGGACGGTGACGGTGGAGGTGACGGTCGTCAGTGTCGGCGGGTGACGACGGACACTGCTCGTCGTAGTCGCGGTGGGAGCCTACTCGCGGTCGCGCAGACGGCTACCTCTGGTCGCGTCGTTCTGCCGCCGTTCGCCAGCGTGGTGGCGCGGACGGATCGTCTCCGTCGGTGGTGTCGTTCGTCTCGTCTGGCTCGTCACCGCCGTTCGCTCGTTGTTCCCGTTCCGGTGGCTCCGGCGGCGCGAGGAGTTCGAGCGCGAGCCCACCGACACGCGTCTCGGCGGCACGCTCGCCGGCGCGCACCGCGGCGTCGAGAAGTCGCTTGGGTGTCGACTCCTCCCAGTACGGCTGGAGTCGGTCGACGACGGCGTCGAGCAGCCTGATGAACGGCCCGACCGTGTACGTCTCTCGGAGGTCGATCACGATCACCTCCGGCTCCGGTTCGGCCGTCAGCCACTCATAGAGCCGCGAGCCACGGACCCAGGCGGGGACGCGTTTGATCGCTCCCAGCACCGCCGAACCGGAACTGTCCCGTCGGGCCCCGTCGTAGTCCCCCGTGTCACTCGGTTGGTTTGTCCCCGTCATCCCCGCTCGTCGCAGTAGTGCGTGCGGCCGGTAATCAGTGTTTGGTCGTTCGAACGTCGAAATATTCGATCGGTGAACTGTTCACACCACGATCACGAGCCCGCCGACCACCGCCAGTCCGCCGAGGCCGACACACACTGCCCAGAACGCCACCCGCTCAACCACGCGCAACAACGCGTCGATGGTCGCGTAGCCGACGACGGCCGCGACACCCAACGCGACGGCGGCCGCCAACGGCGTCGCCTGGAGCCCCGTGTCGGCGTACGCCAACACGCCGGCGCCCAGCGCCGCCGGGATCGACAGGAGAAACGACAGCTCGAACGACCGGGACTCGTCGTAGCCGCGCAGCAACAACAGCCCCGTCGTCGTCCC
>ERZ1034569.73-NODE-73-length-33256-cov-271.390862_pt1 | contig 33256 bp, 23 predicted proteins | sample MGYA00520706_ERZ1034569 | MGnify/ENA primary metagenome ERZ1034569 (study PRJEB33760, sample SAMEA4777722) | hypersaline lake metagenome | biome: hypersaline environment; feature: brines | place: Spain | collected 2014-08 | depth 0 m ...
GGCTGAGATGTGGCACTCCCAGCAGTCCCACTCTCCCCGCCACAGTCCGTGTGAACCCCGGATGGATTCTCACCATGATACTCGATGGGACTGCAATCCCAAAATCTCCACCACTCATGCTTCGGATTCCTCCACGTTTACGCTGAGGACAATGTCAATTTTGCTTCTTCTTTCGCCGGGTCGGATACGCACAAGTAGCTCCGCGTATATGAGCGAATATGAATGATGCTGACGATGATTCGTTGACATGGACAGATGTTATTGATGCGACCATCGATGAGGAAGTCTCCCGGGATGAGGCGATTCAACTGACCGCCGAAGACCTTGCCGTCGATATTCCAATACACTTTGATGTCGATACAGATGCAGATGTAGATGCGGATGCGGATGCGGATGTGATGTCTGAGAAATCCCCTCCCGATCATGACCGAGCACGATGGCGATTCGATGGTACACTGAATGTTACTGTTGAGGGTGTTCGCGGACCTCTTGCTGAGTGGCTTCGACTCTGGACCCGCGAATGATGATATCGTATTAATACATCAAGAGTTATTCTCAGTGCACTCTCAACACTTGACGTTAAAATTCACATCCCGGTTCTGGTATCAATAGCTCTTAAGAATATCCGAGCTGCATTAATGTGCAATCCATGGTTGGGATTAATACATTGTTTTTATAACACGTCTCTTCTTGGGTGTGACGTTATTTTATCGTTCAGCGGTGACTTCCGTTTCAGTGTTTGGGTCAGACCCAGAGTTAGATCCCTTCTTGGGGTCAGAACCAGGTCCAGACTCAGGACCCGACTGAGTGTTTGCATTTTCTGCGTATTTTTCCTCAAACTCTCGAATCAATTGCCCCATCTTCGCATACCAATCATTCAGCAATCGTTGCATTCCGTTTGCAATTTCATCTGGGTTGGTTGCTGAATATACATGATAGTAGCCGCCTTGGTCATAATTGATCTGCTCTTTTTTAATAAATCCAGCCTGGAGAAGTCGTTGAATTGACCGATAGGCGGTCGACCGTTCTCGATCTACGACTTCAGCAATCTCATCAACAGTCAGTGGTTCTTTGGATTGGGTTAATACCCGAAAGCATTGCTTATCGAGTCGTTTAAGCCCATGAAAACACTCCAATAGGCTTTCACACTGCATATCTTGACGAAGTTGTTCCGACATCGGAGCGGGCATTCGTTATTTTAATGAATCACTCGTATTAATAAAAGACTTGTGCGGATGATGTACAAGCCGGTTGCTACCGGTTAATATCGGTCATTAACGAGTAAATATCATCCATAGCGCTCACGACATATCACCATCTGTAGGGGACGGGATAATAAATAAACACTATCTTTAATCAGTGAGAGAATCCCACCGTTTACCACGGGCGTGAATCGTGTCACTTGATTACCCTAACAACGTGTGACGGCTCTGTGAATAGCCCTCCGTGATATGAACCCTAAGGTACGAGAAAACGTACTGAAAAACAGATGTAAGTGGACATCCATATCGAATGTGGAAGCGATCTCCGCAAACTACGAGGTGGAAGCAAATTACTCATATTCGACTACAAATGACGATGTGACACTCGTCGGGTTCGACGTGGGTGAGTCGAAACTCTTGATACGCTGTGCCCTCTGAGACGAGATACTCGTTGACCCGTTGTTCGTGGATAGTGGTCGCGTCCGACACCTCCGACAGAAACAAGCCAGTGCTGAAGACCGGTTGAGACCACGATGTGCGTTGAACCTCTTGACCGATCTCGTGTGGGGTCGATGCCAAGACGCCATCGAAGACGAAATCGAGAAAGCCTCACATCGCGCCGTCGGATACGCCTCCCAGTTCGAGAACTCGGTTATCATCCTCGAATACCTCGACGGTATCACCGACGAGTACATTGGAAAGTACTCGAATCGATGTCTCGGCAAGTGACTGTTCTCCCGCTTGCAGTCACAAATTGAAGAGAAGGCAGCGGAACACGGGATTACTGTGGAATACATGTACGTGTACGTGCATCCGCACCACACATCGGAGATGTGCCATGCGTGTTAACATTGGGTATCGACCGCATCAGGGTACGTTCAAGTGTACGAACGGCTCGTGTTGGGTGTCGGAGTACCAAGCAGATCTGAACGCAGCAGCGAACAGAGTCAACCGGCTCAATCCGGTGGGGAGAGAGCCTGCCTTGGAGATCTGCAAGCGATGACTCGCCACAGAGCGGGGGTCAGCGTCAGATCCATCAAGACACGTTACCGAGTGAGAAACTCCCGTCTGAGAGGCGGGCTTCCAGTGACAAGGGTTCGTCTAGCTCACCAGCGGCGGGAGCGAGGACGGAACCGGAGACCGGTAATGCGAACACGTCTTGAAACCTCAATCCAGCATCTTGTTGAGATTCCACCTGCGGTGGAAGCCCCGGCGTTCAGGCTGGGCGAGGACATCACCAGACTCAATTTGCGTTTGTATTTATCAACCGCCTGGGGTCATATTATAGCCCGGCATCTACTCTGGTTAACTTCTGATGATCGATATTACTGTCATCACAATCACCATCACAGATATAAACAATCCAATGTGATAACATGAGCTCCCTTCATGTCGCAGTCTCAATCTAGCCAAACGGAACGGAGTAACTCAAAAAAGTTCACACAAGATATACTAATAGGCAAATAGATCACAAACAGTTGTTATTACAACGGACGACTTTTCACCATGCCTATCGAAATTACAATGTGAGTGAAGAATCAGGGCGCCGGAATCTCCGGATGCCAAGCGATGATGAGATGTTTGCGGTTGTTGTCGAACACAATGGTGGTAATCATGTCCGTGTTCGCTGTCAGGATGGCGAAAACCGCATGGGTCGGATTCCTGGGCGAATGAAATATCGAACATGGATTAATGAGGGGGACGTCGTCCTTGTTGAACCATGGGCATGGCAGGATGAAAAAGCAAATATTGAGTGGCGCTACTCAGAACAAGACGCCGAACAACTCCGCACTGAAGGTCATATTAAATAGCGTAGAGTATTTGCGGACCATGCCGCGTTATCACGCAATATGGTATAGTGCAGTGTAATATCAATTCAGATTTACGCATACACCCATGTCTCACCTCAGATTAACTGTGCTACGTCGATGAACACCTTTCGCTATAACACAGATAGCACAACTGTAGAAGATAGAATATTAAAGCTTCGTTCTTCAGGGTGAGGAGGATGTCAAGTTGTGAACTAGCGATAGAAAGTCCTGTGTATTGATACAGAGACTATTGACTAATTTTACTATAATTATCTGAGTACTGTCCATATCACATCACAATGACAGGTCAACTACTGTGATAGCATTTCCTCGACATGAGAGATGATACTCGCGTCAAACCGGTCACGATTAAACCGATTACGTGGCAACTGCGGACGCTCATCCGTCGTAATCGCCGTATCAATTTTCATCACAGCGTCCTCAAATGAGTCAAATAATCGATTATTCTGTCTATCAAGAACATCAACTTGTCCTCCACTGGCTGGAGCGAACGCAACCATCCCTGCAGCGACATACTCAGCAACAGAGAGACCAAAATGCTCTCGCGGTTTCAGATTAAGCCCATATTTGTGAGTACAAAGCAGTGTCTCCAATCGACTTCGCGGAATATCTTCTTCAACACTCACATATGACCGATCCGCCGCCTCGGTAGTAACTGTTGCTGCGTAATCTCGATATGCATCAGGCGCAGTCCCAACAATGTGAAGATGTAAATCATGTCCTTGACTTCGGACAGCGTCGACAATTGAAATCGCGTCTAGTGGACGCTTGTCCGGAGCTAATCGACCGACGACAACAACGCCATCTTCTCTTTCATCCCAAGAGCGACCACCATATATTGGATCCACCGGTGGGTGACAAACAACCGGGTCGATATTATATCTGTTTGCAATGACAGCGGCTGTCCAGGTTGAATTCGCCAAAAACGTTGCCGGGGCAGTCTGCGTAGAATTCGAGACAGACATCCCATCTTCGGGGGCAGCCAGTCGTGTCCATATCTGATTCAAATAACCACTGTTACCAGCGGTATTATTATTGGGATTATCATATTCCACATCCTCGAGACGGTTATCCAGATCAGGCTTGTCTTGTTCTGTTTTTTTCTTAAATTGCGCTTGAGACGTGGGTGCGGTCTGTTCTGCGCTCTCAATTCCTGTCTCTTGGAGAGTTGAATTACTTTCTGATGATGACGACATATCAACATCATATTGACCGTGTGAATTGGATTTCATTTGGACGTGATCATCGATCGTACGTCTCTCACTCGTGTTGGCGCGAAACTGCGGATAGTGAATATACTGCACTGAAGGGAGTGGTAATGAAAACTCATTTGCTGTGCTTACTGCAATATCGTATTCATTTGTAATCTGAAGAAAAAACTGTCTCAGTACTGCACTCCTGAATGGTAGTTGTGATCCGATAATCGGAGCAGCCCCTGCAAGCGCACGAGCGAACAAGGTTCCTCCTGGTGGTGTCACAATACTCAACTCATCAGTATCAAGATCGATATCGAATCGATCGGCAAGTGTTGATGGACTCGTTACAGAACATGTAATCAACGAAACTGCATGAGAATCCTGCAGCGCATCGCAAACCGCTAGACAAACTGCGTCTGCGCCGCCATGGAAGTCAAGCGTATTGTGGAGGACGGCAATCTCCGCCATATTCGCATTTTAATCGGGATATGTATATCACTTGGTGATGACGATTGACATCGTTCGCCATCTGAAGACATGTGTATTTCTCTTGTATTTTATACTCGAAACTCGAAGATTATATCTCATGGAAATTGGACAGAGATAGAAATATGATATTAAAGATGATTTATATAATTATCTGAGGAGAATAATACTCTATTTTGATGACCGGTTCTTCTTTTGTATACATCATAAGATGCGCACGAGTCAGGATTCTACTAATAAAACTCACAATATAGGAAGAAATGTTCGCGTTTTTACCGTCTGAATCTAAATCACACTAGATGCAATGTGCGTTCATCGGTGCTGGTGATGTCGTTGATTATTATCTTAATAACTTTGATTCGACTTCACTTGAGCTGACAGCGGTCTGTGATCATGATGGTGCCCGCGCGAGACATCTTGCAGCGTTAACTGATGCAACAGCTTATACTGATCTTGAATCATTGCTATCGACCGAGTCAGCACCGCTTATTGTGAATCTTACGAGTCATCAAGCGCATGCGGATGTCACACGCCAATGTTTAAATGCCGATCGACATGTCTTTACTGAGAAACCGCTTGCACTGGACGCCGATACTGCAACAGCACTCGTTGATCTCGCCAAACAACGCGGAGTAGGTCTTGATTGTGCCCCGATTAACCATCGTGGACAAGCACAACAGCATATTGGGTCACTCCTTGCTGATGATCAATTGAATCCAATTCGTGTCATATATGCTCACGCTCATGCAGGTCGTGTCACAGAATGGCATGATAATCCAGAGTCATTCCTTGCCGTTGGTCCACTATACGACAGTGCTGTGTACCCACTTACATTACTTACCGAATGGTTTGGTCCTGTTGAGACGGTTCGGACTGCAGATACAATTGATGTCTATCCATCACACGCTGAGTCAACCCCCGAACGCCCCGCACATGTTGAGGCGACACTTACACTCGCTGCTGGACCGATTATTAGACTTACAACAAGCTTCTATACGCCACATCGGAGTCGTGAATTCAATTCGATTGAGCTCCATGGCGATGGTGGTTCAGTATATCTCAATGATTCCGGTTCGCTGACAGCTACTGCTCAAAGCGTCAGCGTCGGCGGTCACGGTCGATCATACGTCACTGCGCCACCGATCACATCATCATCACAGAATCATTCACATATCTCTGGACCAGCACGTTTTGCACGGGCAATTGAACACGGAGATCGACCAGTGACAGGTGGTCAACGAGGTGCGCATATCGTTCGTGTCTGTAATGCAATTGAACATGCGGCTGCAAATAATGTATCTGTATCACTCTCATCACCAGAACTGAGATGCACTGAGTCAAGAGATGAACATGCATATGCCCGATCATTAAGAGCGCTTCGGCAGGATACATACACATCACAGTCACATACAAACCCAAAGAGTTCTGAGATGAATCTACAACGGGATAATAGTCATCGACTGCCACCTGTTGGCTTTGGATGCTCACGATACCGTAATGGGAATTATATTGATCGTGTCGACTCTATCGCAACAGCAATTGACGCTGGCTATCGGCTATTTGACATGGCAGAACTGTATGGTAATGAATATCGTATCGGGTCATTGCTTGAGACACCAGGGACACCATCCCGTGATCAACTCGTGCTGATAAGTAAGGTCTGGAATACAAATCATGCACATATTGCAGAGGCATGTAATGGAACGCTCTCAGAACTCGGTATCGAGACGCTTGATTCATATCTCCTTCACTGGCCAGATGCATGGGCTTACCAAGGACCATTATCAAAACTTGCAACCCTCTCGCCAGAGCAACAAGAGGAGCGAACATTCCCGACTGATGCCTCCGGTAATCGCGCGTCTGCTGATGTCTCAATTGAATCTGCATGGCAACGGCTTGAAAAAGTCTGCCGCCGTGGGCTCACACGCACAATCGGAATTTGTAATATTTCTGCGATAGAACTTCAACGAATTCTTGATATTGCATCAATTCCCCCAGCAATTGTCCAAATTGAGTCACATCCATATCGACCGCGTGATGAACTGATTGAAAAATGTCACATGAATGGTATTCGTGTGATTGCACATTCACCGTTGTCTGCTCCTGGATTACTCACAGAGCCGGTATTACAAACCATTGCAGATACGCATGATGTTTCACCAGCAGCCATTGCAATATCGTATCACGTCGATAGGGGTGTTATCCCAATTCCTTCGAGCACGACAGCAAAACATATTTCAGCGAATCTTGCAGCAGCGAATATCCAACTTAGTGATGAGGAACGAAGCAGGCTCCAGACACTTGCAGATACAGAGTTTGAACGATGAGAGACACGGACTTTCCTGTCACTTCATCGATTCTTTTCCTAAGAAGGCCACAGGTCACCGCAATTGCCGTCGTCACTGCTTTTGTTGGCGTTACGGCGTTCCTTGTTGCAAATGAACTGCACATGCAGCAAGTCCCAGACTCATTTGAGGCTATCTCATTAAGTTTAGATTTTGTTCGATGGACATTGATCGCTGGAACAGTGGCTGTGGCTGAATTGTGGTACTGTTATCGGCATCTTGGGGCAAATCACCCGCCTGCCAGCGCCGGTGATGACACCGATACAGAGGCTACACATACAGCAGATGCTGATATCAGCAGTGCCGATGAGACAGCGAAAATCGAATCGTATCAATTTCTTGGTCTCCCCAATATAGTGACGCTTGCCCGGGGAGCACTGTTCGCTACGTTAGCTGGTTTTGCTGGGGTTACACCAATATATAGTATTGCGTGGCTTCCGTCACTACTCTATGGCATAGGAAGTGCGCTTGATTTTGTTGATGGATCGCTTGCACGCACGGCTGGCAGACAGACAGTTCTTGGTGCGAAACTAGATCTCACATTTGATTCGCTTGGTTTCTTAATTGCGCCGATTGTTGCTATTCTTTGGGGACAACTCCCGGTATGGTATTTATTATTACCAGCGGCGCAGTACTCATTTAAGATCGGTCGGAACCACCGTCGTCGTCGCGGACTTTGCGTTCAGCCACTTCCAGCGAGTTCTGTTCGCCGACCACTCGCCGGTCTTCAGATGGCGTTTATTACACTTGCGCTCGCTCCAATCATCAGTGCCAATTTAATCGAAATACTCGCTATGGCTGTATTGGCACCCTCACTTATTATATTCATCCGAGATTATCTTGTCATTGCTGATTATATATAACTCAATGGTCGAATTGAAGTGGCTAACACATACAATATATCTGTTCCGACTATCCAAGCCGTCTCCCCACGAACTGGAATATAGCATATAACTCAAACTCACAGAGTACGTCTGCAATATCTCACGTCTATATTGTGAAGTACCTCGGGGACAAGCCCCGAGGCTTCACCGTTTTGTCCGTGTCGCATTATATCATTCACGGGTCTGAAATAAAAAGAGCCACTAAGGATGGTTTGATTGCCCTCGCCTACGCAGGTCATATAATCGTTGAAACACATATAACGGGAACTGTGGCACAACACGGCTTGGAGGCCGTCCCTTTTGTTGTTCCGTCTCTGCTTGGACCCGCCTTATGACACCTGCTTCAGCCATCTCATAGAGGAACCGCTTGATCGTTGATGCTGATAGGTCAAGTGCTGATAACGCGTCTGTTGCCATATTTACTGACTCTCGTTCATCTGGACTGAGGTTGACGAGATGCCGAAGCACTCGTTGCCGGTTTGCCGGAAGTGAGAGTACAGCCGATAACGAAACACAGGGCTCAGGTATTGACTCGATTGCTGCATTAATATTGGATTCGGTAAGTTGGTCCTGCCCTACACCGGCAGCATTGTCGGCAGCAGAAAACAGAACTGCAAGTCCGTCATGTGCATTTCCGTCAGCCCACGCTGCGACCTGTCTTGCAAGATCATGATTGAGCGCTTGTCGCGCAAGCCCCATTGATGCCCGCTGCATCAGAATATCGACAAGTACCTGTCGTCGATATCGACTCACGCCGATTTCCGCTCCTGTGTACGTTGTCAGGTGAGTTTGATCCGGTGATGCCCGTCCGATAGCAAGCCAACTGACATTACTTGGGAGACTTGCTGCGAGATCAACAAGGGTCGACTCATCAAGACTTCGTGGTTCAGCAATATGATCAACGCAAATCACAGCACCAGGCGTTCCCTGTACCTGAGTATGAACTTGGTCACGAAGACTATCGGTCCCAACGCCATGTTCTGGAACCGATTGATCAATGAGACTACTCAATACGCTTCGATAAAATCCAAACGCGCTGGTCGCGGAGCGAGCATCAACGTACACAAACGTCGGTGACGATGGTGTTTGGACGCGAGTGCTCGTATGAATTACCTCTCGTGTTTCTGCTGGTAACTCCTTTAGATGGGACAGTAATGAAGTAAGGACGGCAGATTTCCCCGAGCCAATCGGTCCATATACATATCCATTTGGTGGTAGCTCCCCATCAAAAACCGGGTCAAAATAGTCTAGAAGCTGTTCCAATAATTGTCCCCGACCGACCGGTTCATCAAGATGCGCAGCAGGCGAGAGTGCTTCATAACGCTGAATGAACTGTGGTTGTGCGTTATGATCTCTTCGTCGCCGAATTCTCGCTTTGATATCCATTGTTTATGAAGAAATTATTAGATCGATACATCAGCTCAGTCCTCAAATAAAAAGGAAATGAGTTCGTTATTACATTCCAAGCAGTGGAACCCAGCTTGAGCTGTCGAAGACACCAATGATTGCAAGAACTGCAACGGTTAATGTCGCGACGACAATCGCAGCAGCTGGTGGGTCAAAGTGTGTATCCGAGTGAGCGTAGAACACACGCTGGACGACTTCTCCGATCAGAGCACCGTATACTCCGAAGAGACCACCAATCAGAAGTGCAATGACCTTGGTTGTGCCTGTTGGGTCAGGAAACACCGCAAGCGCAGCGGTACTCGCTGGCAGTGTCATATGGTGAGTCACTGGGATCTTCTCAACACCCAGATTGAGGAATGTCAAACTAGCCGCTGAGATACCGAATCCAAGGAATGCGCTCCCTGTCGAAAGTGCAATGAATCCGCCGAGTAGTCCCGCAACAAGACCAATCATTCCAACATTTGCCCACTTATACTGATGTGGAAGCCACGGCTCAACAGCAAGTCGTTTATATCCACCGTCGGTTGCAACTTCCCCGCCATCGGTCGCCGCTCGCATCTCCTCGTTTTCGAACGGAGACATATCGAGGAGGTTGCGGTCGCCACCACCGATCAATGGGTACCCAAATGCAACTCGGTGCAGTGCTGCTGACACAACGACCATAATTGCGATTGGGTCCCACGGAAGTGCAAGTCCTGCAGAGATGAGAGTTCCGACTGCGCCAATAATACCGAATATACCTCCAACAGCAAGGACATCTGGTCGTGTCCCAAGTGCGTAAGCGATGTCTTTTGCAGGATGATAATCGCCGTCACCGGGATCTGGCATTGCGCCATCCTTCTTTGCTGCATATGCGGCTGCTGCCGCACCAGCAGCAAATGAGATATGTGGACCGAAGACCGCACCAAATCCAATCGTTCCTGTCACTGGTGCGCCAGTGATAGCAACGCTTGTCCCAGCAGCGTCAACACCGACAAGATTTGCTGCTTCACCCGCGATGACCGCAAATCCAGTGAAACAGAACGCCGGAAGTGCACCAATTGCCGCACCGAAAGCGCCTCCTGCGAATGCTGCAATGAGCAGGAATATAAGCTGTGGTGTGTCGACCCCGATAACCGGCAATTGGAGGAGTGCTTCGTACATCTGTTATTCCTCCTGCGCCCAATCAAGAGACCGTTCGACTGCATCATCCCAACGGTCATACATTGTGTTTGCATCAGCACTATCCATTTCTGATTCGAACTCGCGGTCGACTTGCCAGTTGTCGCGAAGTTCATCAACCGTATCCCAATATCCAACGGCTAATCCAGCGGCGTATGCCGATCCAAGTGCCGTTGTCTCATCGACGACCGGTCGGACGATATCAGTCTGGAGAATATCAGACTGTAGTTGACAGAGGAAATTATTTTTCACCGCACCACCATCGACCCGAAGTGATGTTGTCTCAATTCCGGAGTCTGCTTCCATTGCCTCAGCAACATCTCGAGTCTGATATCCGATTGATTCAAGTGTTGCTCGAACGATATGCTCTTTTTCAGTTCCTCGTGTCATACCAACGAGTGTTCCACGAGCACGCCCATCCCAGTGTGGGGCGCCAAGACCAGTGAATGCAGGCACCATATAAACACCGTCCGTTGAATCGACTGAACTTGCAAGTTCAGCCGTCTGTGCAGCATTATTAATCAGGTCAACATCTTCGAGGAACTCAATCGCTGCTCCAGTGACGAAAATTGACCCCTCAAGCGCATACTGGACTGGCTCTCCAGACATTTGGAAACCAATTGTCGTCAGGAGTCCGTGATCAGATGCAACAGCGTCAGTTCCCGTGTTCATGAGGTAGAATGATCCAGTTCCGTACGTATTCTTCGCATCTCCCTCATCGAAACATGTCTGCCCAAACATCGCTGCCTGCTGATCACCAAGTGCGCCAGCAACAGGTATCTCAGCGCCAAGGAATCCATCAGCATCGGTATGTCCATAGTATTCATCATCTGAGGATGGACGGACCTCTGGCACCATTGACCGGGGAACTCTGAATTCCTCAAGTAGTTCATCATCCCACTCAAGTTCACGGATGTTGTACAGCATTGTCCGGGATGCATTCGTAACATCGGTGATATGATTGCCAGTGAGATTTTGTATAAGCCATGAGTCAATCGTTCCCATCAGCAGTTCACCATCTTCGGCGCGGTCACGAACATCGCCACCGCGTGAAGCCTGCATCTTCAGTGGTTCGGCGTTATCGAGAATCCATTCAGTTTTTGTTGCGGAGAAGTACGCATCACACTCCAATCCGGTCTTCTCGCGGATCATCTCAACTTTGCCGGCTTCTTGAATCTCTTCGACGCGATCCGTCGTTCGACGATCCTGCCAGACAAGCGCATTGTGAACCGGTTTGCCTGAGGCTTCGTCCCAAACGATTGTTGTCTCTCGCTGATTTGTCACTCCAAGTGCTTCAAGCTGCTCGGCATCAAGACCAGCTTCTTCAAGCCCTCGAGTAACAACCTCTTTTGTGTTTTCCCAAATCTCGATTGGATCGTGCTCAACCCATCCTGGATTCGGATAAATCTGTTCGTGCTTTTCATATGCATTTGCGACCACCTGTCCGCTGTGGTCGAATACCATAAACCGTGTTCCTGTGGTTCCTTGGTCGATTGAACCAACGTATGTGTCAGCCATTGTGATCTCCTTCTATAGGCATGGATAGATTATTTTATTCCCTACCCTGCCTTGAGAGTAAACAATATGGTGAATCATTATAAACTTTACTACTGTATAGATAATTATCTCGAGACGGCGAAGAATCGCTTAAATTAATTCTAAGCTCTTCAAATGTGTGTTAATCTAAAGAGAGATGATATAAAATAATAGATAGCCTACTATTTTCATTTCTTTCGTCCTTTCAGCTCATTGCAATACTCGATCAGTCATGGGGAGTCAAAAATGATTGTTATATATTCTCATGCACGATTTTTGTCTGGGAATATCGATAATACATCTTTTTCTTTAGACAATAACTCTAATAATACAACAAATATAATAAAATCTGTAGTTTACTCACAAGTCTGAAACGCCGGTGAAATAAAGTAGTTGCGAAATATGTGTAATTAATATTGAATGGTATCAAAACCACATATCGTCGTCATCGGTGGCGGCTCGACGGGCACAGGGATCGTTCGTGACCTTGCAATGCGCGGTGTTGAGGTAACATTACTCGAACAAGGGAACCTGACGCATGGAACAACAGGTCGGATGCATGGACTGCTTCACAGTGGTGGTCGATATGCAGTCGCTGATCAAGCAAGTGCGAAAGAATGCATGCTTGAGAATCGTGTTCTTCAGGATATTGCTACCCACTGCGTTGAAATGACCGGTGGATTATTTGTTAAGCGACCTGAGGATTCAGAAGAATATTTTCAAAAGAAGCTACAAGGATGTCATGAATGTGATATTCCTGCAGAGGTCCTAACCGCTGAGGAGGCACGTGCGGTCGAACCACACCTCGCAGGTGATATTGATAAGGCTATTTCCGTCCCAGACGGTGCGATTGATCCGTTTAGGCTTGTTGTTGCCAACGCGGCAGATGCAAAGGAGCATGATGCACGGATTGAGACACATTCGACGGTAACTGATCTCTTAATTGAAGATGATGCAGTCGTCGGTGTCGAAGTAAAACATGACTCCGGAACAGGAGAGCGTGTCCATGGGATGACCGGCGTCACAGAGAGAATCTATGCCGATCACGTGATCAATGCAACAGGTGCGTGGGCTGGACATATTGGTGAGATGGCAGGTGTCGATATTGCGGTTCGTCCCTCAAAAGGTGTGATGACGGTTATGAATACCCGACAGGTTGATACAGTCATCAATCGCTGCCGACCGAAGGGTGATGCCGATATTGTCGTCCCACATGAAACAACAGCAATCCTTGGGACAACAGATGTTGAAGTTGACGACCCAGAAGACTACCCAGAGAAACAGTGGGAAGTCGATTTAATGATCGACACACTGTCGGAACTTGTCCCGATGCTTACGGATGCACGGACAATCCGGTCGTTCTGGGGAGTCCGTCCACTGTATGAACCACCAGAGGTTGGGAGTGATGATCCAACAGACATTACACGTGATTTCTTTTTATTAGATCATCAAGAGCGCGATAATCTCCATGGACTCACGAGTATTGTCGGTGGAAAACTGACGACATACCGAATGATGGCTGAGCAAATCACCGATCATATATGTGAGCGCTTTGGAATTGAAGAACCATGCCGGACTGCCGATGAACCATTACCAGGCAGCAACGATATTCGCGTAATTGACGATTACATGGATGAATTCGGTCTTCGCTCGCCGATTGGACGACGAAGCGCCGACCGACTTGGATCCCGTGTTGATGAGGTGCTTGATACTGATGAGCCAAATCCAACGATCTGTGAGTGTGAAGGCGTTACGCGCGCGGAGGTTCAGGATGCAATCTCACAGTCTGGGTCAGATCTTAATGCCGTTCGTATTCGGACGCGTGCAACAATGGGCAATTGCCAAGGTGGGATCTGCTCACACCGACTTGCGAATGAACTTCACACAACGTATGATGAATCAGTTGTCATCGATGCGTGGAATGAAATTCTGCAAGAACGATGGAAGGGACAGCGGCACGCGCTATGGGGGCAACAACTCTCTCAAGCAATGTTGAATTACGCATTGCACGCGACAACGCAGAACCGTGATCATGATCCAGCTGCAGACAGTTCCGTCGATTTTACGACTTTTGACTCCGGTGAAATGCAGTCTGACTCTGGGACGACAGCGGTTGGTGTTGCTACAGATGGAGGCACACAGGATGGCGATCGAGTCTGACGTTCTCGTCATAGGTGGTGGTCTCGCTGGGCTCACGAGCGCTCTCGCTGCGGCACAAGCGGATATCGATGTTCGATTGGTTACATACAAGCAAAGCACTCTCCAGCAAGCATCTGGGTTAGTCGATGTACTCGGATACCGACCAAATGGTGATGGACCGATTTCAAATCCGTTCGAGGCGATTCCTTCACTTCCTGTTGAGCATCCATATCAAACTGTTGGTGTTGATGCTGTCCGTACAGCATTATCGCTATTCGATGAGGTGACAGACTACGCTGGTAGCCATACGGACGCAAATGCGTTGATTCCAACGCATGGTGGAACAATCAAACCAACCGCTAGATACCCACAGAGTGCATGTGCAGGTATCGCAAGCGATAATCGACCGATGCTTCTTGTCGGGTTTGATTCAATCACCGACTTCGATGCACCACTGGCTGCTGATCATCTCACATCGACCGGTGTTCCGTTCGATGTTCGCGGTGTCACCATTCAATTCCCCGGTGATCTCAGTGCAGATGCGAAAGTAACGCGATATGCAAAACTTCTCGACACGAACGGCGATGTGACAGTAAGCGAAACCGGTGGTGGCGGTCACCGACCTGCGCGTGACGCACTTGCTGACCGTGTCAAGATTTATCTTGATGATGAGACACGGGTTGGATTCCCTGCTGTCCTTGGTGATGCTAATGCTGCGACCGTTCGTGCTACGCTTGGAACTTCTCTCGGGGCAGATGTGTTTGAGGTTCCGATGGGACCACCATCACTACCAGGACTTCGACTTGAGGATCAACTCTTTGATGCGCTCTCAGATGCAGGTGGATTCATTGAATCAGGGAATCCGGTGATTGATTACACCGATGATGGATCCGGCACTGTTGAGAAGGTCATCGTTGAGCGGAATGGTGCAGAGATTCCAATGCGTGCTGAACAGTATATTCTTGCGACTGGTGGGCTCGTCGGTAAAGGCGTTGAGTCAAACCGCGAAGGGGTATATGAACCTATTTTTGGGTGTCATGTCGCACACGATGCTGACCGATATGAGTGGTTTGATGAGGCTGTTTTTGGTGAGCACTCGTTTGCCAGATTTGGTGTTGACACCGATACAACTCTTCGACCGGTTGATGAAAGTGGAAATATTGAATTTGAGAATCTCAGAGCTGCCGGTGCTGTTCTCGGTGGGTATGATTATGCTGCAGAGAAGTCGGCAAGCGGCGTATCGATTGCAACCGGATATACAGCAGGAATGAACGCTGCCACAACCGTTGCACAGACTAACAACGTGAGTTAATCATATGAGTGACGCTGAATCCCCAAACACAGACTACGAATTTGAACCGACATCACCGAATACTGGCTCTGAGTTTGAGCCGGTCGACATATTCCCAGATAGCACTGATTTTGACCTTCGTCCAGGTGCTGATTCGTGTTATAAGTGCTCGATGTGTGATACAAGCTGCCCGGTTGCGGAGGTTGACGATGATTTTCCTGGTCCAAAGTTCCAGGGTCCAGAGCAATGGCGGCTCAAGCGATCTGATGATGAGCATGAGATTGATGACTCGATTATGTCATGCTCGAACTGTATGCGATGCGATGATGCATGCCCCTCCGGTGTGCCGTTAAGTCAAATGCACAATACCGCCCGTGGTGAATATGTTGAAAAACAGATGGATAAACTCTCAATTGAGTATATCCGTAACCGAATTCTCGCCAACTACCGAACCTCCGCGCGGATAGCGAGTAAGATGCCACGGATTGCGACCGCCGTGATGAATTTTGGACCGGCTCGATGGGTGATGGAAAAAACTCTCGGTGTCACCAAAGAGCGTGAATTTCCTGCATTCGCCACGCAAACATTTCGACAGTGGTGGGCAGCCCGTGGTGGTGTGACCGTATCTCGCGAAAACGCGCGTGAAGCCCGTGAACGTCGCGGTGAGCCAGTTGATGCTGACAAAAAGGTCGCATACTTCCATGGGTGTTATGCGAATTTCAATACACCTGAGGTCGCTAAGGCGCTTGTTCGCGTTTATGAGTACTTTGGATATGAACTCGTCGTCCCCGAACAACGGTGTTCTGGAACCCCAATGTTCGCGAATGGAATGGTCGGGGACGCGCGTCGCCATGCAGAGGTCACACTCTCATCGATGTCAGATCTCATCGAAGAGGGCTATGATGCCATTGCTTCCTGTACATCCTGTTCGATGGCACTTCGTCAGGAATATCCTGAACTATTCGATATCGATGGTGTCGACACTGTCTCACGCAACACCTTTGAGTCGGTCGAATATCTTCGAATTCACGAAAATCTTCGCTCTGAGATTCAATCAGCTGATGTTGACGACGCGATTGAAAAAGAATTTGCCTATCATGCGCCGTGTCATGCGCGGAATCAAGGTATTAGCCGACAGGCTGTTGAACTCTTTGGTGAGCTTGACGATGTTACAATCGAAGATGTGGGTGATTCCTGTTCGGGCATCTCTGGGACATATGGCTGGAAAGAAGAGAAATACGAGACATCGATGGAAATCGGTGAGGAGATGTTCGAACACATGGAAGCTGTTGATGCAACAACGGGCATGACTGAGTGCCCAACATGCTCCAGTCAGATGGAACATGGAACCGGCTATGATATCCGTCATCCAATAGAACTTCTCTCAGTCGCGCTTATTCAGTAAGCTCAGAAGCGCTGGAACTCTCTTCTTGTAGCTCTGTAGCCTAAGCCACAAATTAATAGATTAGTGAGGAATCATTATTTATCATCCATAGCGTACGCGCGCTGATATTCACCGCATGATCAGCAATCCGCTCAATATCTCTGATAGTTAATAGCAGTCGCGTCACATCATCAAGTGCCTGTTCAATATCCCACGCACTGGATTCAGTATTATTATAATCTTCGCCATCCGCATGCTTGATCAACGTACGTGTCAACACTTCACTCGCATGTAGACAACGCGTGTCGATATGATCATCCTCAGCTACGACAGCCTGACACTTTTCCACATTATAATCTTCATATGCACGAAGGCTTTCAGTAAGCATTGACACAGCATCATTCCCAATCGAGACGGCGGTAATCTCTGTATCAAATGACTGTCGAGCAGCGAGGCTATATTCTGCTAAATTAACCGCCAAGTCGCCAATTCGTTCTAAATCATTCACAATTTTGAATGAGGCAACAATCAGCCGAAGGTCTCCTGCCAGTGGCTGTTGTAATGCAAAAAGATCGATACAGTCCTGCTCAATCTCAAGACATCGATGATTAATCTTATTATCGGTATCAATGATTGTCTGAGCAGACGATTCATTACCTGTTTCCAGACATGCAAGTGATTTGTTCACCTGAGTAACTACCAACTCAGCCATGTCTAGGACTGAATTACGGAGTTCTTCAATTGATTCATTAAATGATTTACGAGTCATACCTCTACTCCTCCATATATCTGCTATGATCAGCCGAACTTCCTCATAATATAATTTTCGACACAGTGACTTTCTGAACTCTCGAAAATATTGTCTGTATTGTTATATTCAGCAAGTACGCCCCAGTGAGCTCACCCAGGGTCAAGCCCCGGGGCAGTCTTCTTGTACCGCTTGTCCACTCGACGGGTGCTGTAATAACTTCTCATCACGATATTAGATACCATAGGCTTTGATTAGCGTATGACGCTATATATTGTTTATCAGAATCTGACTAAATCGGTTTATATGATAGGTACATTTAGCTCATGTCTACAAATGTTCATATAGGGCAATATATAGATTTACATGACATATGAATCCACATATAGTATCATTAAGTAAAATTATATTCTGTTATTATACTCTGTATCAGTGATATGAATATCGATGGAGCCACCAGCGATTTGTTTCGACCGGTCATTCACCGAGGTATTTGATGACATTATCAACACACTTCTTACTGAGCGTGCTCAGACAGAAGCAGAATATGATGCATTTATCGAGTTTGGTGAGCGTATATCAGATCAGCGGTTGACAAGTCCGTCATGTTCTCACGCAGACATCTCGGGACGTGCAATAACAGCACATCAAGAATATGCACAACCACAAGCCCCCACGCGCTTGAACCTGATTCGATCGGCGTATCAAGATACGGTCATGAATCTTCCATTCTATACTGACGAATATGACGATACGTATTTTGAAAGCATCTCTGAAGAGTTTGGTTCTGAGATAGCAACGGCACTCACAACACCTGAGTGCTTTGGACCAACCGCTTTGAACGCTCTATTTAATCGTATTGAGACTGCCAAATCGGAACGACAAAATCACATTGATGCATGCGATCGTGAACGTGACTCGATTGAAACGGCAGCTGATCGGTTAATTCCGATTGATCAAGAGCTATCCACGCTGACGACCGTCAATTTTGACTTACAGTCCTTTGGCGCGCTTGATGCCCATCATAACCGTCTGTCAATCCTTACTGATCATTGTGAATCAGCAGCGCAAACTCGTCAAGAGACGATTCGCAAACATCGAGAATTTTATACCATTTCACAGGAGGATATGGATGTTACTGCATACTTTTATCGAGAATACGATATTACATACCCAGTACTTGCGATGTGCAGTGACCTCACCGCCCGCATAACACGGTTTCGTGAACGTATCGAACGCACTGTGATATCCTCTCCAGAGTAAACGCCGAGGTTCTCCATAATCATATATTTGCTTATTTGATAGATTGACGGTTTCACATCTAGAGAAAGAATATTGACGTTGACACGGAACTAACCTATCGACTGTTGAGAACATGACGATTCGGGGTTGTCTTGGCTTTCTACACCCTGCTCATCTGGTGGAAGGGTAGCTTCTTTGACATCCTCCTCCGCGTGTAATGCTCCTGAAAACTTATTGAGGAATTCAATTCAAAATCTTGGCATAGAGTAGCTGCTGATACTGCTGCATAGGACCGATGGTTCAAAATGTTTCATGAAGTACTAAACGCGGAGGAATATCTTGTCGATGGAATGACTTTTACCTTCGGACATATAGCGTCAAATAATTATGGAATCAAGTCTTCAGTCGCTACGTCTTGCGACTGTAGCAAGTGATCACGTTATAACCGCTCTGCAGAATTCGATTGACGTACTCAAACAATCAATTGAGATCATCCCGACTTCGATTGATGAGCGACAATATGACGTTCCATCAGACGATTTCTCTCCCGATACAGTCAGCGACAGCAAAGACGATGATATGGGAACAGACACTGAGATAGATCCTCTCATATCACTCACAGAGGCGTTGTCTCAGACCTCAAACTCAGATTCGAATGATGATACGTCGCTTCAGACTGATTCAGCAACCACTTTTGATTGTTTACTCATTGATCGTGGGTTATTGTGTGCTGAGGAGTATGAGACAGTCATTCAGTCCCAACGGGAGCAATACCCTAATCTTCCAATCGTTGCTTTTGGTGATGATTCATCAACTAAGAGTATCACAGCAGCCCTTGATGCAGGTGCAACGACGTTCTTCCCTCAGGAGCTATGTCTCAATCGTCCAGAACACGTCGTCGCACGTATATTGAATATTGCCACTGATACGTCGACACATACGACACCTCCCGACTCTCCTTACTCGTCAAGCACAGTTGAAACAGCGAACGTATCATTTACACCTTCCTCACCACAGTCTGTTCAGAGCGCTGCCCATAATGAACTGCATACTGAGGAGATGCATGCCGGGACACAGTCAGTATCGACTCCTGATACAGAATCCGCAGAGATAGCAGCTCTTGGGTTTGAGCATCTTTGCACGCCCGCTGCTATCATTGATGTGACAACCGGTGATATTGCTACACTCAACCGTGCGTTCGCTGAGTTGCTTACTCATAATAGCAATATTCAGGATACTGCTGCCTCCAGAGAAAGTTCAATCGACATATCGAAATATTCTGGTCGTGCTATCCGGTCGGTATGGGACAGATCAAGTGCTGATGATTTTAATTCGCTTACAGAAACACTCACCAGTGTCGCCGAGTCGAAAACACAGGAGACTGGTGACCTTGCGTTAACCCCAGTAAGTGATAATGATAAGACACGATGGATTTCTGCGACGTTCTGCCCGATTCAGTCCTCCAATCAGTTCATCGTGCTAACTGGAGAGGACATCACTGAAATAAGACAACAATATTCTGACACCGGACATGTCGTTGAAATCTTTGATCAACCAACCACAACACACGACCCAGAAACGGGTGCTGTTCGGAATGTCAATAAATCATTTGCTGACATGTTTGGGTATGACGCTGAGATAGGTGGTGATGAATCACTCATTTCAAACCTTGCCGCGTCATCAACAGACGTGCAAACTTCTGTCAGTAGTGATACTGACTCAGATGGATTCAGTAGTGTCACCCAGACGTCACAGGACCACTCTGATATTCAATCCGCTATTATTCAGGCTGGCAATGAATGGAACCCAAGTTATCATGAGTGGCAAGTCGAAACCGCAGATGGAACAACGCGATGGCTCTCAACAAATATCTGGCCTGGTCGAGATAATGATGGACGGTGTGTCTATACAGTCTCACGAGATATCACCGCTCGAAAGCGCCAGGAGACTGAGCTTGATAAAATAAAGCGACGATTCCAGTTAGTGACTGAGAATGTCGATGAAATTATCTATGTAGTCGATGCAGACTTCTCAGAAATTAAGTACATAAATGATGCATACGAAGATATCTGGGGTCGCAGTGTTGATGCCCTCTATGAGGATACAACTGCATTCATTGATGGAATTGATCCTCGCGATCGTGAGACTTTTCGAGCAGATTTCGAGGAGATGCGAAAAGAAATCCGTGCAGGTAATCCTGCAGATAGTTATGAATTTGAATTTCGCGTTTGTCACCCAGATGGAGATATCAGATGGATTCTTGCGACTGGTTACCCTGTCATAACTGATATTGGTCCAAATCAATATGTTGGTCTTGCTGAGGATATAACTGAACGACGGCAGCTCGAAGAATCATATCAGACGTTATTTGAAAGCGTTTCAGATGGACTTGTCTTACATGAACCACAGCGAGGCGACATTCTTGATGTCAATCAGCAGTTTTGTTCAATGTATGACTGTGACCGAGATGAACTCGAAAATAAGTCACTCAATACTGTCCTTCCAGATGATCCCGAGTTCAGGTATGATCGAGCACTAAAACGAATTAAGCAACTTGATATTGGTGAGTCACAGCTATTTGAGTGGCGCGGACAGCGGTCAAATGGAGAGGTTTTCCCCATTGAGGTACATCTAAGGGCAATTGAAATCAAAGGAAATCGGCGAATCCTTGCAAGCGTCCGAGACATCACTGATCGAAAAGAACGCGAGGAGCAGATTCGTGAGAGTGAGCGAACGTATCGCGAGATATTCAACAAAGTAAGCGCAGGGATTAGTATCCATGATCCAGAAACAAAAGATATAGTCGAAGTCAACGATACAATGTGCTCAGCGCTGGGATATGATCGCCAAACACTCATTAATACTGATGAGTGGGTAACTTCCAGTGATGATTCATATACAGCCGAGCGAGGGGCTGAGATTATCGACCGAGTCATGAACTCTGGGTCCCCTGAAGAATATGAGTGGGTGTTAGAGGATGCTAACGGCAATGAGCGAGTGATGCTTGTCAAGGGATCCCCAGCAATGATCAACGGTGAATCCCGATTTCTCTCAACGTCTCAAGAGATAACAGAGCGGAAACATCGAGAAACATTGGTGAAAAATCTCCAGTGTGCTATCGATGATATTCAAGATGCTGACTCACAGGCTGCGATTCATGATGTTGTTGTTGAGACTGTTCGTGAGGCTCTTGAGCTTCCATTGACCACATGCTGGGTTCATCCAGCCTCCGAACTGGACTCAGCAATAGATGACTCAGTCGCTGAGGATGCGTTGATATATGCAAGTGGTGACTCCCCTGAAATCACTATCGGTGTTGAGGGTGAGAATGAACGCAATCTCACCTCTGAGAATCCGAGTAAATCAACCAATAGTGTCAATACCGAATTGACACCTGACAGAGCAGATAAATCGGAAGCGCAACTACTTGACTCAGAGTCACCTGAATATGGCATCTTCACTGAGGGTGACGCAACGACATACTCACCGGTTAATCATCGCTCCGGGAATCCACTCACCACTGCTGTTGCTATTCCAATCGGCGATCATGGACTACTGATTGCAGGTGAACGTGACCGTGAGGAATATGAGTCATACCTTGTCGACGCTGCACAAGTATTAGCTGGGCATGCAGCAACGGCTCTTAATCGTGTTGAGCGAGCCGCACAAGTTCGTGAGCATGAGAGACGACTGCAAGCTATTATTGATCGAATTGATGAAGCGATCTTTTTATCGACACCACAAAGTCTTATAAGTGATAACTCAGAACGGGGGATAATCAGCTCAGGGTATGCTGACATCTGGGGACGCTCACTTTCAGAGCTACATGAAGTGCATGAAGAGGGCTTCTTTGGAACACTTCATCCAGACGATTATCGATCACATCGTCGCTGGGTAACACAAATTGTTGAGGAAATGGAGGATGGCGACTATGCTGACCGGTACAGTCGTGAGTACCGCATACTCCGTCCTGATGGATCAGTTCGTTGGATACACTCAGATTATTATCCAACGGAGTGGGATGATAATACATTACGTGTCGTCGTCGTCGGTCGGGATATTACCGCCCGACGGGAACAGCAAGAGCGAATCGAGTCTTTCCATGATGCAACAGCGAAACTAACAACTGCAGATAGTGTCAATGATGCAGGTCAGATCGCCGTTGAGGCTGCTGCATCGGCACTTGAGATACCCGCAACGGCTGTTTATCATTATAATGATGACACAGGCGCACTTGACCCAATAGCCACCGGTCCTGCTGTTCCCGTTCAGACGGCTGATTCTCTCCAATCTCTCACACCTGCTGAGTCGCCTGCTTGGGAAACATTTGTTGATGAGACGGTTCAACATATCGAACCCGAGACAGGTTCGTGTCTCAACGTGGGCACATTTGAGACGGCTGTGATTCTTCCACTTGGACGCAATGGTGTTCTTGTTGTCTGGCAGTCAACAGATATTGATCTTGATATAGCAAGTATTCTTGCAGCGACACTCGAAGCAGCACTCAATAGACTTCGTGGTGAACAGCGACTTGAATCACAACAGGCAGCATTGACCAAACAAACCGAGCGAGCCAGTCGACTCGAGTCAATAGCTAAGTTGACACAGCGTGTCGAGGCAGCAATTACCACACAATCATCACGAGCAGACACCCATGAGGCGGTTTGTGACGAACTTGTTGACGTTGAACCATTCAATGGTGCTTGGGTTTCGACAGCACCAGTCGGAACCAATCAGCTCACTGTCCAGACAACAGCAGGGATCGATACCGACACAGTTGAACGATATTTATATGCTGAAGAGGAGCTATCAGACGCTGATAGCAGCGATAGTAATGCTCAAAATAGCCTCATAGCTGAGAGTCATCCAACGGTCGAGGCATGGCAGACAAACTCATATGTAGCAATCAGTGGGCTTGTTGAGACCGGTCGACAACAAGCCTGGCGGCGAGTTCTTCTTCGAGAGGGTATCGGTGCAATCTGCGCAGTCCCAATTTCGTATGAAGGCATTACATATGGTGTTCTTACAGTCGTAGCCACCGGTGCTGATGCCTTCAATGACCGAACGGTTGACGTTCTTTCACAACTTGGTACCTCAGTGGGGTATGCGATTACCGCACTTGAACGCCAGCGCGCGCTTGAATCTGATGAGACAATTGAATTAGAATTCCGTGGTCATAAAATGGATGTTCCGTTTGCTCGCGTTGCCACACAAACTGATGGGCGTGTTCGTCATGATCGAACAGTAAGGCGTCAGGATGGATCTGTCAGCGTATATTATACACTATTCAACGATACTCCATCAACACTTATTCAAACCGCCGAAAATACACTTCCTGGTGACATAGATATCGTTGCAAAAAGGGAGAGCGCAATCGTCATCGAGCGAAAAGGCTCATCATGGTTTGGGTCTCTTATATCCGAGTGCGGTGGCATTCTTCGGCAATGCCGTGCTAATGGATCAGAAACAACCCTCATTATTGAACTTCCACAAGAAGCGAATACACGAACAATCGTTGAGCGGATGATAGAAGCGTTCCCTAGACTTGAACTCACAGCACAGCGCCAGCATCATGAGACAAATTCAACACCAGAAGAGATTCGCGGTCAACTTGAACAACAACTCACAGACAGACAACTTGAGGCAATTGAAACCGCTCATACAATGGGATACTTCGATTGGCCGCGTGAAAGTAGCGGTGAAGAAGTCGCTGCAACACTTGGTATTACTCAACCAACGGTGAATAAGCACATTCGACTTGGAGAGCATGGTATTTTCGAGTTGTTATTCGGGAATCTGTCGTAATCACCCTGATTGAGCCGATTGTAGCAATAATCCATGCTTGAACCATCATACCATACTCACCGACTGATATCTTTTTGTTGAGTTTGATAGATCCGAAACGATATGCATGGATGTCGTTGCCGTGTAGTTTGAACTATGGCTCTTACCGAAAATAGTGAAACAGCGGCATCTGTCTCAAATCTGGGAGATTGAGCTGTGCAAGATACAGAGGTTAAATTCAACAGATGCAACGAATCGATTTTGACTGATGTAGACCACGATTCTCGCATTGTAAAAGAGGCAGTAAAATATATTATCGACGCTGTAAACACCTGAATTATGTCTGATTGGTCTCTCCGTGACACGATAGGAATCTTAATTATGCTTGGAATCACCCTCTCAGCTGCGAGAACTGTGGACGGAATCGCACAGGCACTTATTATTTGATAGGCGTTGTTATCGCTCTGCTCTGGATCGGCAATTTCGTTCTTCATGGGTATAACGACGCGCTACAATCATCATCAACTGACTGATTGCCCTTCTGTAGATAGTGTAGGCACTGTGCTGCACTCGCGCCCTCCATCTTGCACGCTAGCCAGTAACAATATCGCTGATCTAGTTGATGTTTCGCTCAGTTAGGCAAGAGCGTGAACTATTATGATATTTTCACACCAGCTTACTCTTGAAGATGTGCCTGAACAACGACCGACCCATCACCAATTGAGACTGTCAGTCGATCGCGAATGAGTTCAAATTCTTTACACTCATGCCCATCTGGTCCAATTGTTTGGGTTGTCCTCACAAATCCAGCCGACTCAAGTCTATTTAGCCGACGATAAATAGTGGGTCGAGAAGCATCACAAATAGACGCTATCTCTCGCCCTCGTTTTGAGCCATCACAAAGTGTCATAATAATTGTACGGGCAAATTCATCATCAACAAGCTCGAGATGCGGAGGCGCATCGACGTCCTCATTTTCATTATCCATCGTCATTGTCGCTGTAATGGTATTCGCTATTTCATTGGATGGATGCTGTTGTTCCTGGATATGCATCGAGTCATCGTCATCACGCTCAGTTTCGGTAGATCCGGACTTAGATGCATTCTTTGTCTGTGCGTCAGCTCGAGTCAGAGACGGTGTCATTGACATCTATTGTTAACGTATTCATACATCCCCGTAATCGTGATGTCAACTGAGATTACCACCTGAATGATTGAGGGCTATCTATATTGACTCTTTATACTACGACAGATAGTTGATCAAAGTGAAGTACCCAACGCACGGTGGCGCGAGGAACTCACGCTGCTTTCCGCTTAGATACTGCTTGACTGGATTGAGGCTGGGACTGAACACTCGAGCATATTTCCAAATGCAATCGTCCGCCGTCCGGCGAGGCGTTTGACAAACACCGAGCAATCTGTTGGCAGTCGAGACGTTGATACCGGGACCGCACTCACAAGCTGTTTCATCCGCTGGCGTCGCCGCTGTTCATATTCTGATAGCGCTTCTTCAACCACCTCTGGACCATACGCAAGTTCATCTGCGAGGACCCATGCATCTTCACACCCGAGTGTTGGACATAAGCGATCTCCTGGGACACCTGATCGTGCACCAGCCCCAACGAGTGCAATACCGTTCATCGCGATTGATATCGGGTGACTATCACTCACTCGTCCATACTGAATATCATGCTGATTAAGCTGGTCAAACGGATCTTCAATTGGGTTGAATAGTGTCCCAAACCGTGACTCGAGATCTGAAACCGTAATTGTCGCTCCCGCTGAGGTATCATTTCGAGCAACAAGTCGAACCCACACGTCGTCGGTCCCGATGGGAATAATAAATGCAGCAATCTGCTCGCCCCACAATTCAATTGAGTGCACTGGAGCCGATGTTTCCGCTGGCCAACGAAATGACCATGTATGCACGTTGCCATATGAGCGTTCAGTATCTGTCGCTGTTGTAAGTACGCCGCGGTGTTCAGCTACGATTGCATCAAATCGTTCTGTGACATTGTCATTAAAGCTCGCACATGCTGTGGGACTTGATGATGAGATATGTTCAGGTCCAGTGTCTGTTGTCCCTGTTACCGTGCTCACAATCCGATCTGTTGTATCAACACGCTTACGAATTGACCATTCAAAGATTGATTCAAGATCTGAGCGTCCAATAGCAATCAGCGATGGGTCTGTTGGCGTCGGTTCGTTAACTTTGGTTATTTGATCTGCTGACTCTGTTATGTTATGATACATGAGCTCTGTCAATGGGGATCCATGACGCTCAATTGGACGCCGAAGCCCAATCCGCTCGAGTAATTGTAATCCTGGTTTCCAGAATACGACAATCCCTGTTCGGATAGGGTCTGCACCAACACTTGCGAGGAGTGGATCGAGACCGGCTTGTTCGACGAATCCGGCTGTTAGCGTCGCGGTAACACCATCGCCGGCAATCAGAATCTGTCGATCACGGTCACCACCCATGCCCGATCCTTTCTCTGCTGTGGTATCATTCTGATTATTAGATGATTCAGTATTCATTGATTTGCTGACTTACTGTGATTATTGAACTACTAATTGTTGCCTCGCGTCCTCGGATACTATCTGGACGGGTGCATGATATTGTATCTTCAGCGTCACATTCATTACTCGAAGGGCTGATTTTAGAAGTCTGAGTATTAATGCATACCAGATTGATGTCCAGCTAAACGTACATCTGACCTGCTCAAATTGCGTGATTGCAGGATGGCTTGTCACACTTTGACATTCTTTCTGTCTAGTATAAATGACGCCTGCACACTTCTAAGATAGAAACATTCAGCCGCATCATAATCTCAAAATTAACACTGATATCGATTCCGCGTGTCGCCATACGTAAAGTGGCAGTGGCAGTGGCAGTTGCAAATAACGGTGATGACCAGAGTAATCAATATAGATAGCTGTGATAACAGTTCACAAACAGTTAGTATTTCCATTAGTACTTGGATAGATTATGTTAATCATCTATGCGATGACGACGAATGCATACCCAACTGGGTCGCTTGATGAATCCGGCGGTCTTGAAACCACGAGTGAAACGGCATCTGTGCCAAATGGAGAGTTAGTTGAACTCCTTGCAGATGAGTATGTCTGTGCACTCCTGTGTGCGCTTGATTCGGATCCACAGTCAGTTGATACTCTCGTTGAGGCGTGCTCAATGTCTCGACCAACCGCATACCGGCGGCTTGACCGTCTCACTGAAACAGGTATTGTTGATGCCCGGATTAATCCTATTCCCGATGGTCATCACAAACGAGAGTTCTGGCTTGTGCATGATTCATTCGAGATTCAGATTGATGCTGATGGTATTGATGGGTCACTCGTAGATAATATATGAATCACTCTGTGATATCAGTGGAAGTTCACCGATAAAATGTGACTTTGGATCTATTGACCTGTGAGAGTCACTCTCAATGCCAATTGACGGCATCAGGGACTGGTGGAGACTCAAAGTTTCATGAAGCACTTTTCGCTTTGTTATCTTCGGAACAAACCGCAACCAGAGATCGAAACACAAAATGAATTAAAAACCGTTGCGTCAGCAATGCAGGAGTGAAATGCCTCAGGGTCAAGCCCCGTGGCATTCGCCTTGTTCAACTTGTAAACACAGGCGCTAGGGGTCACCTGATCCGTGGTACTTCACAATATCATCTGAGAGAAAGTGACTGACGATTGAGTAGTGAGAGTAATTCACACTGAGTGAGATTCGCTGTTTCGAGGTGAGAAATTCAACTGGTGAATTGTTTATATCACATGCACAATGTACATACGGCGGTTCAGTACCGCCGAATGGTAAGTATAATTCCCGCTGTACGCCCTCACAGTTTACCAGAGCGAACGGCTTTCACGCTCCCGTGGAAGCAATTATTATTTCCCCCTTTCAGTGACGCACAGTATGACTCCTGATGTTTGATACTCTCCCGGCGCCAAAGCGTGAGGATTCCTCCGGTAGAAGTTCAACGACCGACATACGATGGCAACTTGCGGATTTTGTCCGCACTTCTTTGAGACTCTGTTGAGGGTGTGGTTTCCTCGACCAATCGTGGTCGTCTCACTCGAATCGCACGGACTGTGCCATCGACCTGATTTCCGTATCGCTGTTTTCTCGATGAACGTCTCTGACGCTGTGAGGTCGGCGTGCCTCTTGAATCTGCATGGACACATCAGCGTCTCTCCGTGGTGAATTATCTCTTCGTGGTCGCCAGACTCGGGACACGTCTGACTCGTCCGCGCTTCTGGATCGGATTTGAGGCTGATACCGTATTCTTCACAAGCGCACGCGAGATAATCAGATATGGAGATATGAGACAAACGGTCGTTAGTGACTTATATTAGGATGGATGCTTTTCGATTACGAACCTTATCTCATGAGTTCTCCTGATATCACAGACGAGAAGTATTATCTCAACCGAGAGCTATCAGAACTCGCATTCCAACAGCGTGTGCTCTCCGAAGGGCTTGATGCGCGCAATCCGCTGCTTGAACGTGCGCGTTTCCTTGCCTACTTTACAAAAAACATGGACGAATTTTTCATGAAACGAGTTGGTGGGTTGAAACAACAAATCGAGGCAGGAGTCACAGAGACAACGCCAGATGGTCGAACTCCAAACGAACAATGGACAGAAATCCTCGATACAGCGCGACCACTCTTTCGTGAGCAGACTGCTTGCTGGGAAAACGAACTCAAACCACAGCTTGCAGACGAAGGTATCCATATTCACGCCCACGACGAACTCACTGAATCACAACAAACACAACTTCGTAATCATTTTCAGACATCTGTCTTGCCAACGCTAACTCCACTTGCATTTGACCCCGCACACCCATTTCCATTTATTTCAAATCTTTCCCTGTCACTTGCTGTTCTCTCTCGTGAAACAGATGAAAATGATGAGGAACTTACATTCACTCGGATTAAAATCCCACAGAATCAACCACGATTCGTTGAAATTCCGGAGATGAGTCATGGCTATATCCTTATTGAGGATGTGATTGAGGCAAATCTCGATCTTCTCTTACCGAATGTTGACATCATTGATGTTTCGAAATTCAAAGTTACTCGTAATGCAGAGGTTCGACGCGATGAGGAAGTCGCTGAGGATCTGATTAACATGATTGAGGAAGTGCTTGAGCAACGACGATTTGCAACGGTTGTTCGAGTCGAAGTTGCGGCTGACATGCCAAAGCAATCAATATCTGTGCTGAAGGAACAACTCAATGTGACCGATGCAGAGGTATTCTATCGTAAAGGTCCAATTGATTTCCGCTCGCTATTTGAGCTTACTAAAATTAATCGTTCAGATCTCAAGACCCCGTCATGGACACCACAGCCTCATCCTCGAATCATGCGTGGTCCAGGTGTTGATCCTCGTGATGAGCCCGCAGATGTCTTTACTGAGATTCAAGAAGATGATATTCTTGTTCATCACCCATACCATTCATTCGAGGGCACTGTTCATCATTTTTTACAGGCTGCTGCACATGACCCGGATGTACTCGCGGTGAAGGCTGCTATCTATCGAACAGCAAGCGACTCAAAGGTTATTCAGAGTCTGATCGATGCTGCTGATAATGGCAAGCAAGTCGCAGTCATGGTCGAACTTAAAGCTCGATTTGATGAACAAAATAATCTTGAGTGGGTACGCCGACTTGAAGAGGAGGGTATTCATGTTGCTTATGGAACTGTTGGATTGAAGACCCATACAAAAACGGCACTGGTCGTTCGACAAGAAGACAAGAGTGTACAGCTGTATTCACACGTCGGAACCGGTAATTATCACTCTGAGACCGCAAAAGGATACGTTGATCTTGGTGTTTTGACCTCCGATCCTGGTATTGGACAGGATCTTACGAAGGTATTCAACTCTTTTACTGGTCCAACGCTCAGTAACCAATTCCGGAAGCTATTGATTGCTCCCGTGACGATGCGTGAACGCTTTACCCAGTTTATTCGTCGCGAAGCGGAACATGCACGTGCTGGGCGTCCTGCTCGTATCGTGGCGAAGATCAATGGGCTTGAAGATCCTGATATCGTTGCTGAGTTGTATCAGGCGTCAATGGCTGGTGTCGATATCGATCTTATTGTCAGAGATATCTGTCGTCTCCGTCCAGGTATCGAGGGTGTGAGTGACAACATTACCGTTCACTCTATTGTTGGTCGATTTCTCGAACACTCACGCATATTCTACTTTGAAAACGGTGGCGAGCCAGCATGGTATACTGGGTCTGCAGACTGGATGACACGTAATCTTGATAATCGTGTTGAAGCGATCACACCAGTCGATGCCACACACATCCGCCGACAGCTTCGATATATCCTTGCAGTAACGCTTACCGATAACCGACGGCGATGGGTAATGAACAGTGACGGTACATATGATCAAGTTACTCCTGACTCGGATGGAGCAGTTCGCGACGCACAGACCATTTTAATGAATGCAACGACAGATGCCGTTGAATCAGGTAGTGAATTGGGGATATCTACCGAGGAAGGAGTTCTTGATCGCGCACTGTTAATCGAGACACAAGATGATACAGCCTCTTCAGAGCAAACATCAAATGAACAACAGAGCGTTGCAAAACATGACTCAAAATAGATTGAGTGAACCGCTTCGAACCCCTATATAATTGCTGAAGATCTAAGCCGGTTTGGTATCAGTAGACAGTAGAGGGCAGTGAAGTACCTCGGGAACAAGCCCCCGAGTCTTCACTATTTTGGGTCTGCACTGCACCGCACCCGCAGGCAAATTTAATCCCCCTCGACTTTTTTCTGAAGGGGTCGGCTGGAACTCACACCCGAACACTCGGTGTGTCCATGAGGGTCCGCGGCTCCACCTCCGCCCGACAGCATCTGTCGCACAACGCCAACAGCGTTGTTTTGAGAGGTGCCGCATTTGTATAGTAGCGCAGTCAGCATTGGATTAATATGTTTTAATCCATCTTTGGGAGTTTCTATCTGCGGCTGTCGCTACGTGGCAGATACTGGTAACAATATAGATTTGGAGTAATAGGTTAGACGTCGTCGGCTTCACCCTCTCGGGGTTACATTAACATCTAAGCCCAGAGGCACTCGTCTCGATTATCTGCAGACGAGAGAGCAGTTACACTGAAAGAGCGCCGTATAAACCATCCAAATCAACTATTTGTTCGCGCTTGTTCACCAGAACTTGTTGAATCACTCAAACTATGCATACTGACCAATCTCGACGACGAAGACGACCACGTTCACATCCTGTTCCGGGCTGAGCCGACCACAGACCTCGTGAAGTTTATCAACACCGTCAAGTGTGCAACTGCTCGACGCATCCGCAACGAGTACGAAGATGAACTCAAAACCGACCTGTGGGGCGACTCCTTCTGGAACGACTCGTACTGTCTCATCTCGACAGGACAAGTCTCACTGTATGTATTGAAAGAGTACGTCGAAGACCAACGAGCATGAACTACAACTACAGGTATCGCCTCAAGCCGACCGAAAGCCAGCGTGAAACGCTGGATTACCACCGCGATACCTGTCGCCAACTCTACAACCACGCCCTGTATCGCTTCACCCAGACCCCCGAAGACCAGGGCACCATCAAACAGCGTGTCCGCACGATTCGTAACGAGCTTCCTGACCACAAAAACTGGTGAGACGCACTCACCGACATCTACTCGAAGACGCTTCAGCCCACCGTCATGCGGATTGCGAAAAATATCAAAGCACTTGGAAAAGTACTCGGGAAACTCAAACAACAGGGCTACAGGGTTGTGAACTCCGGTGGAAATCACCACGCGAGTTTCGCAGTTTCACCTACAACCAGTCTGGCTTCGAACTCGACAAGAAGGGTGGTCAGACCGTGTTATCGTTGTCGCTGTCGAAACTCGATGATATTCGTATTGAACTTCACCGACCCCTACCTGATGATGCCACAGTCAAGCAAGTCACGCTTAAAAAAGCGAAAACCGGCGAGTGGGTCGCTATTTTCGGCATCGAGATGAACACAGAACCACCAGCCAAGCCACCGCTGGAGGATATTGACACTGGCGACATGGTCGGGGTTGACGTTGGGATTCTGAAGTATGCCCACGATACAGACGGCACAGCAGTCGAATCACTCGACTTCTCGGAAGAACGCGACAGAGTTGAACGAGAGCAACGGAAGCTCTCGCGCAAAGAGTACGGGTCGAACAACTGGGAGAAGCAACGTCAGCGTGTTGCTGAGTGGCATCTCGACATCAAACGCGAGCGGCGTGATTTCCTGCACAAACTCTCAAACTACTATGCTCGGGAGTACGACTTGGTGACCGTCGAAGACCTCAACGTGAAAGGAATGCTGGAATCGCCGCGTAACAGCCGCAACACCGCGTCTGTTGCGTGGAACACCTTCACCAATCTGCTCGAATATAAGTGCAAGCATGAAGGCACGCACTTCGTAGAGGTTGACCCGGAAGACACGACCAAGGAATGTGCGTCATGTGGCGTCAAAACAGACAAACCGCTGTGGGTACGGGAACATTCTTGTCCTGCCTGTGGCTTCGAGGCGGACAGAGACGCAAACGCAGCGTGGAACATTCTTTCTCGCGGACTCACCGACATAGGAG
>ERZ1034569.74-NODE-74-length-33175-cov-272.657548_pt1 | contig 33175 bp, 33 predicted proteins | sample MGYA00520706_ERZ1034569 | MGnify/ENA primary metagenome ERZ1034569 (study PRJEB33760, sample SAMEA4777722) | hypersaline lake metagenome | biome: hypersaline environment; feature: brines | place: Spain | collected 2014-08 | depth 0 m ...
TGCAACAGGGCATCCCTCCCGCTGTAACGTCACTCAGAGACAATCATATGATAGCTGAACGGGTATGTAGTATTGGAACATATGCACAAAACTATTTTATCAAATCAGGTTCTAAGCTATTGTGATGAGTGATTCACAATCCGATAGCGACCTCGCTGACATCCGTGCGCAAAAGCGCTCAGAACTAAAACAAAAATTAACCGAAGACACCGAAGACACCGAAGACGACACAACAAATAACGAAGCAACCACTGCTAAGACCCCAACTGACCCGATTCATATTACCAGTGCTGATGAGTTCAATGCCGCAGTGACGGAACATGATGTTGTTCTTGTTGACTTCTATGCCGACTGGTGTGGTCCATGTCAGATGCTCGAACCGACGGTCAAATCTCTCGCTGCTGAAACTGCTGCCACTGTCCTAAAGGTTGATATCGATCAGCACCAATCGCTTGCCCAGCAGTATCAAGTTCGTGGTGTCCCAACACTGCTCCTATTTAATGATGCTGAGACGGTCGAACAAATTGTTGGTGTCCGCGATGAATCGACTCTTCGGTCGCTTATTCAACAATATACACAGTAATCATCAACAATACAGAGATTTTCATGCGATTTGAAGTCTAGAGCGGTATGTACAGGCGGTTCGAGGCGACTGCTTCGGGGCTTGACCCCGGGGGTGGTTCACACTGGTTGAGAGAATCGTTCTGGAGTGAATGCGGAAATCATGGTATTGCTAGCTGATATACTAACAAGAAGATACTTATTAGCGTATTATCGAGGCGTACGCAATGATTACCTTCCAGTCACAACATGTCTCTTTGCGAGCTATTATTGGGGTCGGCTCATTTTTACTCTCAGTTATTGCACTCCAAATCACACGCCAAACATCTGGATATCCAACACACACTCGCGTTCATTCGTGGCCACGTCTTTTGATTACCCAATTCAGACGTGACATCAACAAAAGTGGTTCACTTCGATATGGCTGGGTGATTATTGGACTATGGTCTATCAGTGTTTCAGGATTACATTTTGGCGGGCTATATTATGATATCTATACTACTGTGTCGTGGTGGGACCTTCTCACGCACTCACTGAGTGGCTTTGGTGTTGCAGCGGTTCTTGGACTGACATTTCGATCATCAACCACAACAATCCCATATTGGGTCATTCCAGCCGTGCTTGCGATTGGAAGTGGATTTGAGGTATATGAATTCGTATTCAAAACGTTCTGGTATGACTGGACGTTTCGGTTTTATCTGATTGATACTGTTGTTGATCTCGTTGTTAATACCGCCGGTGCAGCGACCTTTGTGATTGCTGTTGGTTTTCTCAGAGAAACTAGTATGCTACAGGATTCAACGGATGATGCTTCAGTGACCCCCGAGCTATCTTCACGCCGAGATTCTTGATCTCTGAGCGCTGGGAGCTTCTCTTTTATAACTGTGTATGCCCCTCGGCGAATATGTCAACGTCAACGCCAAGCGTCTCCGTGAGTGCATCTGCGGTTCCAAGCAACCATCGCGCTCGCTCAACATGTGATTCAATATCTCCAGGGCCGACTCGATATCTTTCAACAATCTCATCGATTGTCACCCCATTACTCCATGCAGTGAGTATCTGTGCGAGTTTAATCGTGCAGAGCCATGATTCAAAATCATCAATCTCACTGAGATTCGTGACAAATGTATCCATATTGCTTGTTGCGAACCGATACAGATCAGCTCGTTCACGATTTCCTAGATACGTATCATGCATATCAGGCGTCCCGCATACGACCTCGAGCGCGGTTAAAACCGATATCTGCTCTGTCGGTATCGATGTAATCGATTGGATTCCATCAACGAGTTCCGCACCTGTTGTTGGCTGAATATATTGTTGTGAAACAGTCTTACCCACTGCTGTCGCAGCAAGTGCTGTATTTGTTGTTTCTGTTGTGAGCAGTCCCATTTCGATAAGTTCAGCCACAACATCATCAATGACAGCGGTGAGATCTGCTGTCGACGATTGATGTGCAAAAAACGTTGAATCTAATACATCAAGCACTTGATTTTTTGAGTCAGCGAATCCAGCGACAATAAGTGCAAGAACGTGTGTTCTCAGTGCGTTGCGGGCTGTAAGTTGTGATTCAATAGATTCGGGACCAGCATCAACATATCGACGCCATCTTGATTCTGTCCGGATACTTTTTTGCTCACCATCTGCGGATGTCTGTGCATCGCTTGAATCGATTTTATTTGTTATATCGCCAATGAGGACTGCTTCTCCATATGGGTCAAGATGCGGTCGACCAGCGCGCCCACACATCTGATGTACTTCAAGAACGGGTAACCATGCCATCTTCTCCCCTGTATACCGTTTTAAATCTCGCACAACGACACGCCGCGCTGGGACATTTACTCCTGCAGCAAGCGTCGGGGTTGCACAAATCACGCGGAGGTCACGGTTGCGAAACGCTGATTCAATGAGAATTCGATGATCGCTTCGAAGTCCAGCATGGTGAAATGCAACGCCAGCAGTTACTGCATCTGCGAGTTGTTTTCCGGTTGGTGTCGTTCCAATGTCGCGTATATCCTCAGCAAGTTCTGGATTTGCCCCAAATCCCACATCAGCTAATTGCTTGGCGAGTGATGCTGCTTCTTGACGTGATCGGACAAATGCAAGACACTGTCCGCCTGAAATAACTGCATCGGCAACGAGCGAAATCGTCGCTTTTGTGTCAGCATCGGTCGATGTATCATCGCTTTCGGTAAGATCGGTTGCGGTTTCAGGGGGAGAGTCACTGTCTGCTGTTATTGGTAATCGGTTTCCATCATCAAAAATGACCGTCTCATCGCTTGCATCATAGACACCTGTTCGCAGTGAGACCGGTCGCCATGTTGAGGAAACAAGTTCTGCATCTAGCCATGATGCAACTTCTTCTGGATTGTCAATTGTTGCTGAAAGGGCGACAACCTGCACACCTGATGCTCGTCGCTGTATTGTTGCAAGGGTTATTTCGAGTGTTGGACCACGATTGGCGCTTCCAAGGAGGTGGACCTCATCAACAACAACGCAAGCTAGTTTATCAACCCATGACGCGCCGTTTCGAATCGCAGAATCGACCTTTTCAGCTGTTGCAACCACAACATCGGCGGTCTCTAGATCGTTTTCAGCCGCATCAAAGTCTCCGGTTGAGATTGCAGCGTCAATACCAGGGAGTGCAGTAAATGTCTCATATTTTTCTCGTGCAAGTGCTCTAAGCGGAACGATATATAACGCAGGTCCATCGGCTGTCAGCATTGCTAATTGCGCAATGAGCGTCTTTCCAGCGGCAGTTGGGATTGCAACAATGACGTTTTCTCCATCGACAACGCCTGCTTTTACTGCGGCTTCTTGCGGAGGATAAAGCTGCGTGATACCTGCATCATAATAATGTTCGCGAACGGCTGCGGACACCGGCAATTCATTGATGTCCAATGACACACTGTCGTTCAGGACTACGTGCACAAAAGTACGAGGCGTGTTTCTTACTTTATCGAAGTCCACCGACTGCGATTCCAAGAGACGATCACTCTGCCCTCAATATCAGAGAACACAATACATCACTGTGAGCTTCACTCAGCAAGAATATGAGGGTAAATTAGATATACTCATGTTCTGCAAGCCGTCCGACAGCCTCGCGAAGTCGGTCCTCACTCGCTGCATACGAAATTCGCGCATGTCCTGGAGAACCAAACGCTGAGCCAGGAACAGTTGCGACATGTGCATCTTCAATTGCACCACTGCACCACGCTTGATCATCATTATCAACGGGTAACATCATGTAGAACGCGCCATCACCGATTGGCACATCAACATCATGTGATTCGAATAGTTCTGCAAGCATATCTCGCCGTTCGCGGAACGCATCACGCATTTCAACAACAGCATCATCAGTATTTTCGATAGCTTCAACACCGGCACGCTGGACGAAATTCACCGCACACGAGACAGAGTGTGAATGCAATTTTGCAGCCTGATCAATTAGTGCACTGGGTGCATGAACATATCCAAGTCGCCATCCAGTCATTGAGTATGCCTTCGAAAATCCATTGATCGTTATTGTTCGATCGCCCATTCCTGAAAGCGATGCCAAACTCGTCTGTTCGACTCCGTATGTGATCTTATCATATATCTCATCAGAAACAACGGTAATATCATATTCAACTGCGAGATCACGGACACCCTCAAGTGCAGCGTCAGTATATACCGCACCTGTTGGATTTGACGGCGAGTTAATTACGAGCAATTCGGTTTCTTCTGAGACGGCTGCTTCGAGATCATCAAGCCCCGGTTCAAGTTGGAACGAATATGGTTCAAGATCAACGCGTGTTAATGACCCCCCAGCGAGTCTTGACATCGCTTCATATGAAACCCAAGCAGGATCAAGTAAGACGACTTCATCCCCATCATCAATTAATACCTGAAATGCTTCATATAATGCTTGCTTGCCACCAGGGGTTACGATGATTTCCTCATCAATAGCATCAATCCCACCCTCCCGAAGTCGTGCAGCAATCGCCTCTCGAAGTTCAGGGATCCCATTCGACGGAGTATATCCTGTGTGACCAGCATCCATTGCATCTTTCCCAGCCTCGACGACGTTTTGTGGTGTCGGGAAATCGGGCTCACCAACGGAGAGATCAACGACATCAACGCCATTTGCCTCCAGTTCGCTTGCTTTGTTACTAATCGCCAACGTTGCGCTCGGCTCGACCCGTTCAATACGGGATGCAAACTCGAAATTCATACCAACATCTCCACCATATCGACGGCTGCGTTTACCGCTTCCGCACCTTTCTCGATACGTTCGCGTGCTTCCGCACCACTCTGTCCCGGACCAGAAACACCAAATGTGACTGGAATATCACGCTCAAGACTGACATCGGTCAATCTCTGTGCAACTGCGTCGCCAATCACTTGATCATGGTCGGTGTCACCGGTTACAATGGCTCCAATAACAGCAACAGCATCAATGTCATCACGACGGGCTAATCGATCTGCGGCGAGAGGTGCATCGTACACACCTGGAATAGAGAGTGTTGTGTTAATCATTGCATCCCGGTCAGCCGCGGTTTCCTCTGCTGTTGTCTCCATCTCGGTCGTGACTGAGCTATTGAACTCAGCAACAACAAGCCCTAATCTAATTACTTCTGTTGTTTGATTCTCAACATCTGATTCAACGCGCATCCTCTCTCTTGAGATATCTTCATCTTCGGTCATAATTTGTCTTTGTTGGTTGTATGATATATTGGCATTCGCACGCGTCAGTGTCTATTCTTTATTAGCTGATGTGTGCTTGTTCATCAGTATAGTCGTTAATATCGTAGCAGTCCAAATTAGCTATCGATTATCGCTCCTGTCGAGTGCAAACACAAGAATGTTAATCTCGTGACTTTGATAACGGGGTAATGAGTCAAGATGAGGTCCCAGAGGGGACTGAATCGATTTCGACCGGCGAAAGATCCCGACTACGAATACAACTACGTACAGCTATTGAGTCACATGTGTCCACTTTGCCGCTTCTTCAAACGATACGCACACAGCGGACACTTATCGGCGTTATCACCGTTACTCTCTTTGCACTTATACTGCGCCTGAGTGCGCTTGGCGGTCGGGTCTTTCACTGGGATGAAGGTCGCGTTGGTTACTGGATTCTTCGATATCATGAGACCGGGGTCCACACGTATCGACCGATTGTCCATGGTCCATTTATTCCAATTATCGATCGCTGGTTATTTGAAATCGCTCCAATCACCGATGCAACTGCGCGCCTTCCAGTTGCCCTTATCGGTGGACTGCTACCGCTTGCAGCACTCTTACTTCGTGACCGGCTCAGAGACATCGAGGTCGTATCACTCGCCGTCTTACTGGCAGTGAATCCGCTCATGATCTATTATTCCCGATTTATGCGGAACGATGTTCTCGTTGCAGCATTTGCATTTATTGCTCTTGGGGCGGTTATCCGCGGGCTCGATACAGGTCAACTTCGATATAGCTTCGCTGCCGCAGCAGCGCTAGCCCTTGCATTTACTACAAAAGAGAATGCATTGCTCTATCCGATCTGTTACATTGGTGCTGCTGCTATCATACTCGATTGGCGTCTCATGCGAGCAGTAGCACGTGAAGAGTCACGCATAGAGATACTTCGTGAATGGAAGAAACAAATCTACACAGCGCTTACTGGGCACGGGACAACGGCAAGGACATCATTTGCCCGTGTTGGTTGCACACTTATCGGATCGGTTGTACTGTTTGTTACTGTATGTGCATTTTTTTATGCGCCACGTCCAGATCTTTGGCAAGCATTTGGTAATCCAGCCCGACTCCCAGATATATTAACTGCAGGGACCATCGGCGCAGTGGAGAAATTCATCGATACATGGGCAACCGGTGGGCGACAAGATCATGCATATTTACCATATTTGTATGATCTCGTTGAGACGCTTATCTATGGTGCGCCAGCGCTTCTCTCATTTGGTCTTCTCGGCATCATAGCAAATCGATATGCTGCTATCACCGACCGTCGCCGGTCATTAATTACATTTGGCACATACTGGGCAATTGCATCGCTCCTTGGATATCCGCTTGCGACTGATATTCAAGCACCGTGGGTTGCTGTCCACGTTGCTGTTCCACTTGCGATTCCAGCGGCGGTTGGACTCTCAGTTGTGATTGAGTCAGCACGTGATGCAATAGCAAAAACAAATACTGACACGGTAACTGCTGGACTTGCGGTCCTTGTTGTGCTTGCAGCCGCTGGCGGTGTTGCAGGTGCAAATGCAACATACTTCAACAGCGCATCTGCAGATGATAAACAAATACTCCAGTGGGCTCAACCCGAGAATGATATCAAATCAACAATGCTGACCACCGGCGCTATTGCTGCAAGTAACACAGGAACCGATGTTCTATTTATCGGGACGACTCCGCCAAGTGCATCTAATACTGACTTTTATGTGCAGAATCAGTCATCGGTTGCAACGGCACCACCTGGTGGTCCTGCATGGCACAGTCGACTTCCACTTCCTTGGTATCTTGAACGTAGTAATGCGACAATTACGAGCACCGATCCTGATACTGACTTGCAAACAGCACTTTCAGATCCCCCACCGGTCGTCATCAGCAAAGGTCATGATGAAGATGCAGTCTCAGCGATCTTAGAAGGATATACAGCCTCTGAATACAAATTCCGGCTCTGGGGTGAGACCGTTGTGATCTTTATTCATGATGAGACACGCTCGTCGCTCGCTGAACCCTCGTCTGTGTCATCAACATAGACTCAACTGATGTCGATTGATACTGGCAAACAAATCGGTCTGCAAACTTCCATTGAAACTCAAGTTTTATTCCGACTGATTGGGTAGCGACGGTCGTGTCAGTTACTGTTCCTGGACCAACGCTTGGTGTCGTCGGTGGGGGGCAACTTGGTCGAATGCTTGCTGAAGCCGCTGCTCCGCTCGGTGTTGAGGTAATCGTTCTTGATCCAACACCAGATTGCCCTGCTGCTCCTGTGGCTCGCGATCACATTATTGGTGAATTTGACGATCCAGACGCTGTTTCCGACCTTGCTGCTCGTGTTGATGCAATGACGTTTGAAATCGAACTGGCAGATGCTGATCTTCTATCGGACGCAATATCGACATTTGATGTGACAGTCAACCCAGCTCCCTCGACGCTAGCGATGATTGAGGACAAACTTATTCAAAAGCGAACACTCGATGATGCTGGGATTCCTGTTCCGTCTTTTCGCCCCGTTGATACGGTCTCTGAACTCACAACAGCACTTGATATATTTGATGCTGTGATGTTAAAAGCCCGAACTGGGGGATATGATGGTCGTGGCAATGTGCCGGTTACTGACCCCGCGAACGCTGCAGATGCACTTGAGGCAGTTGGTGGCTCAGCCATGGCTGAACGGTTAATTGATTTCACACGTGAGCTTTCTGTGATTGCTGTCAAAGGGGATGAAACAGTACGAACATTTCCGCCAGGGGAGAATATACACGACGAAGAGATTCTTCGTGAAACTATTGTTCCCGCTCGTACCAGCGAGGAAGTTCGCAATCGTGCGAATGCCGTTGCCCGCGACGTACTCGAAACGTTGGATGGTCGCGGTGTTTTCGGTATTGAACTGTTTGAAACTGAAACTGGTGATATTCTTGTCAATGAAATCGCTCCTCGACCACATAACTCCGGACACTGGACAATCGAGGGTGCACATAGTTCACAATTTGAACAACATATTCGTGCTGTGTTAGGATGGCCACTCGGGTCGACAGCCCGTCGATCACCGACCGTGATGACAAATATTCTCGGAACAGTCGATAACTCCCGTCCGGCAGCACTCACCGGTATTGAGCCGGCACTTACAGATGAACATATCTCGTTACATTGGTATGGAAAAGATGAGGTTCGCCCACTTCGTAAAATGGGTCATCTAACTCTTAGCGATGATACAATTTCGATAACCGACCCATCAACGGACCCAGACTCATTAACGATTCAATCACTGATTGAAAGAGCCCGACAGTGTCGTGAAGCAGTAGCGTTTATACAAACACCACCTGAGTCATCATAAGCGATGCCAGCGCATACACCAAATGAGCCAACAATACAGGCACTTCTTGATCGACTTCATACCCAAGCTGATACTGATCTGACCACAGCAGAAACACCTGATGTTGGGATTATCATGGGGTCTGATTCAGACTTAGATACCATGGTCGGTGCTCATGAAGCACTTGACAAACTTGGGTTCGATGAACAGACTGAATTTATGACTTCACCGGATGCACGATTCACATATGAGACATATGTTGTCTCCGCACACAGAACACCACAGGTATTGTATGCATACGGCGAAACAGCAGCCGACCGGGGGATTGATGTCATCATTGCCGGTGCCGGAGGGAAATCAGCTGACCTGCCGAACATGACTGCCTCAATTGCATATCCAATTCCTGTTATTGGTGTTCCTGTGCAGGAGAAATCCGTCGATTCTGTCATTGGCATGCCAACAGGTGCACCAATTGTTGCTGTTGATGCTGGGAAATCGCATAATGCAGCGCTCTCAGCCGCACAGATCCTCTCTCGTGAACATGACGTGCTCAAAACACGACTTGAAGAGTACCATACAGCTCTCATCACCGACGTCGCAGCAGATTCATTCCGGATGCATGACGCTGGTGTTAATACCTTCCGTGCGAGTGGTGGTGAATCAGGTACGTCCAATGACTAAACCGCCTTGGAGTCAAGCCCGGTAACATCTGTGTCGTAACTTTCTGAATTTATTTACTTTCTCATCAATTCTTACGCATTCGTTTAGTCATTGATGTCTCATATCAGGTGAATAATTCAGATTCAGTCGGGGAGACACCAAAGAGTCATAAATCAATGTTTATACCAAGGCATCGCTAATATCAGGACGTCAGGAGAATACGGAATGAGTGAATGGATCGCAGTCGGTGCACTCGGACTTGTCGCTGTTGGCATCCCACTTGGGATGATGGCTGTATCAGCGATCCTTCGTCCGACTGTCCCCGAACAAGGAAAGAGCGCTACGTATGAGAGCGGTGAGATTCCAACTGGATCAGCACGCGTTCAATTTAATATCCAATATTACATGATTGCGCTGCTGTTTCTTGTATTTGATGTCGAAACTGTACTCATACTCCCGTGGACCGTTATCTATCGGCCCGCATTAGAAGCCGGCGCAGATCTTACCACGGTGTTGCTTCCAATGCTTGTGTTTATTGGTATCCTCATCGTCGGATTAGTCTGGGCATGGCGGAATGGCGCTGTTAAGTGGATCAAAAGTCCACTCGCAAACCGTCAAAAAACAGAACGAGATATATGAGCAGCGAACAAAATAACGCATTTGTTACAGACGACACCCAGGTACAGACCGATACTCGAGACGCCCGGATATCGGGTACTGATGAACGATTTAATTCGAAACTTCGTGAGGCATTCGGCTCCTCGCCGTTTATTCTCACGAAATTTGACCAGTTTATGAACTGGGTCCGCGGGTCATCGATGTTTATGCTTCAGTTCGGCATTGCTTGCTGCAGTATCGAGATGATGCATACCTATGCAGTCAAACACGATCTTGACCGCTTTGGCGCTGGCGTTCCGCGGGCATCCCCACGTCAAGCTGATGTTATCATTGTTCCCGGTACGATTGTCTCAAAATTCGCCCCTCGTATGAAACGAGTGTATGACCAGATGCCTGAACCGAAGTTTGTGGTTGGAATGGGCTCTTGTACAGTCTCTGGTGGTCCGTTCCAAGAGGGCTATAATGTAATTAAAGGTGCTGAGGAGGTCATCCCTGTTGATATCCACATTCCTGGTTGTCCTCCACGTCCGGAAGCACTTGTATATGGAATCGCGAAACTCCAAGAGCGAATTTCAAACGGCGAATCTGCACCAGTGACGGTCAAGCCATATGAACTCCAGCAGTTTGATGATCTCTCACAGGACGAGATTGTCTCACAACTGGCTGAGGAGATTGATGAAGATGACCTTGTGATGCGGTATGACTGGGCTGATTCATCATGAGTCTTGAAGAACCTGAACCAACTCAAAGTGCTGAGAAGACGGCTGAACAATTACCAACAACGGGTGATGAGATTGAATCACTCCTCAGCGATGTCGTCATTGGTCGAGACGACCATTTGAACGCACCAGGGGTCATTATTCGCCCAGACGATGTACAGAAAACACTTCGTCGACTCCGAAATAAAGCCGGATTTGATCACCTCTCATGCGTGACAGCTGATGAGCGTGTTGACCGATATGAGTCAATTTATCATCTCACGAGTTATGACGACCGTACTCGTGAGCTAAGCGTTGTTGTTCCAACCACGAAAGATGACCCGGTCAGTGAATCAGCCGCGCCTGTCTTTCGAACTGCAGATTGGCATGAACGTGAAGCTTATGACCTCGTTGGAATTAATTATGAGGATCATCCAGATCTTCGTCGAATCCTCCTTCCGCAGACGTGGCAGGGACATCCGCTTTCGAACAACTATGATCAGGACCGACCACAGATAGTCACTCTCAAAGAATGGGAAAATCCTCTTGCAGAGGATCATCGTGAAGAAGAGGGTGACACAATGTATATTAACATCGGTCCGCACCACCCAGCCACACACGGTGTTCTTCATGTGAAGACTGTGCTTGATGGCGAACAAATTGCAGATATCGACCCTGATATTGGCTATCTTCATCGATGTGAGGAACAGATCTGTGAAGCGAAAACATACCGTCATCAGATTATGCCGTATCCGGATCGCTGGGATTACGCCTCATCTGGACTACTCAATGAGTGGGCATACGCACGCGCTGCTGAGGATCTTAATGATCTCGAAGTCCCAGAATATGCACAGGTTATCCGAACAATGGGAGCTGAGATCTGTCGAATTGCTTCACATATGCTCGCGGTTGGGACCTTCGCATTAGATGTCTATGGAGACTTTACGGCAATCTTCATGTATGCCATGCGTGACCGGGAGAAAGCACAAAATATTCTTGAGGATCTCACCGGTCAGCGGATGATGTTTAATTACTTCCGACTTGGTGGCGTTGTCTGGGACCTCCCAGAACCTCGTGATGAATTTTTCGAGACTATTCGTGACTTCTTAGAGGATCTTCCAACAGCACTTGAGGAGTATCACGATCTTATCTCCTCGAACGAGATTCTCCAAGTACGAACGATTGACACCGGTGTGCTCCCACCTGAAGAAGCAAAATCCTACGGTGCCACAGGACCGGTCGCTCGTGGGTCTGGTATTGACTACGATCTTCGTCGCGATGATCCATATGGGTACTATGACGAACTCGATTGGGACGTTGTGACCGAAGATGGCTGTGATAATTTCAGTCGACTTCTTGTCCGCCTTCGTGAGGTCGAGGAGTCTGCGAAGATTATTGAACAGTGTGTTGACATCCTTGAGGGGTGGCCCGAGGATGAGCGCACAATACAATCGAATGTCCCACGAACACTCCGCCCTGATGATGATGCTGAGATCTATCGTGCTGTTGAGGGTGCAAAAGGTGAACTTGGTATCTATATCCGTGGCGATGGCACTGAAGAACCAGGGCGATTCAAAATCCGGAGTCCATGCTTTTCAAACCTGCAGACACTTCCCGAGATGTCAAGTGGTGAGTATATCCCAGATATGGTTGCTTCACTTGGCAGTCTTGATATCGTTCTTGGTGAGGTGGACCGCTAATGTCGGCGCTATTGCAGTCGAAAACGCTGCTTCCTGAAACGATTGCAAACCTACTCGGTCTCTCAGGAACCCTTGGTGCAATTATTGGTGGGTTGATTGGTGCATTCGTAATTGCTAATCTCTTATTGGTCCAGACGGCTGTTGCAGGACCGTGGGCAAAGCGAAAGATTACAGCTGCGTTCACAGATCGTATTGCGGTCAATCGCATTGGTCCGTTCGGCTTACTCGTCATCGTTGCTGATGCCGTTCGATTGTTATCAAAGGAACTTGTCATTCCTGAGGGTGTTGACCGCCCAGCGTGGGATCTTGGACCACTTGTTATCCCATTTTCAGCGTTGCTTGGATTTGCTGTAATTCCAATGGGAAGCGGCATTCAGTTGGCTGATCCCGAAACTGGAATTGTGTTTGCATTCGCAGCGGGTTCGATTGCATCGGTTGGACTTATTATGATGGGATATAGTTCAAATAATAAGTTCTCACTACTCGGCGGACTCCGCGCAATTGCGTCGAATATTGCCTATGAGATTCCACTTGTTATCACCGGGGCTTCAGTTATCTTATTTACCGGTACACTGCAGACAAGTGCAATTGTTGCACAGCAGAGTGAACCACTCATATCAATTGCTGGTGTAACAATCCCACAGTGGTTTGCATTCGTGAATCCATTCGCATTTGTTTTATTTGTGATTGCAAATCTCGCAGAAGTCGGCCGAAACCCATTTGACATTCCTGAGGCACCAACGGAGATTGTTGCGGGATATCAAACCGAGTACTCATCAGTATACTTTGTATTGATTTATCTTGGTGAATTTATTCATATTTTCCTTGGTGGTGCCATCGCGGCGACGTTATTCCTCGGTGGTCCTGCCGGTCCGGTTCTCCCGGGATTCATCTGGTTTACAATCAAAATCTGGTTGTTTTATTTCTTCACACAGTGGGTTCGATCGGCGATCCCACGACTTCGTGTTGATCAATTTCTTGATGTCGGTTGGAAGGGGATGCTTGTCCTCTCGTTCGCAAATCTGGCACTCACGGCCATCATCGTGGGAGTGATAGCATGATTGGACTGCTCAAATCAATGGCGACAACGATGAAGCATGCATTGGACGGAGAAACATTCACGGTTGAATATCCTGACGTCGCTCCAGAGGTCAGCCCTCGTTTCCGCGGGGTTCATAAATTCAGTCAAGAGCGCTGTATCTGGTGTCGACAATGTGAAAAAGTCTGCCCAAATGATACAATACAAATTGTACAGGATAATAAACGAAATGGCGAGCAGTATAATCTGCATATCGGACAGTGTATTTATTGTCGATTATGTGAGGAGGTCTGCCCCGTCGATGCAATCTTGTTGACACAGAATTTTGAGTTTACTGCAGATACAAAAGATGAGTTCGTCTACAATATGGAGCAACTCAAAAATGTTCCATGGTACAAGGATATCGATCCACTCAATTCCCGTGAACCAGACCGCGGTGGGTGGATTGATGAGGGAGCAGGTGAAGTCGATTATCAGTAATCACATTATGCGATCTCAATAGCTATCTCTTCATTCTCTTCTTTCTCTTGATTCCGCTTTAGATGAACTGTAATGTCTAATAATATTTTACTTCATATCGCGATTGCAATATAACAAACGAACTGAGTTATCAGTTTGCAGGCGCTAAGCCCCTGTGCTTAAGAAGCAAGTCATAGGCGAACGAGGAGGCTGGGGATACGGTGCCGTCATCACTCAACCATTCATATGTATAGTCTGCATCCGTGAGAAACTTGACGACAAAATCGAACAGCGGTCGCTCTCCCGAGAGCAACATGGCTCGAACAACTGGGAGAAACAACGGCTGAACGTAGCCGAGTGCCATCAGCGAATCAGGCGGAAGCGCCACGACTTCTTGCACAAGCTCTCGAATTACTACGCTACCAAGTACGACTTAGTGGCTGTCGAGAGCTTGATTGTAAAGTCGATGCTAGAGTCGGCTGGCAACAGTCAGAACACAGCCTCAGCGGCGTGGGACACGTTCACCACGATGCTCGAATACAAGTGCAAGCGAGAGGGCACGCACTTTGTTGAGGTCGAGCCAGCGGGTACGATTAAAGAGCGTGCGTCGTGTGGCGTTGAATCAGACAAACCGTTGTGGGTGCGCGAACATTCATGCCCTGCCTGCGGGTTCGAGATGGATAGAAATGCAAACGCCGCAATCAACATTTTGTCGCGTAGTTTTGAGAAACGAGGACTGGGACAGTTCGGAGACACAACGCCTGTCGAGACTGCGCTCCCTATATTCACTTCATCGAGCGCTTCCGACGTCGTGGATGTACAGCGCGTCGTGGAAACAGGAAGCCCCACCCTCACAGAAGCCACGTTAGCGGCTGGGTAGGGTGGGGTGTGGGGTAGTTCACACGATATGGAATGCTACCTTCACACATAGGTATATAAATAGAATATATTTTCTGCCATTACTCGCGAGACCTTCTCGAAATCTTCAAAAGGATACCTCAAGGAGACACGTACAATGGTTTATGAGACAATCGCATTTGTGCTGTTTGCGCTTGTAACAGTCGGATGCAGTTTAGGCGTCGTTCTCATGCAGGATGTGTGGCATTCCGCACTCTTGCTTGGGGGGGCGTTATTGAGCGTTGCAGTGCACTATGTAATGTTGCAAGCAGAGTTCCTCGCTGTGATGCAAATTCTTGTGTATGTTGGCGGGGTATTGATTCTTGTTACATTTGCTGTAATGCTGACCCGAACACAACCGGAGGGAAGTAACATATGACAACACGGCCAAAACTCAAACTTGGATCGCACCTGCTTCCAGGACTAGCTGCCATTGGACTATTCATTGTGATGACTGCAGCATTCCTGTCTGCATCGTTCCCACAACCGCAGGGATTCCCTGCAGATGCAAATATTACTGCAAGCATCGGCTATGCAATGTTCAATCTCAACCTGGGTGATGTTGCCGGCGAGAGCTTCCTTGCTGCATTTATTATTATTGCTCTTACGCTTGATGTTGCACTTGATGGATCAATCCATCTTGCACGTCGTGAGTACTCTGACTCGGACACGTCAGTCATTACAGATGGTGGACGAAAGCTCAAAAATCATGTTTTTAATGAAGGTGATGACTAATGCTCACACCACAGTATTATCTTGTTCTCTCCGCAGCAGTATTTTGTACCGGATTATTCGGTATTCTGACGCGGCGGAACGCACTCTTATTTTTGATGTCTGTTGAATTGATGTTAAATGCCGCAAATATCAATCTCATTGCGTTCTCATATTTATGGGGTAATATTACTGGACAGACTTTTGGACTCTTTGTCATGGCGCTTGCCGCAGCAGAGGTCGCTATTGGTATTGGTATTATCCTCGTATTATATCGCAACTTCGATAACGTCGACGTTACCGACGCTACAACAATGAGGTGGTAATATGGTTGGAATATTTGATCTCGCGCCAGTAATCATCCTCCTGCCGTTTATCTCATTCCTCACGGCGCTTGCTATCGGAAATCGACTTCCAAAAGGCGGAGCGCTCACCGGAATTACCGCAACCGGTGGGTCATTACTAATCGCAATCGCGACCGCAGTCGCCGTTTCTGGAGGACGTGTCTATACTGCAACAATCTATACATGGGCTAGCGGTCTTGATGTGGTTAATCTAACCTTTGGTGTTCTCATCGACCCGCTCTCGGCAATGATGTTGGTCATTGTTACGCTTGTCTCATTCCTTGTTCATATATTCAGTCTTGGATACATGAATGACGAAGGCGAAGTCGGACTCCCACGATATTATGCTGGACTTGGACTTTTCTCTGCATCAATGCTCGGCTTTGTCGTTGCCGATAACCTACTAATGGCATTTATGTTCTTTGAGCTTGTCGGGCTCTGCTCATATCTCCTTATTGGGTTTTGGTTTCGTGAACCAGGTCCGCCAAGCGCAGCAAAAAAGGCATTTCTTGTCACGCGATTTGGAGACTACTTCTTTCTTATTGGTGTGGTTGCTGTCTTTGCGACATTTGGAACGGCTGCATTTTCTGGCAGCGGGTCATTCCCGGCACTTGCAGAGGCAGCATTGCTTGGGGAGGCTGCTGAGTCTGTTCGGACATTCGGATTTGAACCACAGTTATGGTTCACAATTATCGGACTGTTGATCCTCGGCGGTGTCGTTGGGAAATCAGCACAATTCCCACTTCATACGTGGCTTCCAGATGCAATGGAGGGTCCAACACCCGTTTCAGCTCTTATTCATGCTGCGACAATGGTGGCCGCCGGTGTGTATCTCGTTGCACGGATGTATGGCTTCTACGCGCTTTCACCGACAGCACTTGCCGTAATTGCATTCTTTGGTGGATTCACAGCGCTTGTTGCTGCGACCATGGGTGTCGTCAAGCGTGAGATAAAACAGGTGCTTGCATACTCAACAATCTCACAATATGGCTATATTATGCTTGGTCTCGGTGGTGGTGGCTATGTTGCCGCTACATTCCATCTGATGACACATGCATTTTTCAAAGCGCTGTTATTCCTTGGTGCAGGATCAGTCATTATTGCAATGCATCATACCGAGGATATGTGGGAAATGGGTGGGCTGAAGAAGAAACTCCCAGTCACATATTATACTTTTGTCACTGGGTCACTTGCACTCGCTGGAATTATTCCTTTTGCTGGGTTTTGGTCGAAAGATGAGGTCCTTTATGAAACATTATTACATGGACTTGATGGAAACACAATCCTCCTTGCTGCGTATGCAATGGGACTCATCGCCGTGTTCTTCACTGGTTTCTATACCTTCCGGATGGTATTTCTGACCTTCCACGGTAACCCTCGATCGGAGACCGCTCGTGAACCAGAAAACGTCGGGATGAATATTAAGATTCCACTTACCATTCTTGGAATCCTCGCCGCAACAACTGGCTTCCTCAATATGACACCTGTTGCGAAACTAACTGGATTACATATTGAGTTCTTACATAAGTGGCTTGAGCATGGATTTACTGGTCTCACTGTTGAACACTATGGTGAACTCTTACACGATGTTGCTGGATACGGTGCAACTGGGATTGAATTAAGCCCAATCCTCCCTGGTGCGGTATCACTTGGATTGGCGCTTGCTGGATTCTTACTGGCATATCAACTATATAATGTCCCTGAGCCGGTCGCTCATACTGACCGCCTTGGTAGTCTCAAAACAATGGTATACAATAATTATTATCAAGACGAATATCAGGTCTGGATTGCAACAGGCTTCACACAACCGCTTGCTCGTGTTGCGAGCAAACTTGATCAAGGCGTCATTGACGGAGTCGTCAATGGCGTTTCTGGTGTAAGCTTATTTGCTGGTAGCCGAGTCAGACGGATTCAAACAGGTATTGTCAGCAATTATGCAGCATTACTGACGCTTGGACTCACGGCACTGCTTGTTGGGCTTGGGCTCATGGGAGGGTGGTTTGTATGATTATTGAACTACTCATTGCATTCACGTTTATTGCTGCACTGACCATCTTTGCCGTTCCAAACAGAGTTGCGGGTCGACTTGCTGCAATTGCAAGTGCGATTCCAATTCTTGGAAGCCTCTGGATGTGGGCACAATATGACGCGACCGGGAACGCTCTTCTTGGTGGGTCAATTGCATATGAGACGGATGTTATTTGGCTGACGCTTGGTGGGCTTGAACTCCACTGGTTCGTTGGTGTCGATGGAATCAGTCTTCCACTTGTTGTTCTCACAACTATCCTGACGATGCTTGCGATTGTCAGTGCATGGACACCAATTGACGAGCGACAATCCCAATTTTATGGACTGATGTTATTTATGGAGGCAAATCTTCTTGGTGTATTTACGGCGCTTGATTTCTTTGTTTGGTTTATTTTCTGGGAGGCTGTTTTGGTCCCGATGTACTTCCTTATCGGGGTCTGGGGAGGTCCGAATCGTCGATATGCGGCGATCAAGTTCTTTGTATATACGAATATTGCCTCACTCGCGATGTTTATTGGATTCATCGCATTGGTGTTTGGACTTGGTTCATCAGTCTCATCAATGCGACTTCCCGAAATCACACAGGCTCTTCGTGCGGGAAGTCTCACTGCATTCGGGGGGATTGATGCTGCGACGCTCAAACTTGTTGCCTTCATTGCAATGTTTGTTGGGTTTGCTGTCAAAGTACCAGTCGCGCCATTACACACATGGTTACCAGACGCTCATGTTGAAGCCCCAACCCCAGTGTCTGTGATGCTCGCGGGCGTTCTTCTCAAAATGGGCACCTATGCACTGCTTCGATATAACTTTACGATGATGCCTGATGTGGCAATCGATCTCGTTATTCCAATTGCGAGTATTGCTGTGATTAGCGTTATCTATGGTGCATTACTTGCACTTGCACAGCAAGATCTCAAACGTATCATTGCATATTCGTCAGTGTCATCGATGGGTTACGTAATCCTTGGACTTATTGCATACACAACATATGGCGTTGGTGGCGCAACATTCCAGATGGTGGCTCACGGACTTATCTCTGGATTGATGTTCATGTCTGTTGGAGTGATTTACAATATAACCCATACCCGTATGGTCGGCGATATGTCCGGTATTGCGGACCGTATGCCAGTTACTGCTGGCATTTTCATCGCAGGTGCATTTGGATATATGGGACTTCCGTTGATGGCTGGCTTCGCTGGTGAGTTCTTTATATTTAAAGGCGCATTCGCTTCAACAGTTCATACTGCAATGCCATTATTTACCGCAGCGGCGATGTTTGGGATTGTGATTGTTGCAGGATATCTCCTCTTTGCGATGCAACGAACACTCTTTGGACCATTTTCATTTGATGGTGAATATGAGATCACGACTGCTGCGATGCATGATATTGCGCCTCTTGCAGTGTTATTAGCTCTTGTTATTGCATTAGGCGTTGCACCTGACTTATTCTTCGGGATGATTCAAGAGGCAGTTACACCAATCCTCACGGGAGGTGGCGTCTAATGCCTGCATCAACGTTTTCAATGATCGATATAATTATCCTGCAGTCACAATCGGGGTTACCCTCTGGTATATTGGTGCTTACCCCAGTCATCCTTCTTGCAGCGACCGGGCTTATTCTATTGCTTATCGATACAATCTTTACCGAGGTATCGAGTGATTCGCTGTTGGCTGGAGTCTCTGCAATTGGATCACTGCTTGCATTCGGTATCACTGGATGGTTCCTTATCAGCGGACTTGGGCAACCACAGACGGGTGGTGCTATCACACTGTATGGTGATGCGCTCGTCGTCGATGGGCTGAGCCTGTTCTTTATGCTGATTTTCACTATTGTGACTACGATGGTTGCAGTTGCCTCGTATGATTATATTAGCGCTCAGCAATACAAGGCTGAATTCTACTCACTTATATTGTTTGCAGCAACGGGCATGGCATTAATGTCAATGTCAAACTCGCTTGCAACAGCATTCGTGAGTCTTGAACTTGCGTCACTTCCATCATATGCGCTTGTTTCGTTTCTTAAGGATGATCAGAGTAGCATTGAGGCTGGATTGAAATATCTCCTTATTGGGGCGTTATCATCGGCTGTATTTGTCTTTGGAATCAGTCTTGTCTATGCAGCCACCGGATCATTGCTTCTTAGTGACATTGCTAAATCGGTTGCAGAGACAGAACTGATCGGTGTACTTGGAATTGGTATATTGATGATTGCTGGCGGATTCGCATTTAAGACCGCATCCGTGCCGTTTCATTTCTGGGCGCCAGAAGCATACGAAGGCGCTCCAGCACCAATATCGGCGTTTCTTTCATCGGCGTCGAAGGCTGCCGGATTTGCTGTTGCCTTCCGCGTATTCGTTGAGGCGTTCCCGCTAGGTTCACTTCCGGTTGGAGTTGACTGGGTACTTGCATTCCAAGTGCTGGCTGTCGCGACAATGACGCTTGGCAACTTTGCGGCTGCAACCCAAGAAACAGTGAAACGAATGCTTGCATATTCATCAATCGGACACGCGGGATATGCCCTTATTGGTCTCGCAGCACTTTCAGCTGGTGGTCCGAACGGTGATGTGCTCGGGGCATCAATGGCGCATTTGTTCGTTTATGGATTTATGAATACTGGTGCATTCTTATTCATTGCACTTGTCGAGCACTGGGGTGTCGGTCGAACCTTTGAGGATTACAATGGACTGGTGACGCGTGCACCAATCGCTGTTGTTGCGATGACAGTGTTTCTATTCAGTCTTGCCGGACTTCCACCGTTCGGTGGATTTGTTTCAAAATATGCACTATTTTACTCAGCAATTGAATCTGGATTCTGGTGGCTTGCGGCTGTCGGTGCCGTTAATAGCGCGTTATCATTATTCTATTATAGTCGTGTGATACGAGCAATGTGGATTGAGTCACCGACACAAGATCTCTCCGCGCTTGACTCTCGCCCTATTGGGCTCTACGCTGCAGTTCTTTTCGCTGGAGTTGGGACCCTTATCCTACTGCCTGCATTCGGTCCCGTTGTTGAGACCGCACAAACCGTCGCAGCAGCGTTGTTCTAGCGCTTTTATTCTCTGTCCCTTCGTTATTGTAATTGAGGGCGCTAGCCCCTTTCCTCAGCGACCGGCAACGCCGCGAGCGGGGGATACAGCGCCTGCACGAGTTACCTGCGCATTCTCCACACGCTTACTACGCGGTCAGAAGAAAATAGTGCGACACTCACCACGACGACGGCGGTGTTCAAACATAACAAGAGGCGCGCACCGTCGCGTGTGGTTGGGTGTCCAACCGGTAGGAGTGGGACATTCCGAACCGCTCATAACCGGAAGCCGCCTGCGAAGCCTGGAGCCGATGTGTTCATGTCGAACATAAGCTCCAATACAGAGGCAGGAAACTCCCCTCAACAAGCGAGAGGTCAGTAGCCCCGAGCGCCGTAGGGTGGAGTAGTTCACCGCGATAATAACATAATTTCTGGTTTCGGCACCAACGGCTGGAAGTAATCTCTCTTATTATATTAAATGATTTATATTAATAATGGTTTTCTTGAGTAATCATACCATGACGGCAGTGTTTTAGCATCTGCGCTTAAATTATTACGCATGAATCGGCGGTTGCTACTTGGGTGTGGCCCTGCCGTCCATGATGCGGTCGAGCAGTTTATTGACCGATCTGGACATCTCACGATTGTCACACAGCATGAGACCGTTTTTGAATCATTCAATGGTGAGGATATCGATCATACGCAGGCAAATCCTGACGATTCGACGGTGTATCCTCCGACTGCCGATATGATATTTATCGCCAGTGACGAAGCCAAGCAAAATGCAATCACTGCTGAGACCGCTCGAACAGAGTTCCCAAACACGCACATCACGAGCTTTGTTCCCGCAACAGCCTCTCAGAAGATACGAGAGCGGATTAATTGTGTGAGTAATCACGTAATTGATGCTCGTCAAGCACTGGTAAGCCGATTTAACGATATACTGACACATCCAGGTGCTAGACAACTTCATCAGCTGTTCACAACGTTGCGTGATATTGACGACACTCTTGCGATTGTGATGCATGATGCTCCCGATCCGGATGCAATCGCGAGTGCGCTTGCGCTTGCGGAACTTGCCGATAATGCCGATATTGATGCTGATTTGTGTTATTATGGTTCAATTTCGCATCAAGAAAACCGTGCGTTAGTCAATCTACTTGATATTGATTTACTTAATTTTGAGAGAGAGACTGATGTTGAGGAATATGATAGTATTGCATTAGTTGATCACTCACGACCAGGAGTTAATGATGGACTTGCTCCCGATACTACGGTTGATATTGTTGTCGATCATCACCCACCGCGAGCGACGGTTGAGGCATCTTTTGTTGATATCCGTCGAAATGTCGGTGCGACAAGTACCATCTTCGCAGATTATCTCCGAAGAATAAATGCAGCACCAACTGAATCTGTCGCAACAGCGCTATTGTTTGGCATTCGAACTGATACAAATGACTTCGCAAGAGAGGTCTCCGCAGCAGATTTTGAGGCTGCTGCATGGTTATTGACGCATGCGAATCTTTCGACACTTGATAATGTTGAATCTCCACAGATGACTTCCGGCGTTCTTGAAACGCTCTCAAATGCGATTCAGAATCGCGATGTTCGTGGCAATGCACTTGCCTCGAATGTCGGGAGTATCACCGATCGTGACTCACTCGCGCAGGCAGCTGATCATGTATTGAATCTTAAGGGAGTAAAAATTGCTATTGTATATGGCTGGATTGATGATACGGTCTACCTTTCCGGGCGAGCACGCGGTGTTGATATTGATCTTGGCGAGACGCTTCGGAGTGCACTTGGAAATGTCGGGAGTGCTGGCGGGCACGCTGACCTAGCTGGTGCACAGATCCCACTTGATGCACTCAATTTAGCACAGGAAGAATCCACAGATGATCATTATGCAACTATCTCAGATGCAGTCTCAACACGAGTATTTGGAGCATTAGATAATAAAACGACCGTACTTGAGCCTGAGGAATCCGGGTCGACTGTTGAGCCGTTTCAGTTCCCACAAAAGACTCAATAATATCTATGAAGCAGGCGAAAGATGATTTCTTCCGACCTTCCCCGAGCGGAGTCGCCTGGAATTGACACCCGAATACCTTGCTGGTGTCACCTCGTTCATCATAATCCGATAACTCCCGTCGAGCGCTCACTGAGCGATTTTGAGAGGAATCGTATTTTCAAGCCGGCTCAGTCAGCAGTGAATTAAACTCATTAATCCGTGGTTTGAATCTTCTTACTGCATATTTCTGTAATTCATATGACGTGATAAAATTCCATATCAGATTCACCCTCGGGATTATATTCAAGATTTGAGGCAGTTATGTTGTCCCGTCAGTAAATCTCATATTATGATGATGAGTATGTTTTTTAGTACTGATTGACAATCGCCGTATCATGAGTGAGAAGGCGACTGTCAATGAGTATATGACACAAGATGTCCAGACTGTTTCGCCGACTGACACCGTTGCCGATGTCGCTCATCAAATTAAAAATAGTGCTGGTCATACTGGATTTCCTGTTTCGGAGGGTCGGACCGTCGAGGGAGTCGTGACCGCTTGTGATCTGTTATTAGTTGACGACGAAGCAGCTATCTTCACCGTCATGACCGAGGATATTATTGTTGCACATCCAGATATGGCGGTTGTTGATGCCGGACGGGTTATTCTTCGATCTGGTATTCAAAAGCTCCCTGTCGTTGATGATGCCGGGAATCTCGTCGGAATTATTTCGAACACCGATGTTGTTCGGTCACAGATTGAGCGTGCAACGCCAGAGAAGGTTGGAAAATTGATGCGGACGCTTGAACAAATTCATGGCATTTCAGTTGAACAGGAGCGCCGCTCAATCACACTTGATAATCTTGTTCCAACGCAAAGCCGTGTATATGGCGATGAACTTGAGGGACGACAATATGAGCTTGAACGTGGACTCGCAGAGCCTCTTGTTACAATTGACACTGCTGGTGCATTACTCCTTGCCGATGGACATCACCGTGTTATGGCTGCTACAGAAGTCGGAATTGATGAAATGGAGGCATATGTCATCATCGTCAATGACCCTGTTGAGTTGGGAATGCAGCGGACGGCAAAAAAAGAGGGTCTCTATTCGATTGATGATATCGAAATCGTTGAGTATGGACGACATCCACTTGTTGAGACCACGCGCCGACTACAGTAATAATGCTATCTGAGTGATATTCAGCCAAGCTGAATAACTGGGATTTTATATTTCAGTGGTTATGTCCCATTGCTTCACTCAGTGAGACACCAAAGCGATCTTCAAATAATGATTCCATTTTATCATTGCGTTCTTCAAGATCTGCTGGTGTGTCACCTTCACCGTGATGGACAACAGCATGCGATTGTTGTGCGAATGACTGAATAATCAGATCACAAACAACTGCGATCGAGTCCTCTCCCTGTTCGGTGAACATATCTGGAAGACCAGCAGGGAGTTCAACAGTTTCAGTATTCCCGTCCGGGTCTTCAATAGTATAGGTTTCTGTTGCAACCATACTACATCACAATAGCCAGTACATAAGGGTCTGTGGGACGGCGATTGGTTATTTTATGTGAGGAATTTCACATGTAATCCTCACGTCCTCAACTTCACCTACGATTACAGCCATCAATCATCACTTTCGACGGCTGCCACATCAGTGTCGACTGTTGTTGCTTGATTCTGCTCAAGATCTTCAAGATATTCATCAACGTCAAGAGCAGCCTTCACACCCATGCCGCCAGCAGTCGCTGCCTGTTGATAGTGATAATCAACAACATCTCCTGCCGCAAAGATACCAGGTGCATCTGTCTTAGTCTGTCCCCCACCGTCACCACCTGCGGCATCAAGATATCCACGGTCATCAAGGGACACACCAGTATTGTGAAGATACTCAGTATTCGGTGTATGCCCAATTGCATAAAACACTGCTCCGACATCAAACTCAAACGTCTCCGTCTCTGGGTCATCAAGTTTTTCACTTGGGTAGCCTTCGGGATGTCGAACAAGTGTTGTATAATCAACACCGTCTTCACGCGTCCCATGTAATTCAGTTAATTCAGTGTTCCGCATAATCTCAACATCACCGTTATCGACATGCTCCATTATCCGGTCAACCCAGTAATCTTCAGCTCGGAATTCCTCACGACGATGAACGATATAGACCGTTGAAGCGAATTTTGTGAGGAAACTAGCCTCCTCCATCGCAGCATCACCACCACCAACAACCATGATTTCTTCTCCACGGAAGAATGCTCCATCACAAGTCGCACATGTCGAAAGTCCGTATCCCATCAACTCATCCTCACCGGGAATACCGAGCGTCCGCGCGGATGCGCCTGATGCAACAATTAATGCATCTGTTGTGTATGTATCACCGTTAGATATATTCAAAATAACTGGTTGCTCATCATCGTTGACCGTCTCAACAACGCCATGACGGATATCTGCTCCAAAGCGTTCTGCTTGTGATTTCATATTTTGAATAAGCTCGGGTCCAGAAATACCCTCAGGGAATCCAGGGTAATTCTCAACCTCAGTGGTCAATGTAAGTTGCCCTCCAGGTTCATCACCCTCAAGCACCAGCGGATCATTGTTAGCTCGCCCAGCGTATATTGCCGCTGAAAGACCAGCAATTCCTGATCCGGCAATCACTAGCCGCCGGTGCTCAACAGACTCGTCAGTCTGTGCTGTCATATATACACTAATATTTGACTGACCCACCCTTTTAATCTTCGCTGTTGTGTGTGGGTCGCGCCAAATAGAAATGTATAGAGCATGCAATATTATAATATAGCTCACTCTTCCATCGACAGGATTTATGCTAATCTTCCGTCTTTTGTAGGTGTGTGTATTATTTTATATTCGTGCGATGGTCCTTTGTGCTCGAGCGATAACGGCTAATATGACCGCTGAATTGATTGCAAAAACAGATCAGTATGAGCGAATGCTCGCAGACGCACTTGAAGTGGCAGAAATCGCAGTTCCAAAGACAACCCCACTTGGTCGTGCAGCTCACGAGACGCGTGAGATGGCTCGCTCATATCTTGAGGATGGTCGGCATTTCAGGACAGTTGATGACCCTGTCAATGCACTCGCAGCGTTTTCGTATGGATATGGCTGGCTCGATGCTGGTGTTCGGATTGGATTATTTAATATTCCTGCAGAATCAGACCTATTTACCACCTCGTGAATCGCCTCGGGGGTCAAGGATCGAAGTCGTTGTAATGCTCCACCTGTAGACCAGATACGGTCTCCTCAAAGTCACTATCTCGTTCTTGACATCCTCCCATGCTCAATTCGTTGGATTCTCTGTTGAAACTGTATGTGATTCCATTTTTGACATTATTCATTGATTATTCACTCGATATATTGTCTCTTCATTATTATCTTGCACTTCGATTCCAATCTCATCAAGACTATCCCGAAGTTCATCTGCTCGGTCATAATTCCCTGCCTCTCGCTCTGTCTCACGAACATCTAATATGAGTTCAATAAGTTCTTCAGCAATCTCAACCGTCCCATCACCAGTGGGTTGATCGCCAAACTTGAGTCCACATACCTCTCCACCAAGCGCTTCGAACGCTTCAATTGCCATATATAGACCATGATAATCATATCGTTCTTGTGAGTCGAGATGTCGATTTACGCTTGTTGCGAGCTTCAGAAGGGAAGCTATTGCTTCTCGAACGTTGAAATCATTATTCATTGCGCTGGTGAATGATGACTTTGTTTCTGAGACACTCGATCGAAGAGACTCATCCTCAACGATTGCATATGCATCAGTGCTATTGGATGCATCGACAGCCATCTCATACGCACGATTAAGCCGGTCCCATCGCTCAGTTGCCTCTGCAAGTTCGGATTGACCAAGTGTTTGCTCACTTCGGTATGCCGTTGCGAGATAAAACATTCTAATCACATTGACACCATGCTCATCGAGTGCCTGCTTAATAGTGAGAATATTACCAATACTTGAGGACATCTTATCACCCGCTGACTGGAGTAACCCGACATGAAGCCAGTATCGAGCAAACTGTTGGTCAGTTGCTGCCTCACTTTGTGCGACTTCATTCTCATGATGCGGAAACATAAGATCACGCCCTCCAACATGAATATCTAATGTCTCATCCAGATGATCCATCGACATCGCCGAACATTCAATATGCCATCCTGGTCGCCCTTCTCCCCATGGTGCATTCCATGTCTGCCCATGAGTGGTCTCAAGTTGATCAAGTTCTTCTGACCGGTGCTCGTTCAGATCATCTGGCTTGACACCACCAGCTTTCCATAACGCAAAGTCGGCTGGATGTCGTTTTTCAGCACGTTCATCGGCGGGAGTCTGTGCTTCCATTTCATCGAGTTGTTGGTTTGAAAGGTCACCATATCCATCAAACGCGGTAACATCAAAGTAGACAGATCCATTTGCTTCATATGCATATCCATCATCAAGTAAGGATTCAACAAGGTCGATAATTGTCGGAATATGCTCAGAAACGCGTGGATAAACCGTTGCTCGCTTGAGATTCAGTCCACGCATATCTTGAATCACACTATTTGTGAAGTGGTCTGCAACAGTCGCCTCAGTCTCACCGAGTTCGTCCTCACCGATCCGAGCAACAATCTTCTCATTGACATCGGTGAAGTTCTCTACGTGCCGGACAGTATAACCCTGATACTCGAGCCAGCGATGCATTATATCTGCATGTACCCACAATCTGGCATGTCCCAAATGCGCGTGGTCCGAGACAGTGAGCCCACAGACGTATAACAGCACTTCATCACCACGTGGTTCAAACTCTTCGCGTTCGCCCGTTAGAGTGTTTGTCACGGACAATGTCATTGATATGGGGTACTCACGTCGATGGTTTCAACTCGTCGGAATAACTGTCAATGCGGCTTCGACACTCCGAAGTGCGCTTGCACCCTTACGACGTGGAACAATGACAATGAACATATCTTGCAGAGTCCCAGCCGCTTTGATATTGATATCCTCCATTTGGACGCGTTCAATTGCAGTTGTGAACCCTGATATGGTCATATCGGGAACGGTATCAACAATGATAGCAGATAACTGTCCATCAGCTGTAATGATAAATTCATTATTAAGACGCAGTAAAATATCAACGCTTGCTTCGCCTTGCTTTTGAACCATATCGTGGGTATCACTCACGATATCAACACCGTGATGCATTCGGATCGGTATATCAGACTCTCCAACTGTGGTGAACTTATTGAGACTATCGCCGAATCGACGAAGGGCTCGTGCAACTGAGTCGATATCTCCCTCAAGATCAAGAAACGATGCCGCAGCACGATAATTAATGATATCAGCACGTAATGCAGTGACAAGCCAAGGATGAGCACGGGCAGCAGCGCGTGTCTCAGCAGCAAGTGACATACCGGTATATTATGCAGCGGTCGGATAGATGTACCGTCTATAGAGACCAAACGTCACAATCAGCATTTTCCTCGTGGTCATGAGAGGTTAAGACGAGATAGTCTGAAAAACACGCCTGTTAAGATTGCATTCTCTCTGTTCACACTGCTTGACTCATCCGATATCGTGGATTCAATGCATGCCTCAGCGGGAGGCAATGAATGCAAAGCGCGTCGTTGAATTAGGAAGCCTGGGGCTTGACCCGGTGTGAGTTCACATCCCAGAAACAATGCTCACATTCTGACGGAAGCGATCTATGCCAGCGGAGTAAGGTGGAGTCATTCACCCAGGGAAGCCATCATATTATGTTATATGTATAACGGAAAATCAAAATAATCTCCAAGAGAACCCGAAGTAAATAAGAGGACGCTAGTTGAAATATTCACATATGCAAGCCCTCGTCATTGTAGCACACGGGTCACATCTTAACCCCGATTCGTCGACTCCAACACACCAACATGCAGACACAATCCGTGCAAGCGGCGCTTTTGATGAGGTTAGAACTGGGTTTTGGAAAGAAGAGCCATCACTTCGAGAGGTGCTTCGAACCGTTGAAGCCGATGAGATCTATCTGGTTCCGCTATTTATTAGCGAAGGCTACTTTACAGAGCAAGTTATCCCTCGTGAACTTCGATTAGACGGCTGGGATGTTTCTGAGTGGAACTCTGATGGGCTAAGTGCTGATACAGCAACGCTCGAAGCGACTGATACTGGTCAGACGATCCATTATTGCGGTCCTGTTGGGACGCATGAAGCAATGACTGATGTACTTGTCCGACGTGCTGAAACCGTCACAGGTGATCCATCCGTTGGCGATGAATGCGGGTTCGCAGTTGTCGGTCATGGAACCGAGCGGAATGAAAATTCTGCAAAAGCAATCGAGTACCATGCTGATCGTGTTCGTGATCTTGACCGATTTGATGAGGTCCAAGCACTCTATATGGATGAGGATCCTGAAGTGGATGATGTAACTGACTTCTTTGATACCACTGATATTGTTGTTGTCCCATTATTTGTCGCGGATGGATTCCACACACAAGAGGATATTCCAGAGGATATGGGTCTAACAGATGATTATCGAACAGGATATGATGTGCCTGCAACTGTGGATGATTATCGCATCTGGTATGCAGGCGCCGTTGGAACAGAGGGGCTCACAGCAGATGTGATTCTTGAGCGTGCTGCTGATGCCGGGGCAGACATTTCAACAGCAATTGAAACGGTCCGTGAGCAGACTCGCGAAACAACACTCGCGGATGATTAAGGTACCAGGCACCGTCAGCAAAGCGTTGATAGCCCATCTTGTCAATGTAAAGGATCAAATCAATTTTGATGGACTTTGCGTTACCGCTATAGATGGGGGTTACCGAATTGAGACCCCTTCGGTTGAAACGCCTACACTCACACATACAGATTTACTCAATTATGTCACAACTGAAGAAGTCGCCCCCTATGTGACAAACTGGTATTACTGGGAATCAACCCTCTCAGAGTTGGGTCGTCACCGCCGGGCGTTCCTTCGACGTGCAGAAGGTGCACATAAAAACGATGTCCCAACGCGATATAGAGCTCTTCATTCAGATGATGGATGTCTGACTGAGTGGGGAGAGATACAAGTGACAGCAATACTCGATAATCGGGGTCATCGTCACTATGATATCCGACATCAAGATGATGCAAAGGTTGCACCCGAAACGCTTGAAACACATACGGACCCCCGTGATGCCCGTGAGATCTCGACATATGATGATCGCGGCCGGTATCGACCACTACAGACAGCACCATCACTCCAAACAGGATGGGTATTCCCGAATCTTGATGCACGCGATGCAGTTGAAACGATCAATTTTCTATATCCGGCTTCAATTCCTAATTGGAATCTTGAACGCAACGGCGAGCTTGATATCACACATTGGCGTGAGACGGTTGAGCGCCAAACTGGCATCTATGGTGTTGTTGAAGAACTCCCCCGATCTGCTGTTGAGTGGGTCGCAGAAGCCTGTTGCGTAGACTCACAGTGTCTTAAACGTCGTGAGTGGCAATATACTGATGATGATCAACTAGAGGCTGATGGTGGGACAGGAACATTTCCCTGTCGAGAACCCTGTTCGCTTGTCATCGCAGCATCACGTCGATGGACAAAGCTTGAAGAAGAGAATGAGCGAACCTATGAGTTTGATTTGACACCATCTGAAAAGGACCAACTCGAAGCCATTATTGATGCTGTTGCTGACGGTCGTACTGATGAGATCAGAGAAGCCGATGTATATGAAGGAGCGAATCAATATCGGACTCGGTTCCTCCGTGCGAAGCGGATTGATGATGAGGGCCGTCTCTCAGGCACACCAACAGAACCATTAGCAGAATCGTCAACGAATGATGAGCAACAGACTGTCATGGATGACGCTGACAATGATGTGGCAACATCTGGAAATGAACCACATGATGGTGCTGATCACAGTAGTCAATCGGCTGAAGCTAACGGAGAAGCCAGTAAAGACGAATAAGACAGCTCAGAATCTCAATCTGATACATCTTTGAGATGTGTGAGTCATTATTTATCTATATATCGAGCAGTAATCCAAGTGCGACCGCAACCACCACACCAAAAACAGTTCCGACCAACAGCACTGTAACTGAATTTGGGATAATTATCGCAATACTAACCGCAATAAAGAGTGCAATGACCGACAGTCCACCTACGGCAGCAATCCCGCCAATTTCGGTCCCAATGTTGTTCTGACTTCGAATCCATTTCCACCCACGAGTGAGGATTGTGTTATCTTCAGTGTCAGATGCTTCTTTATTTTCACCTGCCTCTGTTGTTTCATCGACGTTCGATTCTGGCGCCGCAATTGTCACAGTAACGCAGTCGGTCTTAGAGCCATATCCTGATGCAACGGTAAGCTCCCCCTCAATTGGATATTGATGAGGAGATACGCGAACGCCAACCCGGCGATTATCATCCGCTTTGACATAGTGATTGACCTCAGGCAATCGTGCTCCCTGCGACAGTTTTTCATCAAATCGGAGGTGAACATGCACAGATTCACCCATATTTTGTAGCTCGATATCGAAATTCTCACGAGCGCTAAATGCATCAGGTGCATCAACTGCATATAGCTTCCCAGCGTTCAGCCGGATCGTGAGCGGTTCTGTCACGAAATGGCTGACGGTGCCCGCTGCTAAAAACGTTTAGGTCATAAGCCGATCTGTTGAATGAAATTGCAGAATTTTAACCTTCACACACGATCGTATCGATTTGGCGGCACATATCATACCCTCTATTGACTCACTCTTCACGCATATCCGGTGGAAGTAAGTTTGGAATTCCATCTTCGATTGGGTATACTTCACCAGTCTCTTTTCCAATGAGTCGCCCTTCGATGATTTCCTCACCATCGCGTTCATCTACCTCAAGTTCGAGCTCACTCTTGTCAAGAGGGTCACAGAGGATATCCATCAGTGACTCTTTCATCGATAACAGCGAGGATTGCGGTGGTAAAAAGACTACGGGTTCTTGCTTTCTTTAGATCCTCTCTGGACCAGTAGGCTTCTCTCTTAATTCATTGTAACTACGCATCGATATCGAATGGATTGACCAACTCAATCGTCTCAGCACGGTCTGGTCCAACGCCAATCGCGTAAATCGGAGTGTCGAGCTCGTTTGTGAGATATTCAAGATACTGCTGTGCATTTGCCGGAATCGCCTCGTATCCTTCGGTTGCGACATCACTCCATGCAACACTATCCCATGGATCAAATGATCGAAGATTTGGCTCGCATTCTGCCCATCTTTCTGTTGTTGCTGGTATTGTGAATTGCTCCTCGCCATTGAGGTCATATGAGTGACCAACACAGACTTCATCAAGTCCAGCGAGCACATCAATATGATTTATTACAAGTCCTGTGAATCCATTTGATCGCGTTGCATGTCGGAGCATTGGAATATCAAGCCATCCGATTCTTCGGGGACGTCCAGTTACTGTTCCGAATTCACCGCCCTTCTCCCGGATATGATCTGCAAGCGCCTCATCAGTACCTGTTAACTCTGTTGGGAGCGGTCCGGTTCCGACTCGCGAGAGATATGCTTTGATGATTCCAACAACCTCTCCCTGACCAATAACTGTTGGACTGATACCTGTCCCAGTTGCTGCCCCACCCGCTGTTGGGTTTGATGAGGTAACATACGGGTAAATTCCATGATCAATATCGATCGATGTCCCCTGTGCACCTTCGAATAGAATCGTTGAGTCATGATTGAGGTGCTCGTTGAGGAACTCACCCGCGTTGACTGTCATATCTTCCTCAGTCAGTCGCTTCCCCAGTTGACGATATTCAGAAAACAGCGATTCAACATCAAATGCCTCACTCGTGTCAACCCCAAATATATTCTCGGCGAGTGCACGCTTCTGGGGGACGACATACTCAAGTCGATCTCGAAGGACACTTGGGTCAAGTAAGTCTCCAACACGGACTCCTCGTCGACCCACCTTATCTTCATACGTCGGTCCAATTCCGCGACCAGTCGTCCCAGCCTCAAGATCGGAGTCTGATTTAGCGTCTTCTTCAATTCCATCAAGAACCCGATGATATGGCATAATGACATGTGCACGGCGAGCAACACGGACATCTGGTGTGAGCCCGCGCTCACGGAGGTCATCGATCTCGGAAAATAGTGTTTTAAGATTGATGACACATCCATTGCCTAGCACACCAATTTTGTCTCGGACTGCCCCGCTCGGAACCAACGACAACTTATACTCATCACCGTCTTCAACAACGGTGTGGCCCGCATTGTCGCCGCCTTGATACCGTGCGACGACATCGGCGCCGCCTCCCCATAAATCAACGAGCGCACCTTTGCCCTCGTCTCCCAATTGGGAGCCGACGATTGTAACGGTCATATACGGTGATTCTACATGCCAGTTGAAACCCATTACGACTTCATCTATCGATGAGTGA
>ERZ1034569.75-NODE-75-length-33082-cov-85.169740_pt1 | contig 33082 bp, 28 predicted proteins | sample MGYA00520706_ERZ1034569 | MGnify/ENA primary metagenome ERZ1034569 (study PRJEB33760, sample SAMEA4777722) | hypersaline lake metagenome | biome: hypersaline environment; feature: brines | place: Spain | collected 2014-08 | depth 0 m ...
CGTGCGTGTCATTACCCGTCTCTCACGGCGACCGGGCTTGAAAACTGCGGAAGGGCTCGGTGAGACGCAGGCGTGGTCTGCGACCGCGTGCGTTCCCTACGCCTCGAGGAACCCGCCCGCGGCGAGCGCCTCCTCGACCGGCGCGTCGTCGTGAACGACGGCCGAGACGGCCCGCGCGATTCCACGCGGGTCGTCGTGTTGGAATATCGACCGCCCCATCGAGACGCCGGCCGCGCCGCCGTCGACCGCGCCGCGTACCATCTCGACCGTCTCTCGGTCCGTCCCCTTCGACCCGCCTGCGATGACGACCGGCAGCCGGGTTGACTCGGTGACCCGCTCGAAGGAGGCGGCGTCTCCCGAGTATCCCGTCTTCACCACGTCTGCGCCGAGCTCCTCGGCGAGACGCACCGCGTGTCCGAGCGACTCCGGATCCGCGCTGTCGACGCCCGGGCCGCGGGCGTACGCCATCGCGAGCACCGGCAACCCGAGCCGGGCCGCGTCGTCGGAGAGCCCCGCGAGGTCTTCGATCTGGTTCGGCTCGTGGTTCGAACCGACGTTGATGTGAAACGAGACCGCGTCGGCCCCGGCACGGACCGCGGCCTCGGCGTCGGCGGTGAGCCGTTTGTCCTGTTCGTCGGGACCGATCGTCGTCGAGGCGTTGACGTGGACGATGTAGCCGGCACCGTTCTTGTTCGCGTGAACGCGAGGCGCGATGCCCTTCTGGGTCAACACCGCGTCTGCGCCGCCGCTCGTGACGCCGTCGATGGTCGACTCGATGTCGACGAGGCCCGTGACCGCCCCCATCGTGATGCCGTGGTCCATCGGGACGATGAGGTAGCGGTCGTTCGTCGAGATCCGGTCGAGTCGTGCGGAAAGTCCTGCTGTCATGGTATGGGGCTCGTTGTGTGAGCGTGTGTCAAACGGAGGTAAGACGGTTTCGTTCGGGGACGAATTGGCTTGCACCGTCAGCGCGTGTGCCGTGGACGCGATACCGACGGGACACAGCGCGTGTGCCTGCGATCGGTCACTGCGTCTCGGGGGCGGCGCGTGCTTCGAGCCCACGCTCTGCGCCCGCCTTCAGCTCCCGCGAGCGCGCCGCCAGGTCCTCGGCGACAGCCTCGACGGGCCGGTCACGTTCGTGGCCGTCGGCGACGATGTCGACGAGCGCGGACCCAACGATGATGCCGTCGGCACCGCCTGCGACGATTCGTTCCGCCTGTTCGCCGGTCGAGATGCCGAACCCGACGGCCTTCGGCACGTCGTACGCCGCCAGTCGGTCGAGGCTCTCCGTCGTCTGGTCTGAGACGTCGCTCTTCGCGCCCGTCGTGCCGAGACGCGCCTGAACGTAGACGTAGCCGGAGACCTGGTCCATCATCCGCTCGAGCCGGTCCCCACGGGTCGTCGGCGCGACGATGAACACCAAATCGAGACCGAACTCGTCACAGGCCGCACGGAGCGGCCCCGCCTCCTCTGCGGGGAGGTCGGGGACGACGAATCCCTCAAGGCCGGCGTCGGCCGCGCGCTCGACGAACGGCCGCGGGCCGTCCGCCTCGGCACCGCCGCCGTACTGGTAGATCAGGTTGTAGTAGGTCATACACACGAGCGGCGCCTCCACCGTGAGCTCCTCGACGAACGCAAAGAAGCGGTCCGGCGTCATCCCGCCTTCGAGCGCGCGGACGACGGCCCCCTGGATCGTCGGTCCCTCCGCGATCGGCTCGGAGAAGGGCAGCCCGAGCTCGATGACGTCTGCGCCGCCCCGGTCAAGCGCTTCGACGTACGCGAGTGAGGCGTCGTACGTGGGGTCACCGACCGCGAGGTAGGGAACGTACGCCGCCCCGTCGGCGAACGCGTCGTCGAGCGCGGGGCTGTTCGCACGGGTCGTCACTCACATCCCCTCCGTGAACAACGACATGTCCGGCGCACCCGGGACGTCGCGTTTGTCGGTCTCTTCGATGGCCGCATCGAGGTCTTTGTCGCCCCGTCCAGAGACGTTGACGACGACTCGGTCGCCGAGCGACTCGGTGTGCTCTTCGAGGAAGCCAAACGCGTGTGCGGTCTCTAACGCGGGGATGATCCCCTCGGTGTTCGAGAGGCGGTGGAACCCCTCGAGTGCGGCGTCGTCGTCGACTGCGACGGGCGTGACGCGGTCTTCGTCGACCAGACACGCCAGCTCGGGACCGACGCCAGCGTAGTCGAGCCCGGAAGAGACGGAGTGACTCTCCATGATCTGGCCGTCGGTGTCCTGAAGCAGCTTGGTCCGTGCGCCGTGGAGGACCCCCTCTTCGCCGGTGTACAGCGAGGCGGAGTTGGGAGCGACGCCCGCCTCCTCGTCGACCTCGAGCGTCGACCCGCCGGCTTCGACCGCGTGAAGCGCCACGTCCTCGTCGTCGACGAACGCCGCGAACGTTCCCATGGTGTTGGAGCCGCCGCCGGCGCAGGCGACGACGTCGGTCGGGAGCGCGCCCAGCTGGTCGAGCGCCTGCTCGCGCGCCTCCTCGGAGATGATCGCTTGGAAGTCGCGGACCATCACCGGGAACGGGTGGGGACCGACGACGCTGCCGATCACGTAGTGGGTGTTCTCGACGGTCGTCGCCCAGTCGCGCATCGTCTCCGAGATGGCCTCTTTGAGCGTTCCGCGGCCGGCCGTGACGGGGTTCACCTCGGCCCCGTTCAGCCGCATGCGGAACACGTTGGGGCGCTGGCGGTTGATGTCGCGCTCGCCCATGTAGATCTCACACGGCATGTCGAGGTGGGCGGCCGCCATCGCGGTCGCGGTGCCGTGTTGGCCGGCCCCCGTCTCCGCGACGATACGCTCTTTGCCCATGTACTTCGCGAGCAACACCTGCCCGAGCGCGTTGTTGAGCTTGTGAGCCCCCCCGTGGAGGAGGTCCTCACGCTTGAGGTACACCTCGCGGTCGTACCGTGCAGAGAGGCGATCGGCACGCTGGAGCGGGGTCGGCCGGCCGCCGAAGTCCGTGATTCGCTCGCGGAACTCGTCTACGAAGCCGTCCTCGTTCCCCAAGACGTACCGCTCGTAGGCGTCTGCGAGCTCCGTTATCGCCGGCATCAACGCTTCTGGCACGTACTGGCCGCCATAGCGGCCGAACTTTCCGTCGTCGCGGCCGCGGCGTCGTCGCGGTCCGGTACTCGGCTCCGTCGTGGTGGGTTCTGATTCGCTCATGTGTGCGTCGTGACGTCGTGTGTGTCTGTCTCCTCGTGGTCCGGCACCGTATCGCTGGCGGTCCCGCCATCGGTGACCGCGTTGTCGGCGTCCGCGTCGTCGGCTCGCGTCAGCGCCCGAGTCGTAGACTCGACGTCCCCCGCCATGATGGCGCTGCCGACGAGCAGCGCGTCGGCTCCCGCCTCGCGCATCCGCCGGACGTCCGCCGGCGTCGAGATCCCGCTCTCGGCGACGAGAGTCACGTCTTCGGGTGCGTCGGGTGCGACCGACTCGAACGTCTCGAGGTCGACGACGAGCCGTGCGAGGTCTCGGTTGTTCACCCCGACGTACGTTGCACCGGCTTCCACGGCAGCCGTGAGCTCCTCGCGGTCGTGCACCTCGACGAGGACCTGAAAGCCGCGGTCGCGGGCGGCTGCGAGCAGGGACGGGAGGTCGTCGCCGACGAACCGCGCGATGAGGAGGACCACGTCGCTTTCGGCCGCGTCGAGTTGCGCCTCGTCGACGAGGAAGTCTTTCCGGAGGACCGGCACGTCGACCGCCGCACGGACGCGGCGCAGCGTCTCGACGCTCCCGCCGAAGTGGTCGGGCTCCGTGAGGACGCTCAAGGCCGTCGCGCCGCCGGCGACCATCGACTCCGCGAGCTCGACCGGGTCGTCCTCGCGCGTTCCGTCGGTCGTCGGGCTCGTCGGTTTGATCTCGGCGATCACCGGCACGCGGCCGGCAGCCGTCGCCCGGTCGAAGGCCGCTCCGAGATCCCGGGGCTCGACGGCGACGCGGTCGGCACTCGACGCCCCCGTCTCGATCTCGGCCGCTCGATCGCGTGCGGCAGACAGGATCGACTGGACCGCCGGGTCCAACTCCGTGGGTTCCTCCATTAGTGTACACTAATGGACGGATATGTTCATAAGGCTTGCGGGCAGCGAGGCCGCGCCGGGTCGGACCACGGTCGATTTCTGCGGCGAGTGTCTCGTACGCCGCATGGACGAGCACGCGAGCGCAGGCGTCTACGCGCGTGAGTACGAGTCGATCGACGCGGTGGTCGAACTCGGTGTCGCCGGAGGTCGGGTGATCGCGGTGCGGTTCCCCTCCACCACGCCGAGCGACGCGGGACGAGAGCATCCCCTTCTCGATCACATCGGTGCAGCCATCGACGGATCGACCGACGCGTTCGAAGCGCTCGCGACGGCCGAGGTCGGGCTCACCCTCGCGACCGACCAGCGACGCGTGTTAGAGGCGCTCCGGTCGGTCCCGGCCGGCCAGTCGGTGTCGGTGAGCCGGCTCACTCGGCTCGCCGGGTCCGACCCGAACGAGGCCGACGACCTCGAGACGGTGACGGCGGCACTGCGGGCGAACCCGGTGCCGATACTCGTTCCCGACCACCGCGTCGACGGCGGCCCGTACGCGACGCCAGCCTCCGTCCGCGACGCCCTCCGGCGCGCCGAGGGACTCTGATCGGCGGCCGACTCCACGGCCGAACGACCGACCCACCCGCGCGGCGTCGACCCCGAGAAACTATACCGTGGGCCGACGGCGTGTACGAGCATGGACGAGGGGGAGCGTTCGTACCTCGACGCCGGGGCACAGCGGGACGACGCGATCGACCCACCCACGTCGTTTCGGGAGTCGGCCGCGGTCTCGGACCCGACGGTGTACGAGCGGTTCACCGAGACGTGGCCCGACGCCTGGCGAAGGGCGGCGGCGTGCCTCGAGTGGGATCGCGACCCCCAGACGGTCCTCGGCGGCGAGCCGCCGGCGTACGAGTGGTTCCCTGACGGCCGGCTCAACGCCGCCGTCAACTGCGTCGACCGTCACGTGGAGACGCGGCCGAACCAGCTCGCCGTTCGGTGGGTCGGACGGCGCGGCGAACAGCGGTCGTACACGTACGCCGACCTCTCCCGTGCGGTGAACGCCGCCGCCGCCGGGCTCCGTGAACTCGGCGTGGACGCCGGCGACGTCGTGACGCTGTACCTGCCGATGATCCCGGAGCTACCGGTCGCAATGCTCGCGTGTGCGCGTCTCGGAGCGGTCCACAACGTCGTCTTCGCCGGGCTGTCGGCGGAGGCGCTCGCGGCCCGCCTCGACGCGGCCGACTCGACGGTGCTGATCACGTGTGACGGCTACTACCGCCGCGGGGACGCGTTCAACCAGAAGTCCCGCGCCGACACCGCGCGGGTACGGAGCGAGGTCAACCTCGCGGCCACGGTGGTGGTCGACCGGCTCGGCGACGCACTCGAGGTGTCACTCGGTCCCGACGAAGTCGACTACGGAGCCCTCTGTGCGAGCCACGAGGGCACGACCGTCGACCCCGTCACGCGTCGTGCTACGGACCGGTTGTTCGTGATGTACACCTCCGGGACGACCGGACAGCCGACGGGCGTCGAGCACACGACGGGTGGGTACCTCTCGCACGTGGCGTGGACGACGCGAACCGTGCTCGACGTGCGACCCACAGACACCTACTTCTGTGCGGCCGACATCGGCTGGATCACCGGCCACTCGTACGGCGTGTACGGCCCGCTCGCGGTCGGGACGACGGTCCTGATGGACGAGGGGTTCTCCGACACGCCCGACCGGATCGCAGAGCGCATCGACCGACACGACGTGACCGTCTTCTACACCTCGCCGACGACGATCCGGTCGCTCGTGAAGCGGGGGGCCGCGGCACTTGAGGAGTACGACTGCTCGTCGATACGGCTGTTGGGGACGGTCGGCGAGTCGATCACGCCGGAGACGTGGCACTGGTATCGCGACCACGTCGGTGACGGCGAGACGCCGGTCGTCGACACGTGGTGGCAGACCGAGACCGGCGCCATCCTCCTGGCGACGCTGCCCGGCGTCACGCCGATGAAGCCCGGTGCCGTGGGGCCCCCGCTGCCGGGAATCGACGCCCTCGTCGTCGACGAAGACGGCGACCCGGTCGACCCCGGCGAGCCTGGTGTGCTCACACTGACCGCGCCGTGGCCCGGCATGTGTCGAGGACGCCACGCGGGCGACGACCGCACCCGCGAGACGGACTGGGTCGAGACCGACGACGGCTGGCGATACCGGACTGGTGACCGCGCAGTCGTCGACGAGGACGGCTACGTACGCATCCTGGGTCGCGTCGACGACGTGCTCAAAGCGTCCGGCACGCGATTCAGCGTCGGTACGCTCGAGGCGGCGATCGTCGGCGTCGACGGCGTCGTCGAGGCGGCCGCGGTGACCGACGACCGTGGAGCGATCGTCGCGTACGTCGTCACGCGCTCCGACGGCCGACCGAGGGCCGACCACCGCGAGGCCATCGCCGCGGCGGTCGAGACGGACGTCGTCGCCGCCGCGGTTCCCGACCGGATCGTGTTCACCACGGATCTCCCGAAGACCCGATCCGGGAAGGTGATGCGTCGACTGCTGGCGGACGTCGCCCGCGACGAGGCGTTGGGTGACGTGAGCGCCCTTCGCAACCCCGAAATCGTCGGTGAGATCGCCTCGGCCGTCCGCGAGGACGCCTCGACGCCGGAGTGAGCGGCGACGTCTCGTTTCGGAATCGTCGTGTAAGCCGAACGTCGTTCTGAGCTCCACACCAGCCCGGGACGCTTCCTGCTCGCGCGCGAGAGGATCCACCGACGCGACCGATCGAAACGTTCTCACTTCGGACTCGCATACGGATCCGAAACGATGGGCAAGACGCTGTCACGGGCGTCGTACGACGCGCTGGTCGCGGCGGCGGCGACGACGCGGGCCGAGATCGTCGTTCGCCTCGCTGGGGAAGCCGGGTTGCGCACGAGCGAGCTGCCGCGGGTCCGACCGGGTGACCTTCGCGAGCCGCCGAGGTCGTCGGTCGCGCTGCTCGCGGTCCCGACGGCAGACGGCGACGCCGTCGACCGCGAGGCTCCGGTGCCGGCGTCGCTCGCGGCGTCGCTTCGGGCGTACGCCGAACGGATGGACCTGGACGACACGGATCCGTTCGTGCCGGTGTCGACGCGTCGCATCCAGATGCTGGTGCGCGAGACCGGCACACGTGCGGCCGAGACTCGGCCGGATCCGGCGCTGTCGTCCGTCACTCCTCGGGCACTCAGGGAGCGATTCGCCCGCTGGCTGCTCCGCGACCGCGGCCTCGATCCGAACGTCGTCCGGGCGGCGGGCGGCTGGGAGACGTTGGCCGCGCTCGATGACCACCTCGAGTCGCTCGACGGAGACGCGGTCGCGGCGGCGCTCGACCGCGCCGACAGTCCCGACGTGGTGCCGTTCCTCGAGGCGGTCGAGGCCGCGACGGAGGCGACGGGTCGCGACCGACTGTTCGAGACCGTGACGGCGCGGCTGGCAGCGAGCGATCGCTTCCGGGACGCTCGAGTGGTCCGGCGAACGCCGTCGACGGACCGCGTCGAGCCGGGCGATCCGCCGTGGCGGGAGGCGATCGAGGGGGGGACGGTGACGACCGCCGTCGTCGACGGCGTGCGGTGGGTCGCGGCCCCGGTTCGCCACGGCGAGACGACCTACGGCGCGCTGTGTCTCGCGGTCGACGACGCGCTGTCGCCGACGGCTGCCGACCGGCGAGCGACCCAGACGGTCGGGCGATGTCTGGGGTGGGCGGTCACCGCCGGCCGGTGGCGCGAACTGCTCCACTCGGACGGCGTCACCGCCGTCGAGTTTCACACGGCCGCGGCGGCGGACGTCCTCGCGTCGACGAGCGCGGCCGTAGAGTGTGAACTCACCCTCAAGTCGACGGTCCCGGTCTCTGCGGACGCGGCACGGTGGTTTCTCACCGTCACCGGAGCCGGCCCACAGGCGGTTGCCGACGCGCTTACCGCCCCCGACGCGGTCGGGTCACTCAGCGTGGTCGAGACGCGTGCAGACGGCTGTACGGTGTCCGTTCGGGCGACCGGCGGGTCGATCGTCCACGCACTCAGCGCGCGCGGTGCACGAATCCGCGAGGCGACGGCCGTCTCCGGGTCCGTGCGCGTGGCCGCCGACTTCCCAGACGGGACCGCGATCCGACAGGTCGCCGACGACCTGCGGCGGGCGTACACTGGCACCCGACTCACGAGCAAGGAGTCGACGACCCGGCGGGCGCGTACCGAGTCCGCGCTGCGCGAGGACGCCACAAGCCGACTTACCGACCGGCAGCTCGCCGCGCTGTCGGCCGCCTACCACAGTGGGTACTTCGACTGGCCGCGCGACAGCACGGCAGAGGAGGTGGCCGACGCGATGGACGTCTCCTCGCCGACGTTTCACAACCACCTCCGGAAGGCCGAGCGGGCGATGTTCGACGCGCTCTTCGAGCCGGCGAGCGCCGAGCCACGCCGAGACGACGATCGCCACTCGTGAATAACTATCACGATCTTTCCGTATTTAGGGTGGTTGTTTATGTAAGGGGGGTCGGTGTATACGATCGAACGCATGACAGACGATGACGGACAGCTGGAAGCGCGGTTGGAAGCACAGGACGTGTTCGAGCCGTCCGACGCCTTCGTCTCGCAGGCGAACGTCTCGGATCCGGACGTGTACGAGCGGTTCGACGCGGAGTGGCCGCACTGCTGGGAGGAGGCCGCCGACCTGCTCACCTGGGAATCACCGTACGACCAGGTGCTCGACGACAGCGACCCGCCGTTTTTCGAGTGGTTCACCGGGGGCGAACTGAACGCCTCCGCGAACTGTCTCGACCGACACCTCGACGAGCGTGGCGACGAGGCCGCCATCGAGTGGGTCGGCGAGCCGGTCGACGAGGCGAACCGGACGTACACCTACGAGGAGCTCCACCGGGAGGTGAACGAGTTCGCGGCCGCGCTCCGCGAGCAGGGCGTCGAGGCCGACGACGTCGTCACGATGTACATGCCGATGATCCCGGAGCTGCCGGTCGCGATGCTCGCGTGTGCGCGCATCGGTGCGCCACACAGCGTCGTCTTCGCGGGCTTCTCGGCCGAGGCGCTCGCCACGCGGATGAACGCCGCCGACTCCGAGTACCTAATCACGTGTGACGGATACTACCGCCGCGGCGATCCACTGGACCACCTGGCGAAGGCGAACGAGGGGCTTGCCGACGTCGAACACGACACCACGACCGTCGTCGTCGACCGGCTCGGTCCGAACGACGACGACTTCGGCCACGACCTCGGCGGTGACCAACACGACTACGGCGACCTCGTCGGAGCACACGCCGGCGCGACGGTCGAGCCGGTCACGCGGGACGCAGAGGACATGCTGTTTCTCATGTACACCTCCGGCACCACGGGCCAGCCGAAGGGGGTCAAACACACCACCGGCGGCTACCTCTCGTGGGTGTCGTGGACCTCGCAGGCCGTCCTCGACGTGAAGCCCGAAGACACGTACTTCTGTGCGGCCGACATCGGCTGGATCACCGGCCACTCGTACATCGTCTACGGCCCGCTCGCACTCGGGACGACGACGATGATGTACGAGGGGACGCCCGACTACCCGGACCGCGACCGACTCTGGGAGATCGTCGAGGCGTACGACGCGACGCAGCTGTACACCGCGCCCACCGCGATCCGCGCGTTCATGAAGTGGGGCACGGAGTACCCGGACCGACACGACCTTTCTTCGCTCCGGCTGCTCGGCACGGTCGGCGAGCCGATCAACCCGCGCGCGTGGACGTGGTACTACACGCACATCGGCGACGACTCGTGTCCAGTCGTCGACACGTGGTGGCAGACCGAGACCGGCGGGATGATGATCACGACGCTGCCCGGGGTCAAAAAAATGAAACCCGGGTCGGCTGGGCCGCCGCTGCCGGGCGTCGACGTCGAGTTGGTCGACGCGGCCGGCGAGCCGATCGAGCCCGGGCAGGCGGGATACCTCACCGTACAGAAGCCATGGCCCGGGATGCTCCGGACGCTGTATCGTAACGACGAGCGGTACATCGACGAGTACTGGGCCGAGTACTCAGACGTCGACAGCGACGACCCCGACGACTGGGTGTACTTCCCCGAAGACGGCGCGAAGATCGACGAGGACGGCTACATCACCGTACTCGGTCGGGTCGACGACGTGATCAACGTCTCCGGACACCGGCTCGGCACGATGGAGATCGAGTCGGCCATCGTCGGCGTCGAGGGCGTCGCCGAGGCCGCGGTCGTCGGTGGCAACCACGACATCAAAGGCGAGGCCGTCTACGCGTACGTCATCACCGAAGACGGCTACGAGGGCGACGAGACGCTGCGTGAGGCGATCGTCGCGGGCGTCGAGGACGCGATCGGGCCGATCGCCCGACCCGAACAGGTCGTCTTCAGTCCCGACCTGCCGAAGACCCGGTCCGGGAAGATCATGCGCCGGCTCCTCGAGAACATCGCAGACGGCGAGGAGATCGGCAACACCAGCACGCTCCGGAACCCCGAGATCGTCGCCGACATCCAGGCACAGGTGACCGAGTAGCGGGCAGTCGCCCGGACGTTCGCGAGGTCGCCGGCCATCGGCGACGACACGCCCGACCTCGACACGCACCACACACGGCCACGATACATGCACACGACACACGCGACCACGACGCACGACACGACCTATGACAGATAACGACACGCACGTTCGACCCGACCGCGACCGACCACGATCGACCGACGAGACCGTCCCCGACCGGCCGCCGACGGCCACCGGAGACGCCCGCCAGCGGCGGACCGGCCACGTCCACGCGAGCGCCGACGGCGACCCGGCGAGTCGGCTCCGCACCGACGGCGGAGCCGCCGACTCCCACCGAACCGACGGCGGCCGCACCGACGTCGAACGCGAACGCGAGATAGACTACCTCGACGTCGAGATCAACCTGTTGAACCCGGCGACTCCGTTCATGCGGGACCACCTCCGGGTGATCTGGATCGGGTTCGGCGTCTGGGCGCTCACGACGTTCGGACCGATCACGGCGACCGCGATCGCGCCCGACGCGATGACGACGACGCTGCCGGTGATCGGCTTCCCGTTCCACTACTTCGCCATCGCGATAGGCGGACCGACCGCCGCGCTGTTGTTGTCGGTGTGGTACGCCCGCCGACGAGACCGGATCGACGAGAAGTACGGCATCGTCCAACCGTCCGCCGACGCGCCGCCTGACGCCGAGCCGGACGCCGAGCCGACGACCGCGGTCGACGGAGGTGTCGAGCCGTGAGCGCGGTCCCGACCCTCCTCCAGGCTGATCTCCTCCCCGAGGGCCTCGAGATCGGGTTCAAGATCGTCCCCGCGGTCATCGTCGTCGGGATGATGACGCTGTTCCTCGGAGTCGGCTTCGCGTTCAAAGTCGCCGACACCGACGACATGTGGGTCGCCGGACGCTCCATCGGGAACCTCGAGAACGGGATGGCGATCGGCGCGAACTGGATGTCCGCGGCGTCGTACCTCGGCATGGCCGCGCTCATCGCGCTCTCGGGCGTCTACGGGCTCGCGTTCGTCGTCGGGTGGACGACCGGATACTTCGTGTTGCTCATCTTCATGGCCGCTCAGATGCGACGGTTCGGCAAGTACACCGCACCGGACTTCGTCGGCGACCGATTCAACTCCGACACCGCGCGGGCGCTCGCGGCGGTCACGACGTTCCTCATCGGGTTCGTCTACGCGATCGGCCAGGCGCGCGGCATGGGGCTCGTGGGGATGTACATCCTCGGTGACATCACCCAGGTCGTCCCCATCCCCGGACTCGACGCCTACCAGGCGATGATGATCCTGTTCATGCTGCTCACGATCGGGTACCTCACGCTGTCGGGGATGCTCGGCGCGACGAAGAACATGGCGCTGCAGTACATTATCCTCATCGGCGCGTTCCTCGTCGGGCTGTTCGCGACGGGGTGGGCCGCCGGCTACTCGACGTTCGTCCCCCAGCTCCAGTACGGAGCGCTGATCACCGCACTGGGCGCGGAGTTCTCGGCACCGTTCGCCGGTGGGAGCTACTACCTTTGGATCGCCACCTGTTTCAGCCTCGTCTTCGGGACGTGTGGGCTCCCGCACGTGCTCGTGCGATTTTACACGGTCGAGAACGAGCGGACCGCTCGGTGGTCGTGCGCCTGGGGGCTGTTTTTCATCTCCATCCTCTATCTGAGCGCGCCGGCGTTCGCCGCGTTCGGGACCTCGCTGTACGGCGACCAGGTCGGTGCGGTCTACGGTGACCCCGGGATGAGCAGCGCGGCCGCCGACGTCATCGTCGTGCTCGCCGCCCAGCTCGCGAACCTTCCCCCGTGGCTGGTCGGCTTCGTCGCCGCCGGCGGGATCGCCGCCGCGATCGCGACGGTCGCGGGACTGTTCATCGCCGCCTCGTCGGCGATCTCACACGACATCTACGCGAACATCGTCAACGAGGACGCCACGCAGCGACAGCAGGTGCTCGTCGGCCGCCTGAGCATCGTCGCCATCGGGCTCCTCACCATCGTCTTCGCGCTCGACCCCCAACAGCCGATCGCGGCGCTCGTCTCGTACGCGTTCTCACTCGCCGCCATCGTGTTGTTCCCGATGTTCTTCCTCGGGCTCTGGTGGGAGAACACGAACCGGCAAGGCGCGCTCGCGGGGATGACCACCGGGCTCGCCGTCTGGTTCGTGCCGATGCTCAACGAGGCGAACTTCGGGATACTCACCACACCGGAGGGCCAGACCGCGTTCGTCCCGTTCCTCGAGACGTGGATGCCCGCCATCGGGGCGGCGCTGGTGGGCGTCCCGATCGTCTTCGCGGTGACGATACTGGTGTCTGCGGTCACCGACGAGCCACCGCTGCGAACTAAACAGATGGTGCGACAGTGTCACAGTCCGGAGCCGATGCCGAAGAACACGACGGCCGCCGAGGTCGTCGCCGACCGAACCGGTGAGACGCCGGCGGACGACTGATCATGTACGACGACATCCTCGTTCCCACAGACGGAAGCGACGTCGCGAACGCGGCCGTCGACCACGCGGTCGACGTCGCAAGCAAGTACGACGCCACGATACACGCCCTGTTCGTGGCGGACACGGACATGGTGGCGTACAGCCTCGGCACCGAGCAGGTCGACCGGATCCGCCAGGGGAACTTCGCGGAGATGACGGAGCTCCGCGAGGACGCCGAGGCGGCGACGGGACGCGTCCTCGACCGTGCGACGGCGGCCGGCCTCGACGCGGTCGAGCGGCACGCCGGCGGCCGGCCCCAAGACGTCATCGCCGACTACGCCGAGGAGGCCGGCGTCGACCTGATCGTGATGGGGAGCCACGGCCGGTCGGGGGTTCGGCGGGCGCTCCTCGGGAGCGTCACCGAACGGACGCTCCGGTCGACGCACGTCCCGGTGCTCGTCGTCGACTACGTCGAGGAGGAGTCGTGAGAAATTCGTGAGCGGCCGCCTCCGTGACCACGTCCGGACGCATCGGACCGGGATGGTGTTCGACCTCGTCTTCGCGCTCGGGTGGGTGACGCTCGTCTCGCTGTTGTTCGAGTACCCGTTCGCGACCGCTCCGCAGTGGGCGTACGTCATGTTCATGCTCGCCGGCGTCCCCGCGTACTTCGGGTTCGTGTTCTCGCTGTCGGCGGCGAAGGAGACGGCCTGACCGGGTCGGGCCGGCCGCCAGCCGAGCTCACCGCTCGAACCCGCCACCGTCGACCGTCTCGCAGCACGGACTCGCGGCCACCGGCGACGGGTGCCGCGACCACAAGGGCGAGGATGTGGGCCGTCGTCCGACCCGGCATGACCGACGATTCGACCACGGCGAGAGACGACGACCCCGTCGACCGCGCGGTGACGGCACGGCTCGACACCTACAGAGAGCGGCTCTTCGAGCTGCTCGCACAGCCGAGCGTCTCGGCGACCGGCGAGGGGATGGAGGCGGCCGCACCCCTCGTCGGCTCGGTCCTCGACGAGTGTGGCATGGTCGTCGAGCAGGTCGAGACGGGCCGATACCCGCTCGTGTACGCCGAGTACGTCCCCGACGCGGTCGCTGACGCGTCGGCTACGGTCCCCACCGTCCTGTTTTACGGCCACTACGACGTCCAGCCGCCGGGGGACCCGTCGGCCTGGACGACGCCCGCGTTCGAGCCGGCCGTCCGCGACGGCGCGGTGTACGCCCGCGGAGCCGGCGACAACACGGGCCAGTTCGCCGCACACGCGTTCGCCGTCGACGCGCTCTGCGCCGCGGACGCGTTCCCAGACGTTCGGGTGAAGCTACTCGTGGAGGGCGGCGAAGAGAGCGGTAGCGAGGGACTCCGCGAGTACCTCGGAGCGGACCCCGACGAACTCGCCGACGTCGACCTCGTGATGGTCGCCGACGGGCCGCGGCACGCGGTCGCCGACCGCGACGGAACGCCAACCGGGGTGCCCACGCTGCTGTACGGCAACCGCGGCGTGCTCTCCGTGCAACTCGACGTTCGAACGGCGAACGCCGACCTTCACTCCGGCAACTTCGGCGGGCCGGTCCCCGCCGCCACGAACCGACTCGTGGAGCTGCTGGCGTCCATGCGCGCCGACGACGGCGACGGTATCGCGATCGATGGCTTCGACGATGACGTTGCGATCACCGAGGCAGCCCGGGCGCTCGTCGAGGCGATCCCCGACGACAGCGCGGCGATCCGTGAGGCGCTCGACCTCGACGGGTTCGCCACCGACGATCCGTACTACGAGCGGCTCCTGACGCGACCGAGCATGACGGTCAACGGCCTCGAGGGCGGCTACCAGGGCGAGGGCGGCAAGACCGTGCTCCCGGCGCGCGCGTCGGCGAAGCTCGACTTTCGACTCGTTCCCGACCAGGAGCCACGGGCGGTCTTCGAGGCGGTTCGCGACCACCTCGAGGCCCGCGAGCCCGGCGCCGACGTTCGATATCGGAGCAGCTTTCCGCCGATGCAGACGCCCGTCGACACGCCGGCCGCAGCGCCAGTCAGGGCGTCCCTGCAGGCGGTGTGGGGTGAGGAGCCGGTCGAACTGCCCCTCCTCGGCGGCAGTCTGCCAGCCGCGTACTTCCGCACCGTGCCCGCACTCGCCGACGTCCCGGTCCTCGTCGTGCCGTACGCGAACCACGACCAAAGAAATCACTCACCGAACGAGCACCTCGACCTCGGCTGCTTCGAGAACGGGATCCGCACGAGCGCTCGGCTGATCGAGTCGCTCGCCGAGCAGTGAATACGCTCGATCGTCCGGCGGAACGAAGAGTGCCGACGCTCACTCGGCTCCCGTCAGGCGAACAGCCGACGGAACGGACGCGTGAGCAGGAACCGGTAGTCGTGGTCCGGCGTGTACCGCCGGAACGCGAGGCTGTTCGTCATCACCGACACCGACGACCCGGCCATCGCCGCACCGGCGACGGCGGGATTCAACAGCCCGAGCGAGGCGAGCGGCACGAGCGTTGCGTTGTACGCGAGCGCCCAGAACAGGTTCTGTCTGACCTTCGCGATGGTCGCCTCGGAGACGCGAAGCGCCTTGAGCACGTCACGCGGGTCGTCACGCATCAGCGTCACGTCGGCGGCTTCGATCGCCACGTCGGTCCCGGAGCCGATGGCGATGCCCACCGTCGCGGTCGTGAGCGCCGGCGCGTCGTTGACCCCGTCGCCGACCATGATCGCGTGGCTGCCGTCTGCCTGAATCGATTCGATGGCGTCGGCTTTGTCCTCGGGGAGGACCTCGGCGCGTACCCGGTCCGGGTCGATGCCGACCTGCGCGGCGACGGCTCGCGCGGTGCGTTCGTTGTCGCCGGTGAGCATCGACACCGCGACCCCTCGATCGTGGAGCGTGTCGACCGTCTCTCGTGCGCTCTCGCGAACCGTGTCTGCCGTCGCGACGACCCCGAGGAGTTCTCCGCCCGCGTCCGTCGACCCGGTGTGTGCGACGGCCATCGCAGTCTTCCCCTCGTTCTCTAATCGACGCATCGTCTCCTCTGCGGGACCGGGGTCGACGCCGTGGTCGCGGAGGAGCGCGCGGTTGCCGACGACCACCTCACCGGTCTCGGTCGTCGCGCGAACGCCGTGTCCGGGGACGGCCGTGAACGCCGTCGGTCGCTCCACGTCGACGCCGCGCTCGCGGGCCCCGTCGACGATCGCCTCGCCGAGCGGATGTTCGCTGCCGGACTCGGCGGTCGCGGCCGCACGGAGGAGCCGCCGCTCGGGCTCGGTTGCTGAAGTCTGGGCGTCAGATACGTCCGAATCTGCGGCCGGGTCGACCGCGACCCCACCGTCTGGGGCGGGTGCGGTCCCGTCACCGAAGGCGGTCTCACCGGCCGGTTCGCCGTCCACGAACGCGACCACGTCCGTGAGTGCCATCGCCCCGTGGGTGAGCGTACCCGTCTTATCGAAGACGACGGTGTCGACGTCACGAACTCGTTCGAGCACGTCGCCGCCGTCGAAGAGGACGCCGTTCGTCGCTGCGACCGTCGATCCGACCATGGTCGCGGCGGGCGTCGCGAGCCCGAGCGCACAGGGGCACGCGATCAGGACCGCGGAGGCGAAGACGACCATCGAGAACTCGAGGATCGACACCCCGCCGGCGACGGGACCGCCACCGACTGGTGTCCACAGTGGGAGCCACTCCACGACGGCGGCGAGGGTCTCGGGAAATAGCGCCCAGAGGACCGCCCACAGGAGCGCGTTGGCGATGACCGCTGGGACGAACACGCTCGACACGCGGTCGACGAGCCGCTGGACGTCCGGCTGTCGCGACTGGGCCGCCTTGACGCGCTCGACGATCCGGCTGACAGCCGTGTCGCTGCCCACCTGCGTGGCCTCGACGAGCAGCACCCCGTTCTCGTTGACCGTGGAGCCGACGACCTCGTCGCCGGGCGTCTTCTCGACGGGGACCGACTCGCCGGTCAGCATCGACTCGTCGACCGCGGACTCGCCGTCGACGACCACGCCGTCGGTCGGAACGCGCTCGCCGGGGCGAACCTTCGTGACGTCGCCGACGTCGACCGCCTCGACCGGGACGGTTCGTTCCGTTCCGTCGTCGTCGACGATCGTCGCCTCGTCGGCACGCAGACGAAGCAGCTCGCGCAGCGCGTCGCTGGCGCGGGCCTTCGAGCGCGCCTCGAGCCAGTTGCCGACGGTGATGAACCAGAGGATGAACGCGACCGCCTCGAAGTAGAGGTCACCGACGAGTGGGGCACCGACGAGCGGCGAGACGAGCACCGCGGTGCTGAAGCCGTATCCCGCGGTCGTCCCGACTGCGACGAGCGTGTCCATGTTCACGTCGTGACCGTTCTGCCAGGCGCGCCAGGCGCCAGCGACGAACTCCCGCCCCAACGTCGCCATGAGCGTCGTCGCGATGGCGAACTGGATCCACCCGAGGTTGACGCCGGCGACCGTCTCGGGCACGGTGTAGAGCCCGACCATGTCGCCCATCAGGAACCAGAACGGGAGGGTGAGGAGGCCCCCGGCGAGGACGAGTCGTCGCTGATGGACGAGCTCTCTCGTGGCCGCGCTCTCGTGAGAGCCCGGTTCGTCGGCGACTCCATCCGTCGCGTCGACCGAGTCACCGTGTGATGCGTCCGTGATCGGCTCGAACCCTGCATCGTCGATCGCGGCGTAGACGTCCTCGAGCGACGCTTCGGCCGGATTGTACTCGACGCGAGCCTCGTCCGTCGCGGCGTTGACGTCGACGTCGATCACGCCCGATACGGCGTCGACCGACTCCTCGGTGGTCGCCGCACACGTCGAACAGCTCATGCCGCCGACGCCGACGGTCACGGTCTCGACGACCGGATCGTAGCCGGCCTCGCGGACGGTCTCGAAGAGCCGGTCGAGCCCGACGCGATCGGGGTCGTACGCGACGGTTCCCTCGTCCGTCGCGACGTTCACCGACGCCGTCTCGACGCCCTCTAGCGCCTCGAGCGACTCCGTGACGGTCCCTGCACAGGTGGCACAGGACATCCCGCCGATCTCGAGGTGGGTGGTCTCGGTGGTCATGCTGTGTATAGATACGAGTCCCCTACTCATTCCGATTGTGGTTACGATACTTCGACTCTCGAGACGCGATACTTCAGATTCCAAAGTCCAGCCCGGATTTTGGGCCGGGTTCGCGGTGACGCGAGGGGTGCTGTGTGACAGTCGCCCGGGGAGTCGGTATGGCAAACACTTATTGTGTGGTTTCGCGTCTGTGCGGACGCGATGGCGACAGGCAAGGTCGACTTCTTCAACGACACCGGCGGCTACGGATTCATCGAGACTGACGACGCTGACGAGGACGTGTTCTTCCACATGGAAGACGTCGGCGGCCCGGACCTCGAGGAAGGCCAGGAGGTAGAGTTCGAAATCGAGGAGGCAGACAAGGGGCCGCGCGCGAAGAACCTCACCCGCCTCTAGGTCACCGACAGGCGTCCGTCGGGATCGCCCTCGAACCGCGTCTCGTGTATATTCTCCGCTGAGCAGCCGCGCCGGGCACGCACCCACTCGTCGTGGTAACGCTTAACACGAGGTGGGGCCGATAGAGGATCGATGTCCGGGGAGACGGCCGCTACCGACGGACCGGTCGATGCGCGTGAGCAGACAGACCGCGACGCCGTAGACGAGGGCGACCCCGAGTCGGCGGACGAGCTCTACGTCGTACATAGCGAGCCGGATCCGGAAAGCACCTATCACAGTGACGCGCTCGCCTCGTGGTTTCCCGAGGCGACGCCCGTCGACTTCGTACACGGCGAGCGGGTCCCTCTCGATCGGGCCGCCGGCGTCGTGCTCACCGGCAGCACCGCCGGGGTGTACGAGGCCGACGACCGCCCGTGGATAGCCGACCAAGCGGCACTCGTCCGCGAACTCGTCGACCGCTCGATCCCGACGCTCGGCGTCTGTTTCGGCCACCAGATCGTGAACGCGGCGCTCGGGGGGACCGTCGAGCCGGTCGGCACGACGGCCGCGCTCGTCGAGGCCGACCTCGCGGAAGACCCGCTGTTCGACGGCGTCGCATCGGTCGTCGTCTCACTGCACGGCGACGCCGTCACCGAGGTCGGTGAGGGGCTCTCGGTCGTCGCCAGCGCCGACCACGCGCCGGTGTTCGGGACCCGTCACCAAACAGCCCCCGTGTGGACCGTCCAGTTCCACCCCGAGATTGGGGCGCACCACCGCGAGACCCTCGTCGACCGCTTCGCGTGGGACGAGCGCGACCACACGTTTGCAGACGTCACCCGCGGGCGCGTGTTCGAGAACTTCCGGCGGCTCGTCGATGAGCACCACACCGAAGCGCGAGCCACCGAGACAGGACGCGTGGCCGGCTCACCGGGCGAACAGTCCCTCTAGAAGGCTCACGAGGAGGTACGAGGCGAGCCGCGCCGTGCCCTCGGTCGGGTCGTACTGTGGAGCCACCTCCATGAGGTCGACCGCACCGACTGCGTCGTGGCCACCGACGACTCGCATCACCTCGAGTGCTTGGTGCGCGGTCAATCCACCGGGCGTGGGGGTCCCCGTCCCAGGCGCGACACCGGGGTCGACGGCGTCGATGTCGAACGTGACGTACACCGCGTCGGTGTCGGCAGCAGCCGACGCGATGGCCTCGGAGACCACCCGCTGGATCCCCCGGTCGTAGACGTCTCGCATGGTGTACACAGAGAGCCCCCGCTCGTCTGCGAACTCGAAGAACTCGGGCGATTCGTAGCCGCGGATACCGACCTGGCTGATCGACGCGTAGTCGACGCCCGGGAGGTCGGCGATGCGGGCGGTACTCGACCCGTGGAAGTCGGTCCCGAAGACCGGACTCTCGGAGACGGTGTCGCTGTGGGCGTCGATCTGGAGGAGTCCGACGCGCTCGTACTCGCTCCCCTCCAACAGGCCGCGAACCGCCGGGTACGTACAGTAGTGGTCGCCGCCGAGCATCACGGGCATCGTCTGTGTGGCGAGCGTCGCGGCGTGTGCCGTGATGCTCGCAGCGGTCGTCTCGGCGTCCATCGGGAACACCGGCACGTCGCCCACGTCGGCGACCGCGAGGTCGTCGAAGTCGACCTGAGCGCCGGTCTGGACGTTGGTCAGTGCGCCCTTGTAGTCGGAGAGGTACGCCCACCACCCGCTCGCCCGCCGAATCGCCGTCGGTCCATATCGAGCGCCCGGCCGGTTCGAGACGGCACCGTCGTAGGGGACGCCGTAGACGGCGACGTCGACGTCTGCGACGTCGTCGATGGCTCGCGGGTCGCCTTTCAGGAAGGTCTCTCGACCCGCATAGGCCAGTTCCACGTCGGCACCGGTCGTCGCCGCCGTGAACGCGGCAGCACGGTCGATCGGGTCGCCGTCGGTGGCGATCGGGTCGCCGTCGGTGGCGATCGGGTCGCCGTCGGCGTCCGGACCGGTCGGGTCGGTCACGGCCTGCCCTCCACGACCGAGTGGGTGGTCGGCGTCTCGATAGCGAGCGGTCGGCGCGGTTCGGCGTGTTGGCTCCGCATGGGCGTTCGGACTACCCGACTCGGACCGTATGAACGATTCGCCCGAGTGGGTCGTTTCTCACGAGCCGTCGCAATCTGCCACGCGCAGCGACTCCTGCTCGAATCCCGTCGATGACCCACGCCACCGCCACGCCCCGAGTGCGGGGTCGGCTGTCGGGGTCCAGATGACGTACGCGTAGCCGCGCCAGGTTGCTCGGGCGGCATCCGTCTCGCTCGGCTCGGCGGGACCGGTCGGGTGCGAGTGGTAGAACCCGACGACGTCGAGTCCCTCGGCGTCGATCCGCTCGAGGACCGCGAGCTGTCGCTCGGGGTCGATCCGATACCGCGTCCGCGGCGATTCGGCGACGTTCTCGGTGCGGTACACGTCGGTCACGCGGTCGGGCTGGACGTCGCCGTCGGACTCCGAGGACCGACCGCGAGAGCCTGCGAGAACCCCGCACACCTCCGCCGGAGCGCCCTCGCTGGCGTGGTCGGCCACCGCGTCCGCGGCCTGCCGGGTGAACGTGAGCATGGTTGACAGCCGGGCGAAACGCGCATAAATCCGGTGGCGACCGGCTGTTCATGAGCTGTCGCTGCACGGTCATGTCGGGTGCGTCTGTCGGCCCCGTTCACTTTCACCCCGCTGGCGGTTCGTTTTTATCCCCCTCGGCAGAAGGTAGGGGCACCGAATGACGTCCTTCCAGTCGAGTCTCGGCGAGGACGAGGGGATCGCCGCCGAGTTGGCCGAGAGCCAACGAGCGATCTCCATCGCCGAGTTCTTCGAGAAGAACAAACACATGCTCGGGTTCGACTCGGGCGCGCGTGGGCTCGTCACCGCCGTCAAGGAGGCGGTCGACAACGCGCTCGACGCGACCGAGGAGGCCGGCATCCTCCCCGACGTCTACGTCGAGATCACGGAGGTGGGCGACTACTACCGGCTCGTCATCGAGGACAACGGGCCGGGGATCACGAAAGAACAGCTCCCGAAGGTGTTCGGGAAGCTGTTGTACGGCAGCCGGTTCCACAAGCGCGAGCAGTCGCTGACTCCGGACCAACAACTGCTCGTTAGACGGGACGGAACCGTCGAGTACATCCCCATCGGGGTACTCTGTGACGCGTTCCTCCCGGGCGACGGAGACGCGACTGCACCCATCCCCGACGCGATTGAAGTTCCGTCCTTCAATCGCGAGACGCAGGAGATGAGCTGGCAGCCGGTTACTCACGCGATTCGCCACGAGACGGACGAGCGTACGTACGAGATAGAGACGCAGAAGGGAAGAACGGTCGAGGTGACCGGGAACCACAGCGTGTTCGGCGTCGACGCGAACGGCGACACACAGGAGCTGAAGGCCGGCGAACTCGGATCCGGAGACACGCTCCTCACGCCCCGTACGCTACCGTCGACCGACCGAACCGTCGAGGAGATCAATCTCCTCGAACACGTGGACCGCGGAGCGTTTTCGGATCGGCGCGTCTACGTCTACGGTTTCGATCGAGAGACGCTCAAGCAGCTCCAGACCGAAGAGACGATTCGCCGGAGGCCGTCGGACGAGAGCGACCGAAAGCGGACGTACTACCGATACGACGGTGTCGAGATCCTGAAGGACAGCCTCGATCAGAACTACCTCGAGAAGGGGTACCTCCCGGCGGAAACGGTCTTGGAACTCGGTTGGGAAGAGAGGGCGGCCGACTGCGAGTTCAAGACGTACCGGGTGGGCGGCGACGAAACGACGCTCCCGGTGTCGTTGCCGGTCGACGAGTCACTGGTCGAGATGCTGGCGTACTACGTATCGGAGGGACATGCGGGACCGCGACAAGTCGGCTTCACGTTCGGAAGTCACGAATCCGATCTGATCGAGGCGACGGAACAGGCGGTACAGACGCTCGGCGGGGCGACAACGACGGTCGAGCGAGAGCGCAACTCGACGCGTGTAAAAGCGTTCGGTTCGCCGCTGGCGCTGTTCTTGAAATCCGTCTGTGGCGATGCTGCCAGGAACAAGCGGGTTCCGGAGTTCGTATTCGACCTCGATCCGGACCTCCAGCGTCGATTTATCGGAGCGCTCTACGAGGGAGACGGGTCCGATTCGCACCCGAGCAACGAACTGTCTCACACGACGCGAAGCGAGACGCTGGCTCGGCAGGTCTCGACGCTCTGGAACATGCAGGGCGTCCTCGCGAGTACGGAGGTTTCAGAAGACAGCGACGGGTACGGTGACGGTATTTCCACGAAGTATCGGACGACGGTGTACGGGTCTGATATCGATACCGTCGATGCGCTCAAAAGTTCGGAATCACCGCGAACACAGCAGTACAAGCGAGTCCCGACCGCGCTACTTGACGAGGTTCGCGTCAGCGAATCCGATACCGAGACGGTGCCCGATACGATTCCCGGACTGCTGATGGGTGCTGGAGTTGGGTCGAAACGCACGCATGCAGAGACGTATGCCTCGCTGATCGAACGCGCTCTGGACGGGGAGCCGATCGACGAGCCGAGGTACGCACACACCCTCCAGGAGTATGGCCTCCTCGACGGTGCCGGCTTCGCGACCGACTCGCTCGAATCGCTCTGGGAAACGGTCACCAACCTACACGGGGTCACGGACACAGACATGTGCCTGCTCTCGGTGAAGAGCGTGACCGAGACCGAGCCCCCGGAGCACGTGTACGACATCTCTGTTCCGGGCGAGTCCGGGACCGACGAAAACTTCGTCGTCTCCAACGAGGGCGCGCTGAGCGTTAAAAACAGCCGAGGACAACAGGGCATCGGGATCTCGGCCGCCGTGCTGTACGCACAGCTGACCTCGGGGCAGCCGGCGAAGATCACCTCACGACCAAAGGGCCAGTCGACCGCGCAGTACTTCGAGCTCATCGTCGACACCGACACCAACGAGCCGGAGATTCAGGCCGACGAGGAGACGACGTGGGACCGCCCGCACGGCACCCGGATCGAACTGGAGATGGAAGCGAACATGCGTGCCCGAGGGCAGCTCCACGACTACGTGAAACACACCGCGGTCGTCAACCCGCACGCGCGGCTCGAACTGCGTGAGCCCGGCCTCGACGAGCCGCTGAAGTTCGAGCGTGCCACAGAAGACCTCCCGGCCGAGACCGAGGAGATCCGGCCGCACCCGCACGGCGTCGAACTCGGCGCCTTGATCAAGATGCTCGAGGCGACCGAGTCGTACTCCGTCTCCGGCTTTCTCAAAGAGGAGTTCACTCGGGTGGGGACGAAGACCGCCGACAGCGTGATCGACGCCTTCCGTGACGAGCACTACGGACGGGCCCTCGCGTGGTCACCGCCAGGGACGGACTCGACGCTCGCTGATCACGCGCCCGAGGACGTCGAGGCCGCCGTCGAGTCGGCCGTCGCGAACAAGGGGGCCGCGGCGACGGCCGCCTTCGCCGAGGGGATCACAGAGACCGTGGGTGGCAACGCCCACCTCGCCCGGTTCGAGCTGGCAGCGATCGTCGAGACGGTAGCAGAACGGGTCGAGTCGGAGACCGACCGGCGGTTTGGTGCGACCGTTCGTGAGAAGGCCGTCGAGGCGGCCTGGAGCGTGATCACGGGCGTAGAGCCGGTAGACGAAGACGAGTCGTCGACTGCGCCGGGTGACGAGGCGGTGACCGGCCGGGCGGAGGCGGCGCCGCTCGTCGCCGACTGTTATGCCCTCGTCGACGACGCCACCTCGACGCAGAAGGACGACGAGACGGTCCGCGCGATGGCCGAGGCGGTCGCTCGCCGGGTCGTCGACCACGATCCGACGCGGTTCCGTCTCACCCGCGACGCACTCGAGCGGTTGGTCGCAGACGCCGCGACGTTCGTCGAGGACCAACACGACGCCACGTTCGGCGACACCGCTCGCGGCAACGTCGTGGAGGCGGTATGGGCACGGGCACGCACCGTGCCCGACGACCCGCCGGGGGTGTCTGCGGTCGCCGACGACCGCGACGCCGCCGCCGACCTCCTCGAGGGGATGCGGGCGACAGACATCCTCGCACCACCGACGGACTGTCTCGCGCCGATCACCGCCGAACTCGTCGAGGCCGGGCTCCGCAAGGAGTACGACGCGGACTTCTACGCCGCGGCGACCCGAGACGCCGAGGTCCACGGCGGCGACCCGTTCATCGTGGAGGCCGGAATCGCCTACGGCGGCGAGATCCCGTCGGAGGGGAGCGTCGAGCTGCTTCGGTTCGCCAACCGGGTGCCGTTGGTCTACCAGCGCGGCGCCTGTGCGACGACCGACGTGATCCGCACCATCGGCTGGCGGAACTACGGCCTCGACCAACCCGGCGGGTCGGGGATGCCGAACGGCCCGGCGGTCGTCTCGATCCACGTCGCCTCGACGAACGTCCCGTTCACGAGCGAGTCGAAAGACGCCCTGGCGAACGTTCCGGCGATAGAAGACGAGATCGAACTCGCGGTGCGTGAGGCCGCCCGCGAGCTCAAGTCGTACCTGAACAAGCGCCGGTCGATGAAACAGCGTCGGGAGAAACAGAACGTCCTCGGCACGATCCTCCCCGAGATGGCCGAGAAGGTCGCGGAGGTGACGGGGCGTGAACGGCCCGACATCGACGGCGCCCTCGCACGGATCATGAACAACGTCAGCGTCGAGCGCGCGGTCGACGGCCGGGCGGTCACCCTCACGGTCGAGAACCACTCCGACGTCGAAGAGACACTCGAGGTGACCGACATCGTCTCCGCCGAGCCACGGGACCTCTCCGTGGGGTCGGTCGTCGAGATGGACGACGAGTGGTTCGTCCAGTGGACCGTCGAGGTCGCCGCCGGCGCGGAGGCGACGCTGACGTACACGACCGACCCAGACGCCGACTTCGACGTCAGCGTCGGCGGCGTCGACGCGGAGAAACTCACGGTGAACGCCTGATATGACGACAGCAACCGACGCACGCGAGCAGCTCATCGACCTCGCCGCCGAATTCTACGACCAGTTCGCCGGCGGCACGATCCCGGAGATGGAGCTGCCGACACGGACGAAGAGCAACATCGAGTACGACGAAGAAAGCGGCGTCTGGACGTACGGCGACCGGACGTCGACGCGCACGGCGAACTCCGTTCGTGGGGCGCGAAAGCTGCTGAAAGCCACCTACACCATCGAGTTCTTAGCCGACCAGCTCGACCAAGACCGCTCGTCGACGCTGCGTGAGCTGTACTACCTCTCGGAGTCGTGGGACAACGACGAGGCGCAGTTCTCGACTCAAGACGAGTCGAACGACCTCGTTGAGGACCTCGAGGTGGTCACCGGCGTCACACGAGAGGACTTCCACATGCGGCCTGAGGAGTCGGGCGCGACGCTCATGGGGCCGCTCCGCATCCGCGAACAGACGCGGCGCGGCGAGCGCGAAATCCACTGTCAAGAAGACGTCGGCGAGGGCGGCTATCAGATACCGAACAACCCGGACATGATCGAGTTCCTCGACGACGACGTCGCCTTCGCGCTGGCCGTCGAGACCGGTGGGATGCGGGATCGACTCGTCGAGAACGGCTTCGACGAGGCGTACGACTGTCTCGTGGTACACCTCAAGGGGCAGCCGGCGCGTGCGACGCGTCGGATCACGAAGCGGGTTCACGACGAACTCGACGTTCCGGTGGCGGTGTTCACCGACGGCGACCCGTGGTCGTACCGGATCTACGGCTCGGTGGCGTACGGCTCCATCAAGTCGGCACACCTCTCTGAGTACCTCGCGACGCCGGAGGCCGCGTTCGTTGGCATTCGTCCACAGGACATCGTCGAGTACGACCTGCCCGCAGACCCACTCTCCGACTCGGACGTGAACGCGCTGGAGTCGGAGCTCGAGGACCCGCGGTTCCAGACGGCGTACTGGCGCGAACAGATCGACCTCCAGCTCGAGATCGGAAAGAAGTCCGAACAACAGTCGCTCGCTAGCCGCGGGCTCGACTTCGTCACCGACACCTACCTGCCCGAGCGACTCGACGAGATGGGTATCCTGTGATCGGGGCGAGTGGCGGTCGCGTCTCTCACTCGTTCGCGTAGACGATCTCGGCGATCTCGTGTCGCTCGCCGTCCGCTGTGTCTCCCTCGTACACGTAGCGGACGCCGTCTGCTTCGTCGGCCGTCGCGTTGTGCGAGCCGTCACAGAAGATCCCGTCGTCTGAGAGCCCACACTGACAGATGTAGACGGCTCCGTCGTCGGCGAGGTCGTCTTCGGTGAGTGGCTTCGGGCCCGTCGCCTCGTGTGTCACTTCACGTGCCATAGTGTGTCATACACAGGCCGCGACATAGTCCTTGTGGCGGAAGTCGAGGCCGACGGGATCGGCACAACGGGTTTGTCCGTGGGTCTCGTAGCGATCGTATGAGCTCACCGAGCGAGTCAGACGCGGTCGACCCGGCCGACCTCTCGGACGACGAGTGGCGCGAACGACTTTCCCCGGAGGCGTACCGTGTGCTTCGCGAGAGCGGCACCGAAGCCCGGTTCTCGGGGGCGTACGTCGACCACGACGAGGACGGGACGTACCACTGTGCCGCCTGCGGACAGCTGCTCTTCGACGCCGAGACAAAGTATCACTCCGGATGCGGTTGGCCGGCCTTCTACGCCGCCGAGTCCGACGCGGTGACGCGGACCCTCGACACGAGCAACGGCATGCGGCGGACCGAAGTTCGGTGTGCAGCGTGCGACTCACACCTCGGACACGTGTTCGAGGACGGTCCAGAGCCGACGGGCGAGCGGTTCTGTATCAACTCCGTCGCGATGACGTTCGACGAGGAGTGAGCGGCGAGAGCCAGCATCGACGCACGTCGCGTCAGCCACGGCCACCGGTCGCCGTTCGACTCACGACACGAGTGGGAGCCGAATCACGAAGATCGCGCCCTTCGGCTCGTTGTCTTCGACCCACACCTCGCCGCCGTACCCCTCGACGAGCGACCGAACCAGGTAGAGCCCGATGCCGGCGCCTGGGCTGTCGAGTCCCTTCTCGCCTTTCCCGAAGATCTCCTCGCGCTGCGGTGGGGGAACGCCCGGCCCGTTGTCGGCGATCCGAACGACGGCAGCCTGGTCGGCGTCGTCCACGCGTGCAGTCACGTCGATGACCGGGAGCGTCTCGTCGTTGTGTTGGACCGCGTTTCGCAAGACGTTGCGGAACACCGAGCCCAACATCTCGTCGGCCAGCACCTCGACCGATGGGATCGTCCCGTCGACGGTGAACACCGCCTCGCTGTACGACGACCGGACCTCCTCGACCTGTTGAGAGAGGACGCGGTCGAGTGCGACGCCCTCCGGTTCGGCGTCCTCGCGCAACATGACTCGTGAGAGGTCTCGGACCGTGGTCGTTAGCCCGACCGCGCTTTCGGTGTTCTCTTTGATTACCTCGAGGTACGACTCGCCCTCCTCGTCGACGTGGTCGTCGAGCAGCTCCGCGTACGCTTCGACGAGTTGGAGGTCGTTCCGGATGTCGTGGCGCATCACCTGGTTCAACAGGCGGAGGTCGTCTCGCTGTCGTTTGAGACGGGCTTCGGGGTCCTGTGAGTCGCCCATGTACCGGGTCGAAGACGGCCACCGACGTAGTTCTTTCAGTCGGACCTGACGGTCGATCAATCAGATCTGAGCATCGGTCGCTCTTCGAGGAACGCCTCGATGCGGTCCGTCGCCTCCTTCAGCTCCCGCATCGAGGTCGCATACGAGACGCGGAGGTGGCCCTCACCGCCCGCACCGAACACCGATCCGGGGACGACGGCGACTCCCTGTGACTCGAGCAACGCCTCGGCGAAGGCCTCGTCGTCGCCGCCACAGCGGGGGAACGCGTAGAACGCGCCGCCCGGCTCGAACGTGTCGAGGCCCATCTCGTTGAACCGCGACACGACGAGCCGGCGGCGACGGTTGTACTCGTCGACCATCCGGGTGACCTCCTCCTCACAGGAGCGAAGCGCCTCCACGGCGGCGTGCTGGGCGGTCGTCGGCGCCGAGAGCATCGTGTACTGGTGGATCCGATTCATCGCGTCGATGGCAGACGCCGGACCGAGTGCATACCCCAGCCGGAGCCCGGTCATGGCGTACGCCTTCGAGAATCCGTTGACGACCACCGTTCGCTCTCGCATCCCCGGTTGTGTCGCGATCGAGGCGTGGTCCCGCTCGTAGGTGAGCGCCGCGTAGATTTCGTCGGCCACCACGCGCAGGTCGTTCGATCGACAGAACGCGGCGACGTCGGCGAGCTGGTCGTCCGACATCGTCGCGCCCGTCGGATTGTTCGGGTAACAACAGACGAGGAGGTCCGCGTCGGCGGCACCGGCGGCCTCCAGTCGCTCGGGGGTGAGCGCGAAGTCGTCTGCGGCGTCCGTGGGCACCGCGAGCGGCTCTCCGCCGGCGAGCTCAACGCCCGGGGCGTACGAGATGTACGTCGGCTCGTGTAACGCCACGACGTCGCCCGGATCGACGAGGGCCCGAAACGCCAGGTCGACGGCCTCCGAGGCGCCCGTCGTGATGAGCACCTCCGTCTCGGGGTCGTACCGCTGGTCGTACCGCTCGTGGTGGTCGGCGACCGCCGCTCGAAGCGGAGCCATCCCTCTGTTCGACGTGTACGAGGTTCGCCCGCGTTCGAGCGCTCCGATGGCGGCGTTTCGCGCGGCCCACGGCGCCGAAAAGTCGGGTTCGCCGACGCCAAGTGAGATGACGTCGTCGCGCGACTCGGCCAACTCGAAGAACTTTCGAATACCCGACTCTGGAAGGTGGCGGGCGCGCTCGGCCGTTCTCATGGTGAAACCGAGAGCCGATCGTCGTCGTCGCCGTCGGCAAAGCGCACGCCCCCGTCTTTGTACGTCTCCATGATGTAGTGGGTGACCGTCTGCGTCACCTCGGGCATGGGTGCGACCTGCTCGGAGATGAACTCCGAGACGTCGTGCATCGAGCCACCGAGGACCTCGACCGCGAAGTCGTAATCACCGGAGACGAGGTGTAACGCGTCGACGGCGGGGAACCGAGCGATCCGGTCTGCGACCTGTTCGTAGCCGGTCTCGCGGTCGAGTTCGACGTTGATCTCGGCGATGGCGCGAATCTTTCCGTCGGGGGCGCGGTCCCAGTCGACGACGGCTTGGTAGCCGTGAACGATACCATCGGACTCGAGCGACTCGATGGCCGTCTCGACCGTGTCCGCGTCGAGACCAGTCTGGGCGGCGATATCCGCGATGTCCTCGCGGGCGTTCCGTGCCAACACGTCGAGTACCTCGCGCTCGGCTTCCATACGAACACGTCTCGCGGCGAGGATTTGAATATGGCGGCCGGCGCCGCCTCGTGATCCCTTACGTCGAAACGAAGTCCGGTTCGACGCGCTTCTCGTCGCGCTCGGCCGCGAGGTGCTCGAGGAAGATCTCGAGCGGGACGTCACCGCGCTGGTTCTCGAATCGGTCCCGCACGGAGACCGTCCCGTCGTCCGCCTCGTCGTCGCCGACGACGAGCATGTACGGGAGCCGGTCGTCGTGTGCGGCGCGGATCTTCCGACCGACCGTCCAGTCGCGGTCCTCGACCTCGACACGGAAGCCCGCGTCGGCCAGCTCGTTTTTCACCCGATGGGCGTACCCCAGCGTCTCATCGGAGACCGGAAGGATCCTGACCTGCTCGGGAGCGAGCCAGAGGGGGAAGTCGCCGTCGAAGTGCTCGATGAGCACCATGAAGAACCGCTCGTAGCTGCCGTACAGTGCGCGGTGGATCATCACTGGTCGGTGCTCGTCGTTGTCCTCTCCGGTGTAGGTGAGCCCGAATCGCTCCGGCATGTTGAAATCGAGCTGCACCGTCGGACCGTCCCAGACGCGACCGAGCGCGTCCTCGAAGCCGAAGTCGATCTTCGGCCCGTAGAAGGCCCCGTCGCCGGGCTCGACGTCGTACTCGTAGCCGCCGGATTCGAGCACGTCGCGGAGCTGTGACTCCGCCGACTCCCAGATCTCGTCGCCGCCGACGGACTTCTCGGGCCGCGTCGCGAGCGCCACCTCGACTTCGAGGTCGAGCGTCTCGACGACCTCGAATATCATCCCGATCACGGACTCGATCTCCGCGCGAATCTGGTCCGGCCGAACGAAGAGGTGGCCGTCGTCGATGGTGAACGACCAGACGCGTGAGAGCCCCGAGAGCTCGCCGCGCTGTTCTTTCCGGTACACCTTGCCGTTCTCGAAGTACCGCTCCGGGAGGTCGCGGTACGACCACGACTGCTGGTCGAATATCGTCGCGTGACCCGGACAGTTCATCGGTTTGAGACCGTACTCCTCGTCGTTGACCTCGAGGAGGAACATGTCGTCTTTGTAGTTCTCGTAGTGACCGGACTGCTTCCACAGCTCCGTCCGGAAGACGTGCGGCGTCTCGACCTCCTCGTAGCCGTGCTCGCGGTTGAGTTCGTTCGCGAACGTAGACAGCTCACGGAGGACCGTCTTTCCGGGCGGGTGATACAGGGGAAGCCCCGGCCCGGTCACCGTGGGGATCGAAAATAAGTTCATCTCCTGGCCGATCTTTCGGTGGTCACGCTCTTTGGCTCGCTCGCGCATCTCGAGGTGTTCTTCGAGGTCGCCCTCGGAGGCGAACGCCGTCCCGTACACACGCGTCAGCGTGTCGTTTTCCTCGTCGCCGCGCCAGTAGGCGGCCGATACCTCGAGTAACGCCGCGGCCCCGATCTCGCCCGTCGACTCGACGTGCGGCCCCCGACACAGGTCCTGCCAGCCGTCCTGGACGTAGAAGGTGACGGTGTCGTCGTCCGCCTCCTCGGCGAGTATCTGGCGTTTGTACTCGTTGTCGGCGTATATCTCCTCGGCGTCGGCGTGGCTTCGCTCGACCCGCTCGATGTCGTAGTCGGCCTCGATGATCGACGCCATCTCGGCTTCGATGGCGTCGAGGTCGTCTTCGTCGAGGTCCACGTCGGTCACGTCGTAGTAGAACCCCTCGTCGGTGGGTGGGCCGATCGTGAGCGTCGCGTCGGGAAACAACCGCTGAAGCGCCTGTGCGAACACGTGGGCGGCCGAGTGGCGGAGCACGGTTAGGTACTCGTCTGACTGGTCGGTGACGATCTCTACGCGTGCGCCGTCGTGAACCGTCGCGTGCCGCTCAACGAGCTCGCCGTCGACCTTCCCCGCGACGGTGTCGCGACCGAGCCCGGGGCCGATCTCGTAGGCGACGTCCTCGACTGTCGACCCGGCCGGTACGGTGAGTGTCGATCCGTCCGGGAGGACGACCGTCACGTCGGCCTGCGCATCGGTCTCGCTCATACCTCTCTGGAGCCGGACGAACATCATAAGTGTGTTCGATCCGCCGGCGGTCGTCACCCGATCAGGCGGTCGTGTTCGATCTTCATACACCGGTCTTCGACGACGTCGAGCCCGTCGGCCTCCGCCGCCGCGACGGCGTCGTCGTGGCGAATGCCCAGCTGGAGCCACGCCGTCTCTGCGTCGCCGCGGTCGGCGTGTCGCGTTCGCACGGCATCGAGGATCGTCGGTACTTCCTCGCTTGGCCGGAAGACGTCGACGACGTCGACCGGTGACTCGACGGCCGCCAGCTCGCCGTACGCGGGCTCTCCAAGCACGGCGTCGGCGAACGGATTGATCGGGATCACGCGGTAGCCATGTCGTTGGAGGTACGCCGGAACATCGTGGGCGGGCTTTCCGGGCGTCGTCGAACAGCCGACGACCGCGACCGTCTCGGCGTCGAGCACGCGGCGAACGTCGGCGTCGGTAGTGAGTGGCATAGCTCCTCGTCGGCTACCGAGGCGTATAACGATTGATGGCTCACTCGAGCCGGGCGACGACCCCGTCACCGTCCGTCGAGAGCCTGACCGTCGCGTCGAAGAGCGGATCGAGCGTCCGGAGACTTTCCTCGTCGTGTGCGGTCCGGTCGACGGTGTACAGCCCGAGACCACCGGCGTGGTCGACGCGGCGGGTGAAGACGTGGAGGAACCGAAACACCGTCTCGAGGTCGGCGTACGCGAGCAGCGTCGACACCGAGTGAAGCGTGACCCGCGACCGATCGAAGCCCTCGCGCTCGAAGCGCTCAAGCGTCTCCGAGAGCGCGACGCCGATTCGGGTCAGATCCGACGGCGAGGCCACGTACGTCGTCTGGTCGGTGTCACCGACACGCGTCCCACGGTCGCGTGTCACGCAGTCGACGACCGAGAGAGACGGGTCCACCACACTCGTGCGGTCCCGAACCTCGCGTCGGACCGTCTCGGCACCGGTGGTGGCCGTCACCGCGACGCCGGCCTCCCCCGACTCGATGCCGGCCGCGAGCACGTCGGTGACGAACGCTTCTGCTGCTGTGAGGCAGTTCGCGCTGACGAGGAGGCTCGTTCCTGGGTCGACCGCCGTGTCGAGCGGCGCAGTGAGGTCGTACATGGAGGTGACACAGTGGATCGGTGCGACGGCCCTCGGCGCGGGCGATCTGTCGAGGCGGCCGTACCGATCGATACTGTCTCGACAAATTATATATCTGTTTTGATGTCCACAGCGGGCCGGCCTGCGTGACTCGCCCGACGAATCGCGGGAGTTAAAACCGTCACCGAGGTACTGTGCATTCACGGGCGCTTAGCTCAGTCTGGATAGAGTGCTTGGCTTCGGACCAAGTTGTCGCGGGTTCAAATCCTGCAGCGCCCATCATTCTGCGTGACGAGCAACATTTGGCAGACGGCAGTACGATGGTTATAAACGAACCCCT
>ERZ1034569.77-NODE-77-length-32907-cov-84.524960_pt1 | contig 32907 bp, 25 predicted proteins | sample MGYA00520706_ERZ1034569 | MGnify/ENA primary metagenome ERZ1034569 (study PRJEB33760, sample SAMEA4777722) | hypersaline lake metagenome | biome: hypersaline environment; feature: brines | place: Spain | collected 2014-08 | depth 0 m ...
CTGGCCATCAGCATCGGGGCCATGGTGGGCAGCGGCATCTTCATTCTCCCCGCCCTCGCCATGAAGATGGCGGGCCCGGCGGTCGTGCTGGCCTACCTCCTGGCCGGGGTGCTGGTGCTGCCGGCGGCCCTGAGCAAGGCGGAGATGGCCACGGCGATGCCGGAGGCCGGGGGCACGTACGTCTACATTGAGCGCGGGATGGGCCCCCTCCTCGGGACCATCGCGGGCATTGGCACCTGGTTCTCCCTCTCGTTCAAGGGGGCGCTCGCGCTCGTCGGTGGGGCGCCCTACATCGTGCTCCTGTTCGACGTGCCGCCCCAGGCGCTGGCCCTGGGCATTGCGGGCGTGCTGATCGTGGTGAACCTCTTGGGCGTCAAGCAAACCGGGCGCATCCAGGTGGTCCTGGTGGCGGTGATGCTGGCGGCCATGGTGTGGTTCGTGGGCGGCAGCCTCGGCGACGTGGACCCGGTGCGCTTCGAGGGCTTTTTTGATGAGGGGATCGGGGGGCTGCTGGCGGCCACGGGCTTCGTGTACGTCTCCTACGCCGGGGTGACAAAAGTGGCGAGCGTGGCCGAAGAGATCGAACACCCGGACCGCAACATTCCGCTGGGCCTCCTCGGCTCGCTCGCCTTCACGACGCTGCTCTACGTGCTGGTGGTGACCGTCATCGTGGGGGCGGCGCCCACGGCGGGCCTTGCCGGCTCCTCGACGCCGGTGGCCGACGTGGCGGGCAGCACCCTCATTCAGTGGGGCGTGCTCGTGGTGGTCGCGGCCGCCATCCTGGCCCTCGTGAGCACGGCCAACGCGGGCCTCTTGTCTGCCTCCCGCTACCCGTTCGCCATGAGCCGCGACAAGCTGGTGCCCGACGCGCTCCAGCACGTGAGCGACCGGTTCGACACCCCGACCACCGCCATCACGGTCACGGGCGGCGTCGTGCTCGCCATGATTGCGTTCGTCCCGATCGACGACATTGCGAAGCTCGGCAGTGCCTTCAAGATTCTCGTCTTTATTCTCGTCAACCTCGCCCTCGTCGCCTTCCGCGAAAGCGACCTCGACGACTACGAGCCCGCGTTCCGGGACCCGATGTACCCGTGGACGCAGGGGGTCGGCGTGCTCGGGGGCCTCGCCCTGCTCAGCCAGATGGGCCTGGTGCCGCTCGTGGGGGCCGTTCTGATCACCGGGGCCGGGGCGCTCTGGTACGGGGCCTACGCCCGGCGCCGCGTGGGGCGGGAGGGCGTGGTGCGGGACGAACTGCGGCGCCGCGTGGGGCAGCAGGCCGCCGAGCGCACCCGGGCCGCCCTCGATACCGGCCAGCGGGCGGACCGCGTGGTCGTAGGGACCACCGAAGACCTGCGGCCGGACCGGGAGACGGCGCTGGTGGAGGTCGGGGCCGCCCTCACCGGGGCCTTCGAGGGGGGCCTCACGGTGGTGCGCTTCGACGCGGTGCCCGACCAGTTGCCGCTCGACTCCGCCGCCGAGGTGCAGTCCCCCGACGACGTGGACTTCGAGACCCGGATGGACCGCTTTGGGGCGTCGGTGGACGGGCCGTTCGAGTACGGGGAGGTCGTCAGCCACGACGTGCGCCACGCGGTGGCCAACTTCGCCCGGCACCACGCGGTGGACCTGCTGGTGCTGGAGCGGACCCTCTCCGCCGACCGCTCCTGGCTGGACGAGCGCGACCTGGACTGGATCTCGCGCCACTGCTCCGCCGACCTCGTGCTGGTGGAACCGACGCCCCTCGCGGTGCTCGACCGCATTGCCCTGGTGACGGACAACGGGCCCTTCGACCCCCGAAAGGTGGAGCTGGCCAACGGGCTCGCGGCGGCCGCCGGCGCGAGCCTCGTCCTGGGGCACGCCGTCCCCGCCGACGCGACCGAGGACCAACGCGCCACCGTCCGCACCTACCACGAAGACCTGATGGGCCTGTGCACGGTGCCGGTCGAGTCGAACATCGTGGGCACGACGACACCGGCAGCGATGGCGCGGGCCGTGTCCGCCGCCGACCTTGTCGTCGTGGAGAGCGACGCGGCCTGGTGGGCCCGTCTCCTGGACAACCGGGAGCCGCAGCGCATTGCGGGCGCCTTCGGCGGCCCCGCCATCGTGGTGCGGCCGCAGCAGGCCGAAGGCCCCAGCCCGGTGCGCCGCCTGCTCGAACGGGTTGCGTTTTAACGTCTGCGAGGGGCTGGACCGGTCGCTCGGCCGGCGGGGCCCTAGTCGCGGGCGCGCGGACCGGTGCCCTTGGGAGAGACTCGTCAAGTTTTGGGGAGGCGGGGAACCGTGCCCCCCGCCTTGGTCCTTTACGTCAACTCATTTTCCTCTGATTTGCCCGCTACTCATATGGCTTCGGGCTCCTCGGACCTTCAGAAAACCCTCACCCTCTACGACGTCTACTCGATCAGTACGGGGGCGATGTTCAGCTCCGGGTTCTTTCTGCTGCCCGGCATCGCGGCGGCGGAGACAGGGCCCTCGGTCATCCTCGCGTACCTGGTGGCGGGCCTGCTCATCCTGCCGTCCATGTACAGCATGGCGGAGCTGTCGACGGCCATGCCCAAGGCGGGGGGCACGTATTACTTTCTCGACCGGGCCCTCGGCCCGCTCGCGGGCACGGTGGGCGGCCTGGGCACCTGGCTCGCGCTCGTCTTCAAGAGCGCGTTCGCCCTGATTGGGATGGGCGCCTACCTCGCCATCTACGCCGACGTGCCCATCAAGCCCCTGGCGGCGGCCCTCACGCTGGCCTTCGGGGTGCTCAACGTCGTCGGGGCCAAGGAGAGCAGCCTGCTGCAGCGCGTGCTGGTGACGATCCTGGTGGGCGTGCTCGGGTTCTACGCCGCCCAGGGTGTCCTGTCGGTCTGGGGCGGGCAGAGCGCGGTCGGCGGGGCGGCCGGCGAGTTCACGCCCTTCTTTACGGAGGGGGCGCGCGGCTTTCTCGCCACCATCGGGATCGTCTTCGTCTCGTACGCCGGCCTCACGAAGGTGGCCAGCGTGGCCGAAGAGGTCAAGAATCCGGACCGCAACATTCCCTTGGGCATGGGCCTGTCGCTGCTCACGGCCACGGGCATCTACGTCGTGGGCGTGGCCATCATGGTGGCCATCCTGCCGGCCACGGACCTCCACGCCGACCTGACGCCCGTCTACACCTCCGGCGAGGTGTTCTTCAACTGGCTCCCGTACACCCTGGGCCCGATCCTGATCGTCGTTGCGGCCGTCGCGGCGTTCGCCTCCACCGGCAACGCCGGCATCATGTCGGCCTCCCGCTACCCGCTGGCCATGGCCCGCGACCGCCTGTTGCCCGACGGCTTCGCCCGGATCGGTCGCTTCAACACGCCCACCCGCTCGATTGTGGTGACGGTGGCGCTCATGCTCGTCATCATCTTCGTGCTCTCCGAAGAGGGCGTGGCGAAGCTGGCCAGTGCGTTCCAGCTCCTGATCTTTGCGCTCCTCAACTTCGCGGTCATCGTGATGCGGGAGAGCGAAATTCCGTCCTACGCGCCCGGCTACCGGTCGCCGCTGTACCCGTGGGTGCAGGTGGCGGGCATCGCCATTCCCTTCTTCCTCATCTCGGAGATGGGGACGCTGGCCATCGTCTTCACGGGCGTGGTGGTGCTGGTCGGCGTGGGCTGGTACTTCTACTACGCCTCCGACGTCCCCCGCGAGGGCGCGATCTTTCACCTCTTTGCCCGCCTCGGCAAGCAGCGCTACGACGGCCTCGACCGGGAGCTGCAGACCATCCTCGAGGAGAAAGGGGTGGGGCACGACACCGCGTTTGATCGGCTCGTGGCCGAGTCGGACGTCATTCACCTCGACGAGCCGGTTCCCTACGCGGACGTGGTGGAGGACGTGTCGGGCCGGCTGGCGGAAGAGCTTGGCCTCTCGACCGAAACCCTCGAACACGGGTTTCTGGAAGGGGCCCCCTACAGTGCCGTTTCCGTCTCCCACGGGGCCGCCCTTCCCTACTGTCGCCTCGACGGGATCAGCGAGTCGAAGATGGTGATGGTGCACTGCCAGTCCGGGATCTGCGTCGACCTGGAGGACGAGATCGAAGAGCTGGACCGCTCCGAGCCGGTCTACGCCTTCTTCTTTCTCGTCAGCCCGAAGGACGACGAGGGCGAGCACCTCCGCACGCTGGCGACCCTCGCCAACCGGACCGACGAGGAGCAATTCCTCGTCGAGTGGCGCGCGGCCGCCGACGAGCAGGAGGTCAAGGAGAGCCTGCTCCACCACGAACGCTACCTGACGCTCAACCTCCTGTCGGGGACCAACACGGACGAGTTTATCGGCCAAACCGTGACCGACCTGAACCTGCCGGCGGGCGTGCTGGTGGCCCTCGTGCGGCGCGACGGACAGATCACCGTGCCCTCCGGGGCGACGCGCCTGGAGGAAGGGGACCGCGTAACCATCATCGGCAATCCGGCGGGCATCGACCGGCTGTACGAACTGTACCGCGCGGGCGAGCAGGAAGGGGTCGTCCAGTAGGCACGCGATGCGGTCTCGTGGACGCCCGGGCGAGGCATGTCCGCCGCCCGGCCTCTCCTGTTGCGACGTCCCGCCGCCCGCCGTGCAGGCCGCGCCCGAGCCTACGACCGCCCCTGCCCTTCTCGGAGAACCCGCCCTGCGACATATACACATGGGGCCCATCTCGGCGTTGCCCCCTCATCGCGCCACCGCCAAAAAGCCCTCGGCGGAGAAGGCAGGGAAACGTCCACTTTCCAGTTTGACATGTTTGTCGAATTCCGACTTGACTTATCGGGCATGTTTTTTGATAGTACTGTTCCCCCAATCACACGAAAGACTTCAGGGCTCGTGTGCCCGCCCCAAGACTCGGCTCGTACTCGTCAATGCCCTTCGGCACAGCGCCTCGGGGCCGTCGGGAGGCCCTGGACGCCAAAGCCCCAACGCAAAAAGCCGTTTTCGGGGACAGACTGACCTTGCGACTTCACTCCTTCTCCCGTGGATGACCTCTGGCAGCAGATCGTTTCTCCCTTTCGTCTTGAGGACGACGCTCTTTCCCAGGAAGAGCGATCACGGGTTCAGGATTTTCGGCTGCTGACCCTCTTGGGGGCTGTTCTCATTCTCCTCTTCGGCCCCCTCTACGCGGCGACCAACCCGGACGCCGTGGATCCGCTGTGGGCTCGGCTCGGGGTGGCCGGCCTGCTCGGGGCCCTGGTCCCGGCCTCGTATCTGTCCCGCCACGTGCGCCACCGCTTCGTCTCGTGGCTGCGCGGCGCCCTTTTCATCGTGCTGGTCTGGTTGGTCGCCACCACCACGTTGAACCACTTTGCCGGGGAGTTTGCCGTCGGCCTTCTGCTGGGCTACACGATCATCGTCGCGTTCGTGGGGGTAAGCGCGCAGTCCGGGCGGCCGGTCACCTGGTTTCCGGCACTCAGTCTCGCCCTGGTGGGGGGCGGGCTTGGCGTCTCCTACGTCACGGGCCCCGGCCCCCAGATCAACCCGCTCATCCTGCTGGCCGGCGTCGCGGGCATCTCCCTCGCGGAGGGGGTCGCCATCCGTCGGCTGCTCTCAACGCGGCGGGCCCTGCGCAACCGGGAGGAGCAGCTCCACGTCATTACCGGCAACGTCTCGGACGGCATCTACCGGTCCACCCCCGAGGACGGGCTCGTCTACGCCAATCAGGCATTCGCCGAGCTGTTCGGGTACGAGAGTCCCGAGGCCATCCTGCAGGCGGACTCCGCCTCGTTCTACGCCAACCCGTCCGACCGGCAGCGCCTGCTCAAGGAAGAGCACGAGGCCGACGGGCTCGATCAAATGGAGGTCCGCTTCCGCCGAAAGGACGGGACCCCGTTCATCGGGCTCGTCAGCAGCACCGTGGTGCGGGACGCGGACGGGAAGCCGCAGTACTACGACGGGGCCGTCACGGACATCACCGAGCGCAAACAGCGGCAGCGGCGGCTCCGCGTGCTGTCGGAGGTCGTGGAGCAGGCCGACGACGGCATTTTGGTAACGGCCCTGCCCCGAAATGGAACCCCGACGTTTGGGGACCTCGCCTTCGCCAACGGCGAGCCCGACGCCCTCGTCTCGAAGAACGGGGCGTCGGGGGACGGCACGAACCCGCCCATCGTGTACGCCAACCGGGCGTTCGAAGAGATGACGGGCTACCGGGAGGAGGAGCTGCTCGGGCGCACCGTTGAGGTGTTGGAGGGCCCCGAGACCGATCCGTCGGTCATCAATGCCCTTCAGGATGCCGACCGGGACACACGGGGGTGGGAGGGGGAGACGATCAACTATCAGAAAGACGGCACCCCGTACGTCGCCCACTGGAACACCACCTCCGTGCAGGCCGAGGAGGCGGAGGTGGAGTACCGTGCCTCCATCCAGCGGGACGTCACAGACCGGCGCGAGATGGAAGAGCGCCTCCGCGACCAGCGGAGTCGGCTGCGGGGCATGGCCAACAGCATTCCCGGCGTCACCTACCAGTTCTACGCCCGTCCGGATGGGACACGCGGGTGCCACTTCGTCAGCGAACACGCCGGGGAGGTCCTCGGGCTTTCCACCGACCCGGACGCATTCTACGAACAGTTCGACGACTGCGTCCCCGCGCCCCACCGGGCCCGCTCGCAGAACGAAATTGAGGATGCCATCGAGCAGGAGATGCCCTGGCGGATCGAGCTGCCGTTCGACCGGCCCTCCGGCGACCGCCTCTGGCTCCTCGACACCGCCACCCCCGAACGGCGAAACGGGGAGCTCGTGTTCAACGGGGTCATGATCGACATCACCGAGCGCAAGACGGCCGAGCGCGCCCTCCGGGACGAGCGCGACCGGTTCGAGAGCCTCTTTGAGAGCCTGCCCACGCCGGTTATGCGCTGCACGGTGAAGGACGGCACGAGCTACGTGTCGACCGTCAACGAGGCCTTTGCGCACACCTTTGGGGTCGACCCCGAGGCGGTCGAGGGCGAGAACATCGACGCGACCATCGTGCCGGACGACGCCGAGCAGGAAGGCAGTGCCCTTAACCGCCGCGCGGTGCAGGAGGGGGCCCTGAAGACCGAGGTGCGTCGCCGCACCAAGGAGGGGCCCCGCGACTTTCAGCTCCAGGCGACCGGACGAACCCGGGGGGACGCCCCGCCGGAGATCCACGCCATCTACACCGACATCACCGAACGGACCCGGCTGGAGGAGACGCTCACGTACCGCTCCGAACTCGAAAGCAAGATCGTCGACATCTCCACCCGCTTCATCAACACGCCCGTCGACGACCTGGACCGGGAGATTGAGGCCGCCCTCCAGGCCATCGGCGCCTTCGTGGACGCCGACCGGAGCTACGTCTTCCTGTTCGACGACGAGGCGGCCACCATGAGCAACACCCACGAGTGGCGGACCGAAGCGACGGCCTCCACGCAGTCGCGCCTCCAAAACATTCCGTACGCGGAGACGCCCTGGTTTATGGCCCGCATGCGCCGTCGGGAGGGGCCGCTGCGCGTGCCGCGTCTCGAGGACCTTCCCCCCGACGCCGCCGGCCTGCGGCAGCGCCTGGAGGCCGGGAACGTGCAGTCCCTGCTCGTGCTGCCGATGCTGAACGACCAGGACCTGATCGGCTTCGTCGGGTTCGACGCCGTGCGGCAGCAGCGCGACTGGGATGCGGACACGGTGATGCTGCTCCGCGTGCTCAGCGACGCCATCTCCAACGCCCTCCAGCGAAAGACGGCGGAAAAGGAGATGCTGGCGGCCAAGGAGGAGGCCGAAGACGCAAACCGAATGAAGTCCGTCTTTCTGGCCAACATGAGTCACGAGATCCGGACGCCCCTCACCTCGATCATCGGCTTCGCGGAGGCCATCGGGGACGAACTCGGAGACGAGACGGCGGGGCCGGTCCTGCGGTTCGCGCAGCTCATCGAGAAGAGCGGGAATCGGTTGCTCGAAACCCTCGACGGGGTCCTCAACCTCTCGAAGCTCGAGGCGGGCGAAATGGATCTCACGATCGAGCCCGTCAACCTTGCCGCGCAGGCCGCAGAGACGGCCGACCAGTTTGCCCCGCAGGCCCAGGCGTCCGGAATTTCCCTCCACACGGACCTCGACGACGCCCCGGTGTGGGCACGGGCCGACGAGGGGGCGGTGCACATCGTGCTGCGCAACCTCATCTCCAACGCCATCAAGTACACCAACGAAGGGGGCGAGGTGGAGGTGCGGGTGCGCGACGCCGGAACGGCGGCCGTGATGGCGATAGAGGACACCGGCATCGGCATGAATCCCGAGCAGGTCACCGACCTGTTCGAGGCGTTCCGACAGGCCTCTGAGGGACTCGGCCGCGAATACGAGGGCACGGGCCTGGGACTGGCCGTCACCAAACAGGCGGTCGATCACATGAACGGCTCCATCGACGTGGAGACGGAGGAGGGCGTCGGCACGCGTTTCGTCGTCCGCCTGCCGACGGCAGCGTCCCCTTCCGATCTGTCTCCGTGATCCAATCGGGGGCGCGGCCCGTTCCCGGAAGGGTGCCCGCGGCCCCCGCAACGACCGGACGGCCGCCGGATTGACTTTGCCGCCCAGATGCCCATTCTTCAGACCCTGCCGCGTGCTCTCGTCGCGGCCCCCTCTCCTGCGCCCTGAATTAACCGCTCCCCTCCGTGCCCCTCGACGCCACGACCCAACTCGTGACCCTCCTCGGCCACCCGGTCGAGCACTCCCTGTCGCCCCGCATCCACAACACGGCCTTCCGGGCACAGGACGTGAACGCCGCCTACGTGGCCACGCCGGTGCGGCCGGAGGCCCTCGGCGACGCCGTGGCCGGGCTCCGGGCGCTGCAGTTCCTCGGGGCCAACGTGACGACGCCCCACAAAGAGGCCGTGCTGCCCGTCCTCGACGAGGTGACGGAGCGGGCGCGGGCCGTGGGGGCCGTCAACACGATCGTCCGGGACGGCGGCCGCCTGCACGGCGACAACACGGACATTGCGGGCTTCCTGCGCCCCCTGGAGGAGCGCGGGGGCGACGCCCTTGAGGGGGCGCCGATGCTCGTGTTCGGGGCCGGCGGCGCCGCCCGCGCCGTCGTCTACGGGCTCCTCAGCCACTACCGCCCGGAGCGCCTCACGATCGTGGCCCGCCGCCCCGACCAGGCCGAGGGGCTGGCCGCCGACCTGGCCGCCCACGACCCCGACGGCGCCCTCCGGGTCTCCTCGTTCGAGGAAGCCGCACTGTCGGTCCGGACGAGCCGGCTCGTCGTGAACGCGACCCCACTGGGCATGGCGCCGGACCGCCGCGGCCAGACCCCCTGGCCGAATCCCGTGGACTTTACTGCCGATCACGTCGTCTACGACCTCGTGTACACCCCCGAGGAAACCCGGCTCCTGCGCGAGGCGGCCGCCGAGGGGGCAACCCCCATCGGCGGCCTCGACATGCTCGTGGAGCAGGCCGCCGCGGCCTATCGGCAGTGGACCGATCGCGGCATGCCCCAGGCGGCGGTGTACGATGCGCTCCGTGCCGACTGACGACGGGCGGCTCGTCCCCGCCGTGCGGCCTCCTCCTCCCTGCGGCCACGGGGCGCTCCCTGCCCCCCGGCCGACGACCCGCTTATCACTGAGGCCGATTGGCCGCTTCTCCTCCGGCCGATCTCGGCCTCGTTGTCCCCTCCCTTCACGCAACCGCCCCGTTCCCTCCACATGATCGACGCCCTTCCTGCGGACGCCCTGCGCACGCGCTTCGACCCGTCCGACTTCGGGTTCGAGACGACGGACGACCTGCCCGCCGAAACGGAGGTGGTGGGGCAGGACCGGGCCGTCGAGGCCCTCGACTTCGGCATGAGCATCGACGCCGAGGGCTACAACGTCTTCGCCCTCGGCCCCCCCGGCACCGGGCGCCGCCCGCTCGTGCAGCACCTCTTGGAGGAGCAGGCCGCGGGGGAAGCGACGCCGCCGGACCTCTGCTACGTCAACCGCTTCGACGACGAGCGCGAGCCGCGGGCGCTGCGCCTCCCGGCGGGCCGGGGCCGCGAGCTGAAGGAGGACGTGGACGCCCTCATCGAGGAGCTGCAGACGGCCCTCCCCGGCACGTTCGAAAGCGAAGAGTACCGGTCCCGCCGCGAGATGATACAGGAGGAGGTTCAGGAGGGACAGGAGGCGGCGCTCGACGACCTGCAGGCGCGGGCCCGGGAGGACGGGATCGCCCTCATTCGCACGCCCCAGGGCTTCGTCTTCACGCCCCTCGACGACGGCGAGGTCGTGCCGCCCGAAGAGGTCGAGTCGATGCCGGAGGAGGAGCGCGAGCAGGTGCAGCAAACAATTGAGGCCTATCAGGAGGAGCTCCAGGACATTCTCCAGAAGATGCCCGAGCACCAGCGCGAGGCCCGCCAGCGCATCGAGGACCTCAATGAGGAGATGGCCACGCTCGTCGTGGACGACCTCATCGAGGACCTCCGCGACGCGTACGCGGACTTCGACGACGTGGTGGCGTTTCTCGACAGCGTGCGCGACGACATCATCGAAAACGTCGACGTCTTCGTTCAGGCGGCCCAGCAGGGGCCCTCCCCCGGGCAGCAGGGCCCCCAGCAGATGATGCAGCAGCAGGGCCAACAGGACGGCGGCCAACAGGGGGCCCGCGCCCCCGACGGCGCTTTCTGGCGGCGCTACCGGGTCAACCTGCTCGTCGACCACGAGGAGACCGACGGCGCACCGGTCGTCTACGAGGACAACCCAAACTACCAAACCCTCGTCGGCCAGGTGGAGCAGATCGCCCAGATGGGCGCGCTCGTGACCGACTTTAATCTGATTCGGCCGGGCGCCCTCCACGAGGCAAACGGCGGCTACCTGATCGTGGAGGCGCGGCAATTGCTCACGCAGCCCTACGCCTGGGAGGGCCTGAAGCGGGCCCTCCAGAACGAGGAGATCCAGATCGAGTCGCCCGGCCAGGCGCTCGGCCTCATCCGCACCCTCACGCTGGAGCCGGAGGCCGTGCCCCTCGACGTGAAGCTCGTGGTCGTTGGGGAGCGCATGCTCTACTACCTCCTCGACGCCCTCGACCCGGACATGGACCGCCTGTTCAAGGTGATGGCCGACTTCGACGACCAGATCGACCGGGACGCGGCGCGGGAGGACGCCTACGCCGACCTCATCGCCACGACCGTCGACGACAACGACCTGCGCCCATTCGACCGCTCGGGCGTGGCGCGGGTGTTCGAACACAGCCTCCGCCTCGTCGGGGACACGGAAAAGCTCAGCGCCCGGGTCGAAGAAATCCGGGATCTGCTGACGGAGGCCGACCACTGGGCGCAGGACGACGGGGCCGACACGGTGACCGGCGACCACGTTCAGCGCGCCATCGACGCCCAGATCCGCCGGGCCGGTCGCCTCCGCGATCGCGTGCAGGAGACCATCGAGCGCGAGAAAATTTACATCGACACCACGGGCGCCACCGTCGGGCAGGTCAACGGCCTGTCGTACCTGGAGGCCGGGGGCTTCAGCTTCGGCCGGCCGCACCGCATCACCGCGCGGGTGCGGCTCGGAGAAGGCGAAATCGTAGACATTGAGCGGGAGGCGGCCCTCGGCGGCCCCCTCCACTCGAAGGGCGTTCTCATTCTATCGGGCTTCCTGGAGGGGCGCTTCGCGCAGCGCTCCCCCCTCTCCCTCTCGGCCCGCCTCGTGTTCGAACAGTCCTACGGCGGCATCGACGGGGACAGCGCCTCCTCCGCCGAGCTGTACGCCCTCCTGTCGGCCCTCGCGGAGGTTCCCCTGAAACAAAACCTAGCCGTGACCGGCTCGGTGAACCAGCGCGGGATGGTACAGCCGATTGGCGGGGTCAACGAAAAGGTCGAGGGCTTCTTCGACGTGTGCGAGGAGCGGGGCCTTGCCGGCGACCAGGGGGTCCTCATTCCGGCGGCCAACACCGACAACCTCATGCTGCGCCCCGACGTGGTGGCGGCCGTTGAGGCCGGCGCGTTTCACATCTACCCTGTGGAGACGGTCGACCAGGGCATTGAGCTGCTGACGGGCATGGAGGCCGGCACGCGGGACGAACAGGGCGCTTTCCCCGACGGTACAATCAACGCACAGGTAGAGGCCCGGCTCCGCACATTTGCCGACCGCCGGCGCCGGTTTGCACGCACGGATGGCGATCCGCAATCAGCCACGGAGGAGGCCTAAATGCACGACATTCCCCCCAGCGTCATGCCCTCAGCCCCCTCGTCCGACCGGTCGTTTCGCCGGATTCTGGTGGCCCTGGACGCCTCCCCGCACAGCCGCGCCGCACTCGACCTGGCGGTGCAACTGGCCGCCGACCTGGAGGCCGACCTGGAGGGACTGTTTGTCAAGGACGAGAACCTGATTCGGGCCGCTCAGCTCCCGTTTGCCGCCGAGGTGCGCACCCACTCGGTGTCGCCCAAGGCCCTCAACGACCGCCGCGTGCAGCGCCGGCTGCGTCGCCAGGCCGATCAGGCCGAGGCGGTCCTGCAGGCGGCGACCGAACAGGCCCCGGTGTCGTACGACTTTCGGGTCGTTGAGGGGCAGGTCACACGGCAGTTGCTCCGGGCCGCCGAGGAGGCCGATCTTGTGGCGCTGGGCAAGACGAGCACGCAGAGCAGCCGGCGGCGCCTCGGGACCACCAGTGAGGCCCTTCTGGCGGAGTCCTCCACGCCGGTGCTCGTTCTCCGACGCGCGCCGCGACGCCGCCCCCCGCCCTCCGCATACTACGACGGTTCGGAGACGGCCCGGCAGGCCCTGCGCACGGCGGCCGGGCTCGCGGATCGGGGCGTCCCCCGTACGGTGTTTCTGCCCCCCGGGGACGAGACGACGACCGAACAGTTGCGCGGGGAGGTACACGAGGTCCTCGGCGCACCCCCCGCACGGGCCCAGGTGCACCCCCTCACGCCGGCCGAAGTGGACCGGCTCGCCGCCCTTGCCCGCCGACGCGGCCCGGGGCTCTTCGTGATGCCCGGCACCGGCTCGCCACTGGTCGACGCGTCCCTCCAGCGCTTTCTGTATGAGCTGGACCGCCCTCTGCTCCTGGTCCGGTAGCCCTGCCCTGTCCCTGTCTTTCCGTTCGACAACGATTCTCTCCTATGAGCACCGTCATTCGACTCTCCCTCCGCCCCGCCGACGATGCGAAGGTCGTTCCCCTGGAAGTGCTCCGCGACTTCGCGGACGTGCGGGCCGGCTGGAGCTACCTGGAAGAGGACTCGCAGCACTACTCGAAGCTCAAGGAGGCCCCGGGCCTCATCCTGCGCCACCGCGCCGACCGCGCCCACTACGTCGACCTGGGGTTCGTGGAGACCGCCCCCGACACGGTGCAGCTAGCCGTGCTGGACCGCCCCGACGCGGACACGCCGCTGGCCCCCGACGACCGGGCCGACCTTCTCGACGCCTTCCTCGACGCGATGCGCGACTACCTGAGCGGCCGGCCCGACCACGTCCGCCTCGACGTAAATCGCGACGCGGCCTCGTCCTGATTGCTTCTCCCGCCCGGCCCTGCTCGAACCGTAGGCGGCACCGTCCGTCCGGACCGGCTCAGGACGCCGACCCCCCGTCTGGCCAGTGGAAGGTAATCGGGACCTCAATGTCCGGGTGAATGCTCTCGTCCACCGGACAGTGACGGGCGGCGCGCTCCACACGCTCACGGGTCTGCGCGTCGAGTGCGGTCGGCATCGTCACGTCGGTCCGGAGCGACGCGATGCGACGCGGATTGGACGCCATCTCTTTCTCGACGGAAATCTCGATGCCGTCGAGGTCGAGGGCATGCTTCTCGGCCTGAATGCCGAGGATGGTCGCGATGCAGGTGCCCAGCGCCGTGGCCACCAGGTCGGTCGGCGAAAAGGAGCGCCCCTCGCCGTGGTTGTCCTCCGGCGCGTCGGTGGTGAGGGTCACGCCGGACGGCCCGTGCTCGGCCTCGCAGCGCAAGTCCCCGACGTAGTCGGTGTCAATCTGAACCATCGGTTCGCGGCGAGCTGATTGAAGGAGCCAACGAAGACACCCCCGAAACGGAGAGTCCCCGCGTCGGATTCATCGCGGCCCGGGTCCCGTTTGTGCCCCTCCTACTCTCTCCATCGCCGATCGGTGAGTTCGCGCACGTCTGTTTCCGAAATCACGCTCCAGTACGGACTGCTCAGGGTGTTGCTTTGCGTGCGGTTAAAGGTGGCGCGGAGGAAGAGGGCCTTGTCGGCGTCGGGGTCCGCTCCCCGAAACGAAAATCCCCCCCAGTGGAGCACCCAGTAGGCCCGAGTGGGATCCACCCCAAGCTGGCGCCCCACGAGGTCGGCCAGATATTGCAGGTCGTCGACCGTCGACGGCCCTTCGTTCTCCGCCAGTTCCCGGAGCACGATGGTGTGCTCCTCCTCGTCGTCCGGCGGGCCGGGATAGACCTGCACCTGCACGGTCCCGGTGCGGCTGTAGCTGCGCCACGTGAGGGTCGTATCGGTCTGCGGCTGCGCGGCGGCCGGCCGGAGGAGCACAAGACCAAGGACCCCGAGGACGAGAATTCGGCAGAGCCCCCTCATGAGGACGGCGACGATGGATGAGACGACTGGTTCTCATCCCGTAGACACGTGCCCGCCCCTGTTTGTAACGTGCAGCCCCTGTCCCGTACAGTCCCCGCCCTACCACGGGATGCGCTCTCGGTCGCGGAAAAAGCCCCCGCTCGGGCCGTCCTCGGGGAGCGTCGCCAGCCAAAGGGCCGTGTCGGCCCCCTCCTCGGGCGTCCGCGGGGCCGCCTCGCCCCCCATGCGGGTGTGCACCCATCCCGGCCCCATCGAGTTGACCTTCACGTCGGGCCCGTCGGGCAGCGCATTGTCGAGGGTCATCGTCAGGGCGTTTAGGCCCGCCTTCGCGGCCGAGTAGGCGGCGTGATTCGTATCGAGCCCTTCCCCGAAGGACCCCGATCCGGACGACACGTTCACGACGCGGCCGTAGCCCCGCTCAATCATGTCGGGCACGAAGGCCTTTACCAGCAGCCACGGGCCGCGTGTGTTGACCGTCCACGCCTGGTCGAGCTGGTCAATTGAGACCCCCAGCGCGTCGCCCTCCGGGTAGACGCCCGCGTTGTTGACGAGCGCGTCGACCGCCACGTCATCCGCGTCCAGACGCTCCTTGCAGGCCTCAATCGAGGCGGTCTCAATCACGTCGAGCTGCTCCACGCGCACCGACCCGCCGCGCTCCCGAATGGACGCCGCGGCGTCCTCGCCCGTCTCCTCATCGCGGGCGCCCATGACGACGTGCACACCCCGATCGGCAAGGCCTTCACAGATCGCGAGGCCAATGCCACGGTTGCCCCCCGTGACGAGGGCCGTTCGGTTGGTATCCATCTGGTCGAAAGTGTATTGGATTGCGGAGGACATGCCCGGTACGAATGAGGCGCAAGAACCCAGGTTCGGGCAATTCTTTGCGCGCCCGGCGAAGCGATGACGGACTCACCGCCTTGCGTCGGGGTGCACTTCTTTTAATTTTGCATAAAGTGTTATATTTCTGACAATCGAGGAACGGCACCGTGGTCTTCCGCGAATCTTACGCCCATTAAACGAATCCTTTGTTAATCGTTGGTAAGAAAACGGCCGCAACGCAACTGCCCCCTAACCAGCCCGCCCCGGTACCATGAATCCACGAGATGGCCTTCTTGATACCCGAGTGAAAGACATCATTCAATCCAAGTCCGCCCTGGCCGACGACGGCAACGTCCTCACCACGAGCCCCACGGCAACCGTGTTCGAGTGTATTGGTCGGATGGTGGACCGCGACGTAGGCTCCATCGTGGTGATGGAGGGCGATGCCATCGCCGGCCTCTTTACCGAGCGGAATTACATGCAGAGCATCGCCCTGGAGGGCCGCAGCTCGGACGAGACGGAGGTCCAGGAGGTGATGACCGAAGACGTGGCGACCGTCCGCCCCGACAAGCCGCTTGAGGAGTGCCTGCGTCTGATGACGAGGCTCCGGTGTCGTCACCTTCCGGTGGTCGACGAGGGCGGGGATTTGATCGGCATCGTCTCGATCGGGGACGGCGTGAAGCAGATTATCCAGACGGCCCAGAGGGAGACGAGCCGGCTTCGCCAGTACGTCACCGGGACGTACGCCGAGTAGCACCAACTCGGGCCGGGTCGGATCGGCCGCGGCGGTGTCGGATGTCGGAACTGGGGCCCCGCCCCGGAGGGACTACGAGCGTGTCGACGACGACCCGTCCACCGGGGCCGACGTCACGACCGGCGGCTCCGCAGGATTGGGCCGAGCGGACCGATCCGCGTCCCGTCGCTGTAGCGCCCAGAGCTCCGCGTAGCGACCGCCCTCGGCCAGCAGCTCGTCGTGCGGCCCCTGTTCCACCAGTCGCCCGTCTTCCAGCACGTAAATCGTGTCTGCGTTCTCGATGGTGCTGAGCCGATGGGCAATGACGATGGACGTGAGCTGATCGCCCCGTGCGAACAGCCCGTCGAGGGCGTCCTGAATCACCGCCTCGGACTCGCTGTCGAGGTCGGAGGTCGCCTCGTCGAGCAGGAGGATGCGGGCGTCGGTGAGGATGGCGCGGGCGATGGCGACGCGCTGCTTCTGCCCGCCGGACAGCCGCACGCCTCGTTCTCCAATCTGCGTGTCGTAGCCGTCGACCAGCTGCTGGACAAACCCGTGCGCGTTTGCCATTTCCGCGGCGTGGCGGACCGCCCCGTCGGGCGCGTCGGGCTCGGCGTACCGGATGTTGTCGGCCACCGTGCCCGAGAAGAGCGTCGGGTCCTGCGGTACGAGGGCCACGTGCTCCCGCAGTGCCTGCAGCTCGAACGACCGCAGGTCGATGCCGTCGACGGTCACGCGCCCCTCCTGCGGGTCCCAGAAGCGCCCGATGAGGTTGGCCACCGTGCTCTTGCCGGCCCCGGACGACCCCACGAGCGCCGCCGTCTCTCCCGGCTCGATGCGGAGCGAAAGGTCCCGCAGCGCCGGCTCGTCGGCATCCGGGTACGAGAAGCGTACGTCCTCCAGCTCCACCGGCCCCACGGGCACCTCCGCCCGATCGCCCCCGGTCTCCGGATCGGTATCGACGAGTTCAGAGAGCCGCTCTAGGGCCGCCATGCCGGCCTGCAGCTTGTCGTTGAAGAACATGACCGACTGCACCGGCCCCTGCAATTGGCGCTGGTACATGATGAACGCCGTGAGCTCGCCGAGCGAAAGGCTGCCGCTCACCACCATCCAGCCCCCAACGAGCAGAAGGGCCCCGGTCCCGTAGTTGGACGTAATGTTGATGAGGCCCTCCATCTTGCCCACGTCCTTGCGGCGGTCGAGGTTGATGTCGACGTACCGCTGATTGTGCGTGCCGAAGCGCTCACGCTCCTGCTCTTCCCCGACGAAGGCCTTCACGACCCGAATGTTGGAAATCGCCTCGGTGGACGTGGCCGTCAGGCGCGCGACCGTCTCGCGGATGCTGCGGGAGGCGGTGCGGAGGGGCTCCTGGTAGTAGTAGGTGACGAAGGCCAGGAGGGGCAGGACCACCAGGTTCACCAGGGCCAGCTTCCAGTTCATCCACACCAGGAGGCCGGCCACCACCAGAATGGCCACGAGCTGGCCGGAGAGGCGGGACGCGGCCGCCTGGATCATCCCCTTCAGCGCGTTCGGGTCGCTCACGACACGCGAGCTGAGGGAGCCGGACTGCTCGTTGGAAAACCGGGACACCGGAAGCGTCAGCAGGTGGTCGTAGGCCTGCATGCGCACGTCGCTCACCACCTGCTGCGTGAGGGCAAAGCTCCAGTACATGCCCCCGTACTCCACGATTGCCCGAAACAGGTAGAACCCGGCGAAGGCAAGCCCAAACCACAGAAACAGCGTGCTGCGCCCGCCGGGGATCACCACGTCGAATGCGTAGCGCACGAACTGCGGCCCCGCCGCCTCCAGCGCCGCCGAGAAGCTGATCAGCAACGCCACCCCAATCACTCGAGCCTTGTACGGGGACAGCACGCCCCAGAGTCGACTCAGGATGGCGAGGGTTGACTCGCGGTCGTCGCGGTCGGAAGCAGCCATAGACGTACAGCGGAAGCGAAGACAGAGGCGGAAACGGGGCGGCGGCGATCCGGCACACGACCCGGAAAGGCCCTGCGCCCGTTGGCGTTCTGCCGCCCTCTAGGCGATTCAGTTTTTCGACAGGAGCTTTACGGGCCGCAGTTCGGTCAGGGCGGCCACCATCAGTACATGCTTCCAGGACACCCCGGCCGTCCCCCCCGGGGCCGCACTCGACTCCTGCCGGTGCGTGGCGGCATCCAGCGCGGCGCGGTGCACCGTCTGCTCCACCAGGTGGCTCACGAGGTGCTCCGTCGATACCTGCACCTCCGTTCCGAAACGGCGTCCCTGGTTGGAGGCACCAAGCTCTTGCTCAAAAAAGTCACGAAGGGGAGACTGAACGGTCATGGACTCAAAGGTCAGTTTTGGAGACGGCATGTGTCGATTCAGCGGCCGCGGGGCTTTCTCGGGCCGTGCCGGGGTCCCATTTGGTTCGGTGGTACTGGTTCGATGGTACCGGTGCAGGGTACGTACGCAGTCATCAGAAGCGCAAGCGCCATCACTGTCGGAATGAGGGCGTGCGAAGGGCCTCTGGTCGCTGTGTGCGACGAAGGCCGAAACAAAACGGATCGTGAAGCCGGCGTGGATTCGCTCTTTCAGGGCGTCTGGGAGCGCCCCCCCTCGGCAAGGGGCCCCTCGCACGCACCGGTCGAGGGCCTGCTCAACGGGACGACCCGTTCGCGACGACGTCCGCCGAATCCTCCCACTCGTCCCCAAACACGAACTCGTCGAGGGAGCGGCGGGAGCGGGGCGCCTGCTCGGCCGTCTGCTTGTCGTCGCTCAGCATCTCGGGATCTCCCAAGTACCCCACCGCCAGACCCGCCATCGGCTCAAAGTCGTCCGGCACGTCGTAGGTCTCGCGGGCCACGTCCGCATGGATGCCGGCCATCTGGTGGACGTAGAGGTCCATTTCTTTCGCCTGAAACGTGAGCGCGGCGGAGGCGGCCCCCACGTCGTGGGGCGCGCATCGGTTTGGGCGGTCGTTCCCCGAGAACGTTTCTTTATAGAAGGACATCATCAGCACCGGCGCGTTCTGGGCCCAGGCCTGATTTCCATCGATGAGGCAGTCGAGGAGCCGTTCGTACGCCTCCGGATCGTCGTGCCGGGACGCAACGACGTACCGCCACGGCTGCTCGTTGTAGGAGGACATCGTCCACCGCGCCGCTTCCAGCATGCGCCGGATCTTCTCCGGCTCCACGCGCCGGTCGGCAAATGCGCGGGGGCTCCATCGCTCGCGGAGGAGATCGAGAATGTCGTGGTCGGGATCGGCCGTCTTCGGGTGCTGAGCGGTCGAGGGAGGTGCCATGGAAGTAAGCAGAAGGGCGCAGTGCAGTGAAAGTGGGTCCGGAAGGACTGCCCCGCCGTTCTGGACCATCCGTTTCAGTTCCGTGTCGTCAAAACCTTTTTTGGAACGGGTGTTCCAGATTAAGCCATCACGTTCTTGTGACGCAGTCCGGGCCGGGCCGAAACGCCGGCGATTACGGAGACGCGTCACGGGCCGAACACGTGAGCCCTCGAAGGGTCTCCTCAACGATGTCCTGCACGACCTCGTCGGGAGGATCCGTCTTGGCGGTCAGGTGGATGCCGTTGTAAACGTTCGTAAGATGGCAGCCCAGGGCCTTTGCGTCTCGGGACGGATCAACAGCCCCCTCCTCTTGGGCCTGCTCCACGGCCGTCCGGAACAAAGAGCGCATTTTCTCGAAGCTCTCCCGCGCCCGTTTCTGGGTCGACGCGTCCCGCGGGGCACACTCCACCGCCGCGTTGGTCGTGAAGCACCCGCAGCAGCTCTCCGTCGCCCGCTCCGCCACCGTCACGAAGGCCTGCCGGATGCCCTTCAGCGCCGTGGGGGCCTCTCGAAGCTGCCCCCGCAGCCACTCGATGTCCTCCTGGCGGTAGCGGTCGAGCGCCTCCAAGTACAGCTCATGCTTGCCCCCGAAGGCGTTGTACAGGCTGCTACGGTTGAGGCCCAGATGATCGACCAGGTCCTGCACGCTGGTCGACTCGTACCCCTTTTCCCAAAAGAGCTGCATCGCCTGCTCAACCTTCGCGTCACGGTCAAACGTTGGTGATCGGGGCATGGAACGGCGTGCCGCAGGGGGCAGGGCTGTGCTTGGAAGTAAGTTCTATTTTTGGAACGGTCGTTTCAACTGAATGTTCGGCGGGACTCCCGAAGGCCAGGATGGCATTTCGGGGCTCAACGCGTTTGGACGACCGGCCCCCGACACCTATCTTGCCTGCTCCCTCCCCGGCGAAGCGTCTGCCGTCGGTCGTTCGCTGGCCCCAAGACGCCGGGCCGGCGACGCCCCCTCCGTGGGCCTCAACTCTTCTCCCATCCCCCGAATTTTGCCCATGTCCGTCACCATCGACGACGTCCGTGCTGCTCGTGAGCGCCTGGACGACCCGTCCGTCGTCCGCAAAACGCCGATCGACTCCTGCCACTCGCTCTCGGAGCTGTCCGGGGCGGTCGCCATCCTCAAGATGGAGCACCTGCAGCGCACGGGGTCGTTCAAGACGCGAGGGGCCTATAACAAACTCGCCCAGGTGGCGTCCGGGACCGTCGGTCGGGTGGTGGCCGCCAGTGCGGGCAACCACGCCCAGGGGGTGGCCCTGGCGGCGACGACGGTCGACCTGCCGTCGACCATTGTCATGCCCCGAAATGCGCCCCAGGCGAAGGTGGACGCGACGCGCGGCTACGGGGCCGACGTGGAGCTGACGGGCGATACATTTCAGGAGGCGATGACTCGCGCCCGCGAACTGGCCCGGGGCGACGACGCGCTCTTCGTCCACGCGTACGACGACCCGGATATCGTGGCGGGCCAGGGCACCCTCGGGTTCGAGCTCTACGAGCAAGTGCCCGATGTCGATACCGTCATTGCGCCGATCGGCGGCGGGGGGCTCATCGGCGGCACCAGCATGGCCCTCGCGGACATTGCCCCGGACGTCCGGGTGGTGGGCGTGCAGGCCGCGGGCGCCGCAACCGTTCCTCAGAGCCTCGCGAAGGGCGTGCCGGTGCCCGTCGACCACCCCGACACCATCGCGGACGGGATCGCTACGGGCGGCGTGTCCGCGCTCACCCTGGGGCTCATCGATGACCACGTCGACGAGGTCATCACCGTCACCGACGGCGAAATTGCGCGCGCCATCCTGCTGCTGCTCGAACGAGCGAAGCAGCTGGTGGAGGGCGCGGGCGCGGCTCCGGTCGCCGCCCTGCTGTCCGACAAGCTCGACGTGACGGGCGAGACGGTGGTCCCCCTCCTGTGCGGCGGCAACATCGATCCGGCCCGGCTCCAAGAGGTTCTGGACCACGCCATGGCCGACCGCATCCAACTTCTCCGTCTCCGGGTTCGCATCGACGACCAGCCGGGGAAGATGGCCGATATTTCCCGGCGCATCGCCGGTCAGGGCGCAAACATCCGGCACGTGCGCCACGATCGGGCGGTGCACGGCCTCGATGTGGGGGAGGCGTACCTCGTGTTCGAGGTCATTACCAGTGGTCGGGGCCAGGCCGAAAACACCATCGCGGCCATCGAGGACGACGGCTACGAGGTGGAACGGGTCAACTAGCCGATGCTCACTTGTTTTTCCTTCGTAAAAACGTCCCGGACCTGATCGAGTAGGATGGCATCCCTATTCGGTCTGATGGAGGTGCACATTGGGACCGCGAAGTCCCTCTGCACCGGCGACGCACTGCCGGGAAGCCCCCCACGCGCCTCCCCGAGGCGATGGCCAGATGCGACGGATTGTCGGGCCGTCTCCCCGGATGTCCCCGGATGCTGTCAGGCCCCTCCATGCTCCCGCCAGCACATGCCGAAGTGACAGCCCCCGGCCTGATTGCACACGGCTGGTGCAAATGTTGCTGGATGTAGGGACTGTCGTTTGTCACTGATTTCTGAACAACCTCCCCCACTCTATGCACTACTGCCTGCAGGACCCCCAGAATCAGGTGGTTGGGTTTGTGCTCGACGCCGATCAGCTCGGCCACGAGATCTACCGCATCCTTGACTGGTCCGACGAGCACTTTGGGTCCTACTCAGTCGACCAGAACGACGGGCGCGTCTACGTCCGTTCCGACGACATTGAAGACGAGTCCACCCTTCACACCGAGCCCCTGTCTGTCGGCGACCGCACCCCTGCCTCCGACGGCAGCCACGACGAAGACGGCGACGGCGGAGAAGCCGAACCTGTCGGGATGTAGTCTCTCGTCGGGGACTCGCGTGTGCCCCCGCCCCGGTCCCGAATCCATCGTCGGGCCGGTCCTGTTGTTCTTGCGCACCGCCGACGGATCTGCCGATTCGACCGCGCCCGACATGAGCCGTTCCCGCCACATCCCCGAGGCCGTTCGGCGACGCGTCGAGTACTTCGACGGGCAGACCTGCCGGGAGTGTGGGCGCACGATCGACGGCGTGTCCCTACGGAAGCACCTCGATCACCGGGAGGCCTTTGCGGACGGCGGGGAGCACGCTGTCTTCAACCTCGACCCCCTGTGCCACGAGTGCAACCGGGCAAAGGGGGACGCCCCAACCGAGCGGACGAACGCCCTCCGGGCCCAACACGACCGGCAGCGCGCGGAAATCCGGGAGTACTTTCGGGACACCGACGCCCACATCGTGGGCAACGACCAACTGCGGACGCCGCAGGAGGAAGGGTACCTCGCCCTGCGCGACCATTTCAGCGCGGAACGCGCGACGCAACGCCCGGCCATCGTCGTCCTGCCCACGGGCTGTGGAAAGTCGGGCCTCCTCGCCTGCGCCCCGTTCGGGATTGCGGAGGGCCGCGTCCTGGTGGTGGCGCCGAACCTGACGATCAAGGACGGCCTGGCAGAGGGCACCTTCAGCGGCACCGGCAACTTCTATCATTTCTGTGACGTGCTGCCGCCCGACGCGCGCCTGCCCCGCGTGGTGGCCCTGGAGCGAGGCCGCGTGAACGAGGAGGACTGCCGCCGGGCGGACGTGATCGTGGCGAACGTGCAGCAGCTGCAGGGCTGGCTGCCCCTCTTTCCGTCCGACTTCTTCGACCTCATTCTGGTGGACGAGGCGCACCATGCCCCCGCCGACTCGTGGCAGAACGTCAATCAGGCGTTCCCCGACGCGAAGAAGATCTACTGCACGGCCACGCCGTTTCGGAGCGACGAGCGCCCCATCCGCGCCGAGCCGGTCTACCGCTACGCCCTGGCCGACGCCATCAACGCCGGGTACGTGAAGAACATCGTGCGGGTCGATGCCGTGGCGTCCGAAATGACGTTCACCGTGGAGGGGGAGGAGCGGTCGTTCACCCGCGAGGAGATCATGGACCTGCGCGAGGAAACCTGGTTCTCGCGGGGCGTGGCCCTGTCGGACGTCTGCAACGAGACGATCGTGGACCGCAGCGTGCAGCTCCTGCAGGCCAAGACCCGGCGCGGCACGGAGCGGCACCAGATTCTCGCCGCGGCCTGCTCCATCCGCCACGCCGAGCAGGTAGCGGCCCTCTACCGGAGCCGGGGCGTCGAGGCCGCGTTCGTGGCGAGCCGCGGCATGACGACCGAGGAGCGCGAGCGCCGCCTCCGTGCCTACGAACACGGCGATCTCGACGCCATGGTCCACGTGGGCATTCTGGGGGAGGGCTACGACAACAAAAACATTTCCGTCGCGGCCCTCTTCCGCCCGTTCCGCTCCGTCGCCCCCTACACCCAGTTCGTGGGCCGGGCCCTTCGCGCCCTGCCCGACGGCACCGAGACCGACAACCTCGCGCACGTGGTGGCCCACGCGGGCCTCAACCAGGACGGTCACTGGCAGTACTTCAAGCACGAAACCGAGGAGGCGCAGGTGCTCGCGGACCTGGACGCCTGGGCGCAGTCCCACGCCGAGGAGGGCGCGGGGGACACGGACACAGACGCGTCGCGGGACCGCAGCGAGAGCGACCCCGCGGAGGTCACGAGCGAAGAGATCGAGGGCTTCGACGTGGATGCGTACCTGCCGGTGGAGGGCGCCGAAGCCGAGGAGGCCCAGGCCGACTTTGCCGCCATGGAGGAGGCCCTCGACAGCCTGCGCGAGAAGGGCCTCGACGTGCCGGACGCCGACCACCTCAAACGGGAAATCGTCGAGCGAAACCACCCGCTCGGCGACGAGGACCTGCCGCCTCCCCCCAACCGACCGGCCCGCGAGCGACAGGCCTACCGCACGATGCTAAACCATGCCGTCCGCCGCGCCGCGGGCACCGTCCTGCACCGGCTCGACCTGCCCTCGGACGAGGCCCTCGTCGGGGTCGTGGGGCAGGGCGACGAGGCGAACAACATCGAGGTCGTGATCCGCATGCTGCATCGGCGCGTGAACGCCGCGGTGGGCCGCGACGACGAGGCAACGGGCCGCAACGGGTGGTCGCTCGCCGCCCTGAAGACGGCGAAGGAGCGTGTCCCCGACATCCGGGACGCCGTGCTCGCCCACATCGAGGACGCCGCCGGCAACGAGGCCCTGGAGGCCCCAGACACAGCCCCCTCCTCGGGGCCGGACCCGTCGGACACAGAGCCCCAGGAGGACGCGTGGACGGCCGACGACGTGGACTGGGGCGATCCATTTTCGTCTTCAGGCTAGGGGATGCCGCCCCCCGTCTACAGTCGCAGCCGCCCGGCCCCACGACCCGCCCCTTTGGAACCCGTCGCACGTTTCACACTGCCCCCAGCGCGGATGCTGCCTCCCGATCCGTTTCGGTCGCCCGCACAGGCGGCGTCCTTCCTCGTCCTGCTGATGGGGGTGTGTCTCATCTTGGCGGGGAGCGTGGCGCCCCGCGCGGCGGCACAGGATGCGCGGGTGGGCCTTCGCACGGGGCCCACCTTCGGGTTTCTGAGCGACAGCGCAATTCCCTTCACCGGAGGCCGGCGCACAACCAACGCAAACCCGCGGCTCGACCTGCACGCCGGGGCCGTTCTGCTCGTCCCGCTCACCGATGCCTATTTCCTCCAACCGGAGCTCTTATACATCCAGAAGGGCGGCCACTTCTCCCAACCGCTGTCCGAGCGGTACTCCGTGGAGCGGTATCGCCTGTCGTACGTGCAGGGCCTGATGCTTGGGCGCCGCGCCCTCCCGATCCGGGGCCGTCTGTCCGCCCACGCCGTGGCGGGGCTCTCCGTGGACGTGGCGCTCAGGGGCACCGTGCAGCGCGACGCCCGCTCCGCCCGAGGAACCTTTGAGGACCGCATCGACCTCCTGGACGACGACCACCTTCGTCGCTGGGACGTGGGGCTCGTGGTGGGGGCGGGGCTGGAATACGGCATTGGGGCAACCGGGCGCCTGGGCCTTGCGCTCCGGTACAACCCGGGCCTCCGCTCGGTCTTTGCCGGGTCCGAGGACGCATTGGGCCCCTCGACGAACGCAGGGGTATTTCCGCTATCCGCCCCTCCGTCCACCCTCCGCCACGACGTGGTCACCGCCAGCCTCACATACACGGTTCCCCTGCAGCTCTTTTGACAGGCCCGGCGCCGCCCTACTCCGTCCCTTGTGCGAACAAGGTCCCCCGCACGTACGGCGCCGCCAGTGTGAGGATGCGGCCCACCATGAGCGTCGCGATGCCCCACCACACCCCGACGAGGCCCCAGCCCATGGGGTTCACCAGGAGCAGCACCACGGCCGCCGCCAGGGCCGTTCCAATCATCGCCTTTGCCAGGTACGGAAACGCCTCCGCCCCCATGTAGATGCCGTCCCCGACGAAGACGAGCCCGTTCAGGGGCTGGAGCACCACCACGAAGAGGTACACGTCGAGAAGCGCCGCGACCGTGTCGGGGTCGTCGGTAAAAAAGCCGGGCAGGACCGGCCGCAGGGCCCAGAACCCGAGGCCAAGCCCGACGCCCACGGCCAGGCCCCACTGCACCAACCGATTGGCCACCTCGCGGGCCGATTCCGGATCGTCCGCCCCGAGGTGCTTCGAGACGAGGGCCTGCGCCGCGACGGCCAGTGCGTCGACCAGCAGGGCGAGGAAGGTCCAGAGCTGGGCCGCGACCTGATGCGCCGCCACGGCCGTCACGCCCACGCGGGCCGCCATGGCCGTCGCCAGCGTCATGGTGCCCACGAGCGAGGCGGTGCGCAAGAACAGGTCCCGTCCCACCTTCAGAAAGGGCACGAGCGTGTGGGGCGCCGGCCACCGCAGCCGAATCCCGAGTTCGTCCCGCTGCGCGTAGAGGAGCAAGTACAGAAACGTGAGGGCCCCGACCCACTGGCCGACGGCCGTCGCCGCCGCGGCCCCTGCAAGGCCCCAGTCGAAGACAAAAATCAACAGCGGGTCGAGCCCGCCGTTGACGACGTTGAAGCCGAGCGTCACCACCATCGGCGTGCGGGTGTCCTGGTACCCCCGAAAGGCACCGTGACTCGCCGTGATGAGAAGCACCGCCGGGCCGGCCAGGGCGCGGATGCGCAGGTAGGACAGGGCCGGGGCCATCAGCTCCTCACTCGCCCCCATCACGATCAAGATGGGGCGGGCCAGCGCCTGCAGGGCGGCGAGGGCCACGATGCCCACCGCCATGGCGAGCACAAGCGCCCGCACGACCGCCCGGCCGGCCTCCTCACGGTCGTCGTTGCCCACGGCCCGGCCCACGCGCGGGGTGGTGCCGTACGCGAGGAAGTTGAAGACGACGAACGTCATCGAAAAGATCGAGGTGTTCACCCCGAGGGCCCCCAGCGGAATGCGGCCCAACTGTCCCACGAACGCGGTGTCGACCAGCGAGACGAGCGGCCCGGCGGCAAGCCCCGCGAGGGCCGGCACCGCCAGGTCCAAAATGTCGCGATCGTACGGACTCGAAAGGATCAAGTGAACCGACCTTGCATGCGTTCGACGGGACTGCGCAACCGCAATGCCCCACGAGTCCCACCGCCGATGGATTCCTCCGCGTCGCGGGCCCGCCGCCCGCGTCTCCAGAATTCACGGAAGGGTTCCGTCGCCTTTCGCAGGTCCCAGGTTCGCAGGCGACGGCGGCGCCTCAAAGCCCCCCGTCGCGTTCCGTCCATCGATGGAAGGGCGCAATCCTGCCCTGACCGATACGTCCGTACGACGGACGCGTGCTTCACGGACGGGCCCCGCGTCACCGCCCGCACGGAACCGGAGTAAAATCCATCCCAGCACCGGAGCCGCAGGTCTCACGAGTCGGGCCACGGGCTCCGTCCCGGTCCGACAGCGTTCTTTCCGGGACGTCGTGCTCGGGCCTCCTGGGCCCGGCAGACGGCATGTTGTGTGCTACGCCAGGATCTTTTCGGCGCACTGCGGGCCCTGCCGCCTGCGAAAAACCGGCAAAGGGGGACACTGGAGACGGATGATAATAGTTCGATAACAACAGCAACGCGGATCTGAAGGTAGGACCGAATGCTCCACAGTCTCCAAGACGACTGGCTTCACACACTGTGACGGAACAGCAGCTCGGAACGAAGGAGTCCACCATTCTCGTCGTTGACGACGAGGAGGACCTGCTTAGCCTTGTGGAGTATAATCTGGAGCAGGAGGGGTTTGGCGTTTTGCTTGCCCGCGATGGGGTTGAGGCGCTCGAGCAGGCGCGCGAGCACGACCCGGACCTCATCATCCTCGACATCATGATGCCCAAGATGGACGGCATCGAGGTGTGCCAGAAGCTCCGCAAGGACGCCCACCTCCGCACCATCCCAATCATGATGCTGACCGCCCGGAACGAGGAGGATGACAAGGTACAGGGGCTCGACGTAGGGGCCGACATCTATCTCGGAAAGCCGGTCTCCGTGTCCGTCATCGTCAGCCAGACCAAAGCCCTGCTACGCAGTGCCCACCGCTACGAGGACCCGCCCGACCAAATCGAAGTGCACAATCTGCGGGTGGACCGGGACCGATACCTCGTCTACCAGGAAAACGGCGACGGCGAGACGGAAATGCGGTTTCCCCGCAAGGAGTTCGAACTGCTCTACTTCCTGGCCTCGCATCCCGGCCGCGTGTTCTCCCGACAAGAGATTCTCGACGAGGTATGGGGCCGCGATGTCTACGTCGTGGACCGAACCGTGGACGTGCACATCCGCAAAATCCGCGAGAAAATTGGCAGCGAATACATTGAAACGGTCAAGGGCGTCGGGTACCGGATGAAAGAATAGGGGCCAAGGGCGACGAACAGGGCTTTCTCTTGGCCCGAGTGAGCATTATGATTGACTCACTACGTTCACTTCCGTCATCTTCTTCATGCTTTTCCCGCTACAATGCGTAGGCTCCCGTCTTTTCTCCCTCGATGTTCGCCGGCGTTCCCGTCGGCCCTCGCCGGACTCGTCGTACTGGCAGTCGTACTCGTCGGCTGTGGCGGCTCTTCGGTCGACTCGGTAAGCATTGACGGCTCCAGCACCGTCTTTCCCCTCACGGAGGCCGTCGCGGAGGAATTCATGGAGGACAGCCAGGGCGCCCGGGTGAACGTGGGCGTGAGCGGCACCGGCGGAGGGTTCTCGAAGTTTCTGCGGGGGGAGACGGCCATCAACGATGCCTCCCGCCCCATTGCCCCGAACGAGATTGAAAAGGCAGAGGCAAACGGCATCGAGTTTATCGAAATTCCGGTCGCCTACGACGGACTGGCCGTCGTGGTGCACCCCGAAAACGACTGGGCCAGCTGCCTGACCGTCGGCGAGCTCCGTGAGATTTGGAAGCCGGACAGCTCGATTGACCGCTGGGGCCAGATTCGCGACTCCTATCCGGACCGGCCCATCAAGCTGTACGGGCCCGGCACGGCCAGTGGCACCTACGACTACTTCACGGAGGCGATTGTGGGGGAGGCGGAGGCCAGCCGCTCCGACTTCACCGCAAGCGAGGACGACAACGTGCTCGTGCAGGGCATCACGGGGACGGAAACCGCCTTGGGGTACTTCGGGCTGGCCTACTACGAGAACAACGCCGACAAGCTGAAGGCCCTGAGCATCGACCCGGACGAACGGGACGGCGGGGCCCCCTGCGTCACCCCCGGCGCGGAAACCGTCAAGAACGGGCGCTACCGCCCGCTCTCACGCCCGCTCTTCATCTACGTCAACCCCGCGAAAATCACCCCCACCGTCGAAAAGTTCGTCACGTTCTACCTCCAGAATGCCGACGAACTGGCCTCCGACGTGGGCTACGTCGCGATGCCCGACGACGCGTACGAGCTGGCCCTGCAGCGCTTTCAGGACCGAACGAGCGGAACGGTCTTCGGGGCGGAGGGCGTGGACGCAACGGGCACGCAGGTAGAGGAAATGCTCCGCGAGGCAGCCGAAGGCACGGCACCGTCCGACACAGTGGCCGCCGAGTAGGTCCCTGCCCGGTCGCGAGCGTCTTGAACAGGCTTCCCCCTTATGAGCACGCCCCCCTCTCCCCCTTCCAAACCCGCGGACGACGAGACGACGACAGCCGACCGTCCGGCCCAGGATCTGCGCCGGCAGGTCTACGACAGCCCAAAGGAAAAGCTCATTGAGTACGCGCTCGGGGCGTGTGCCCTGGTCAGCGTACTCACGACGCTCGGGATCGCGGCCGTTTTGGTCATCGAGTCGATCCCGTTTTTTCAGACGGTGGCCCTGACGGAATTCTTCGGGGACACTCAGTGGACGCCTCAGTTTTCGGAGAAGCACTTCGGCATCTGGGCCCTGCTGGCAGGCACACTGCTCGTGACCGTCATTTCGGCGGTGGTGGCCCTTCCGGTGGGCCTGGCCAGTGCCATCTTCATTTCGGAATACGCCTCCAAGTGGGTCCGGAAGGTTCTGAAGCCGAGCCTGGAGTTGCTGGCCGGCGTTCCGACCGTCGTATACGGCTACTTCGCCCTTACCTTCGTCACCCCACTCCTGCAGACGGTCGTCCCCGGCCTCGGGGTCTACAACGCCCTCAGTGCAGGGATCGTCGTCGGAATCATGATCATTCCGATGGTCGCCTCCCTCAGTGAGGATGCCCTCCAGGCCGTGCCCGACAGCCTCTCGCAGGCGGCCTACGCCCTCGGGGCCACGAAGTACGAGACGGTGGTGCGCGTCAACGTGCCCGCCGCCTTCAGCGGCATCATGGCGAGCTTTATTCTGGCGGTGAGCCGCGCCATCGGGGAGACGATGATCGTGACCCTGGCGGCAGGGGCGACCCCGAAGGCGACCCTCGACCCCACGCAGTCCATCCAGACCATGACGGCCTTCATCGTGCAGGTGAGCAAGGGCGACACCCCACAGGGCACGATCGTCTACCAGAGCATCTTTGCCGTCGGCCTGGTGCTCTTCCTGATCACCCTTGCCCTAAACATCTTCGCCAACCGCATTACCCTTCACTACCAGGAGGAGTACTAGGGCCTCGTGCCTGCGGACGGCGTCGTCCATGCACGCCCTCCCCGCGCCCCGTTCGAGCACCCGAGCATTCATTCCGCGCACCTCGATGGAGCCTTCCGAAGACGGATCATTTCAGACCCACCGCTCTCGCCGCAAGCGCATTGGGATCGCCCTGGCCGGCATTCTCTTCCTGGCCACGATCTTCGGCGTGGTCGTGCTCGTGACGCTTCTGGTAGACGTCGTCACCTCGGGCACGCCCTGGCTCGACGGGCGGTTCATCACAAGCTTCCCGTCCCGCAACCCGGGCGAGGCCGGCATCAAGTCCGCCCTGTTCGGCTCCCTCTGGCTAATGGGACTCACCGCACTCATTTCGGTGCCGTTGGGCGTGGCCTCCGCCGTGTACCTTGAGGAGTATGCCCGGGACGGTTGGTTCCTGCGCCTGATTCAAATCAACATCGCCAACCTCGCCGGGGTGCCCTCGGTGGTGTACGGCATCCTGGGGCTTGCCCTCTTTGTGCGTTTCGCGGCGCTGGGACAAAGCCTCCTGGCCGGTGCCCTCACGCTCAGCCTGCTCATCCTGCCCATCATCATTATCAGCACCCAGGAGGCCCTTCGAAGCATTCCGAGCGGCATCCGCGAGAATGCCTACGCCCTCGGGGCCACGCGCTGGCAGGTCATCTGGAGCCACGTCCTGCCGATGGCCGCGCCCGGCATCTTCACCGGCGTCATTCTTGCGCTCAGTCGGGCCATCGGGGAGACGGCGCCCCTCATCCTGATTGGGGCACTCACCTTCGTTCCGTTTCTTCCCCGGGGGGCCCTGGATCAGTTCACCGCGCTTCCGATTCAGATCTTTAACTGGACGGCCCGCCCCCAGTCCGAGTTTGAGGGCCTGGCGGCCGCCGCCATCGTGGTGCTCATGATTCTCCTGTTCACCATGAATCTGACGGCCATCCTGCTGCGCAACTACTTCGAAGAGCGCCGTGCCGGCTCCTAAGCCCACCGCCACGCTCCCACCCTGCCCGCACGACCGACTGTGCCCCCTATGCCTACCGACGAATCCACCGACGACGCGCCCACCTCGCCGGTCTCCGCCGACGCGCCCACGCCCAACGGCCGTCCCGACGCCCCCGAGCCGCAGGGGGAGGCGGCCGCGCCCGAGGCCGACGCCCCGTCGGTGCGGCCGAAGCTGCGGATTGAGGACCTGCACTTCTGGTACGGCGAGAATCACGCCCTGCAGGGCATCAGCATGGACGTGCAGCCCAATCGGGTGACGGCCCTGATCGGGCCCTCCGGCTGCGGCAAGTCCACGCTGCTGCGGTGCCTCAACCGGATGAACGAGCTCATCCAGGGCACGACGCTGGAGGGCACCATCCTCGCGGACGGACAGGACATTTACGCGGACGACACCGACCCGGTGATGGTGCGCCGACGCATCGGGATGGTGTTTCAGAAGCCGAACCCCTTTCCCAAGAGCATCTACAAGAACGTGGCGTGGGGCGCCGAGATCAACGGCTACACCGGAGACCTCGACGCACTCGTGGAGCGCTCGCTGCGCCAGGCCGCCCTGTGGGACGAGGTCAAAGATCAGCTGCACAGCAGCGCGCTCGACCTGAGTGGGGGGCAGCAACAGCGCCTCTGCATCGCCCGGACGCTCGCCGTGCAGCCCGACGTGGTGCTCATGGACGAGCCGGCCAGCGCCCTCGACCCCATCGCGACCTCGAAAATTGAGGAGACGATCACGGAGCTGAAAAAGGACTACACGATCGTGATCGTTACCCACAACATGCAGCAGGCCTCCCGCATCAGCGACGAGACGGCCTTCCTCTACATGGGCCGCCTCATCGAAATGAGCCCGACCGACCAGCTCTTCACCCGCCCCGAGAAGGACCGAACCGAAGCGTACGTCACCGGCCGTTTCGGGTAGCGTCGGGGCCCTCCTCTTCCACTGCTGTTCTTCCCCTGTCCGGCCATGCCCAACCGCTCGTCCCTCGACCAAGAACTGGCGTCCCTGCGCGGCCTGATCGCCGACATGGCCAACCGCGTCGACGAGCAGTTCGCGAACGCGATGAACGCCCTGCTTCAGGGCGACGTGGACCTCGCGGAGGAGGTCGTGGCCGGGGACGACGCCGTCGACGCCCTCGAGCTGCGCATCGACGAGCAGTGTGAGCGCATCCTGGCCCTCCACTCGCCCGTCGCGGTGGACCTGCGCATGCTCATCATGGCGGTGAAGATCAACACCGACTTCGAGCGCATCGGGGACCACTGCCGCAACCTGTCCCGCAATGCGCGCTACCTGGTCGACGCCCCCGGCCTGCTCGCCGATACGCGCCTGCCCAAGATGGCCGACATGTCCCGCACGATGCTGCGGGAGGCGGAGATGGCGTTCCTGGAGAACGACCGACTGAAGGCCCGCAAGGTGATCGCCCGGGACCTACAGGTGAACCGGCTGCACGAGGAGACCTTTGCAACCCTCGTGGAGATGTGCGAGGACGGACACGAGCAGTCCGAAGTGATTGCCCACCTGCTGACCGTCAGCAAGGCGCTGGAGCGCATCTCCGACCACGCAAAAAACATCGCCCAGAGCATCGTCTTCATGGTGGAGGGCCAGGACCTGCGGCATCGGGGCCTCAAAGACGATCCCGACGCCCCGGACCTTCCCCCCCTCGACGAGTCGGCGGCGGGCGAATCGTTCGGCGAGGAGGTATAGCGCCACGTCGGTTTCCCTACTG
>ERZ1034569.78-NODE-78-length-32769-cov-9.829461_pt1 | contig 32769 bp, 15 predicted proteins | sample MGYA00520706_ERZ1034569 | MGnify/ENA primary metagenome ERZ1034569 (study PRJEB33760, sample SAMEA4777722) | hypersaline lake metagenome | biome: hypersaline environment; feature: brines | place: Spain | collected 2014-08 | depth 0 m ...
TTGGAAAGTATCCAAGATCGTAGTCAGCGACGACTGCGTTCGGCGCGTATTCCGGCTGTGTCTGGATGTCGTCGAATCGATCGCTACGAGCGAGATGTGTAGCAATCCGGTCGAGGATTTCTGTATCAATGGGACCGCGGCTGGGTGGGTCAGCCGTGTCCTCAGGCATCGACTGGACCGGGCTTGCTACCAGCGACTGGATTGTTTCGGCGTGCTTCGTCAAGGAGCGCGGCTCGCTGTTCGAGTGTTTCCCACTCGGAGAGCGCTTCCCAAGCTGCTTCGGTGGACAAATTCTGCTCTTGAGTCGCGTCGACGAGAGACACCTCGTCCGGGTGCGTTGCATCGAACTGCGCTCTGTCGTCTTCGATCTGATTGAGCGTGGTGATCGACGCGCTCTCTCGGAACAATGAACACCTGTTCAAATTCCCGTCGTGTCGAGTCTCACACCTTCCCATCGTTCATGAGTCTCGCAGTCGTCCAAGGAGAGCCAGACAGGTGAGTGCAATCAGTGCGGCATCTTCGAGATCGCCTTCAGGTTCCGTGATCGATTTGAACACGAAGATGCTGCCAGCGAGAGCTTCGCTCTCGCCATGCCCCTGAAGGCCGAGGCTTTCGCCTCGAATTTTCCGTAAGAACGGTCGCTTGGCATGGCCAGTCGCCCACCTGTTCACCCACAGTTCAGGCGTTTCGCACCGAGCGAATATGTTGGTTGCAAACCGCTTCATTCGAATCGCGATCGGGACTTCTCCGGCTTCAGCGGAGAATGTCAATCGTCTCACAGCAGGGTCCAGTTCGCACGTGTGGTCAACCTATCGATCTGTCACGCAACTGTTGAGGGTCTCGACACCGTAGTGTGGATTCAACCCGTGTCACAGACAGACCAGACGTACGATATCGTCATCTGGGGTGCGACTGGGATTGCTGGAAATCTTGTCGCTGAGTACCTCACCGAGCAGTATACACCAAACGACCTCTCTCTCGCGCTCGGCGGGCGCAACGAGTCCAAGTTAGACCGGGTGGAATCGACACTCGTCAAACGACGCGCTGACTGGGATGAGATTCCGATTGCGTTAGGTGATGCGACTGATGCTGAGAGTTTACGTCCGATAGTCAAGGACACGCAAGTCATCTGTACCACCGTCGGCCCATACACGTCTTACGGGACACCACTCGTTAAGGAGTGCGTTGCTGCCGGGACAGATTACTGTGACCTGACGGGTGAGATTAACTGGGTACGTGAGATGATCGACCGTTATCACGATGATGCGGTCGAAGCCGGTGCTCGCATTATCCACAGCTGTGGATTTGACTCTATCCCAACCGATATCGGGACGCTGCTCGTCCAGTCATTCGGTATGGAGACATACGATACTCCGTGTGACATCGTTCGAGTGTATCTTGAAGAGAGTCGTGGGGGAGTAAGCGGTGGGACGCTAGCGAGCTTTGCTGAGGTGTTTCAGGCAGCCTCTGAGGACCCACTCGTTCAGCAGACACTCCGAAATCCATATTCGCTGGCACCACAGGGTGAACGTGACGGCGTCGACCCAGGCGCACAGACAAGCGTCAAGAACGATCCACTGCGGGCAGAGTGGACGGCTCCGTCGCCGATGGCGATGATTAACGAACGGGTGGTTCGCCGTAGTAACGCCCTACTGGGGTATCCATGGGGTAGCGAGTTTGAGTGTACAGAGGTGATGCCGATGGGCGATGGAATCAGTGGATTACTTCAGGCCGGTGCTATTTCGGCAGGACTCGGACTCGCCACGGCGGGCCTATCATTTGGTCCAACCAGGCAAGGATTACGTCAGTTTGTTTTTCCAGACCCTGGTGAGGGCCCCTCGCGCGAGATGATCGAAGAGGGATACTTTACCGTTCGAGTTTTAGGCCGTGGGACCGCCGATCGTGGGTCATTCGTTGTCGAGAGTGAGATAAGTGCCGACAGGGACCCAGGGTACGGTGCCACCTCACGCATGCTCAGCGAAGCCGCGATGTGTCTGCTACGCGAAGAGACCGACTCACCGCTCACAGGTGGGATTCTCACTCCGGCGTCTGGCATCGGCAAACCGCTCGCAGACCGACTTCGAAAGGCTGGATTCACGATTGAGGTGGGCCAGAGTGAGCGTCAGATTCTCCACTGAATCGGGGGTTAGTTGGGTCGTTGAGAGAGCGAAGTCATGACGACATCGGCTTAGCTGAATGCAGGCGGTGACCTCCCTTCCTCAAGGAGCAACGCAGGCTGAAGGCTGAGTAGCGCAGGAGGGAGGAGATACACTGCCGTCATCGTTTTTGATACACTGTGATTGTTGCAGGCCCACAGGCGCACGGAATCCAAGCATATATGAAGCATACACAGTCTTGTCCGGCCTGTGGCTTCGAAGCGGACGGAGACGCAAACGCGGCGTGGAACGTTCTTTCTTGTTGACTCTCCAAACTAGGAGTTCACTCCGAAGGAACGTCCTCAGAATCGCGGACCGATTCTGATGTGCGAACGAGAGCTTCGGTCTCGTCAACGCCTGTGGAGACTATGCTCCCTGTGGGAACGGCAGCAGGAAGCCCCCCTCAGCGAACGCGTCAGCGCGAGCAGGGTAGGGTAGTTCAGCTGTATTCGTGCCATGATTGACCAATAGTTCATTACTGGCGAGCCAAAACGTTGGATGAACACCCAGATATGCAGGTTACTGATGTGACCCAAGCTGGATGACGGTTCTCAAATCAGCGAACTATGCTCACTTTAACCCACATCGCCGATACACACCTCGGTCACCGACAGTATGGAGTGAAACAACGCGAAGACGATATGATGTCGACATTACAGGCGGCCATCACTGAGATGACTGCTGAACGCGACACTGATGCAATTTTACTTCCTGGTGACCTATTTGACTCCCGTGACCTTCGCCCGAAGGTGATTGACCAAGCCGAGCGGATATTCGCAGACGTTCCAGAGGATGTGCCGATATTAGTGTCTCGTGGGAATCACGACGAAAACCTCTCACCGCGTGAGGTAACCTGGCTCAATTATCTCCACCAACGAGGGCACGTCGTGTTTCTCAACGCTGACTTAGAGACGAACCCAGAGACAGCTCAGTTCGATATATATAATCCAGATGACCCGGGATACGCTGCTGGATTCTATGATATTGCTACCGACGGGCTTGAGAGACCAGTTCGTGTCTTTGGACTCCAGTGGCGAGGAGCCAGGGCAGCGAAAGCGCTCCAGCAAGTAGCCAACGGGATTACACGCGTGAACAATTCACATGGACAGCCGGCGTACACTGTGCTGTTAGGACACTTCGGAATCGAAGATGAAGTTCCGACACTCGGTGGAACGGTGACGCACGCCGACCTTCGTGAACTGAAACAAGTCGTTGATTACTTAGCAATTGGACATATCCACAAGCAATATGAAGCCGCTGGCTGGATCTACAATCCTGGGTCACCAGAGGCACATACGACTCGGGAGGGTCGAGATGACTGGAATCACGGGTATTATTCGATTGCACTCAACCAGCAGACATCATCTGATACCGATATTGTGACATCTGAGGTGACACATCACCTCACGAAGCGCCGACCCTACTATCGGGTTGAGTTCGATGTGACTGCATATAGCTCGGCAGGAGAACTCGAGAAGGCGTTCAAACAGCATGTCAAAGCAGAGAAATCCACACTGTTAGCACACTGCCGTCAAGACAGATTCACAGCAAATGGCGAACCTCGTTCACCGATTGTCGATCTCCGATTTACCGGAACATTACAGTTCACTCGTGGAGATTTCCGGACTGATGAACTATCAGCATGGGTTGAAGACGCCTACGACGCGCTTTACGTGCAACTGAATACAGGCATTCGAACAGCAGATGTCCAGCAACTTATTGCAGATATTGACGAAGCAGACGTGTTTGAGGATGGACAATTAAATACAGCAGCATTAGAGAGTGAAGTATTCGAGACGATTGCGCAAGAGTCAGTGTATGCTGAGCAAGCAAGTAATGTCGCCGATGTACTCGGAAATGCACATCAGATGGCCCAGACGAACGAGGCCGTTGAGGATATTCAGGAGTCGGTGAGTTCAGCGCGACAAGAGCTGTTCCCACACAAGGTCGACGATATCGTCCTCGATATCGATGAGGACCCATTTGCCAATCAAACACACAATGATCGAATAGACACGAATACAACGCAGCGCCAGTTGGGACAGAGCGAGACAAACGATACCGTGGGGGTAGGCGAATAATGCGGGTAACAGAAGTCGCGCTCACAGATATCAAATCGTATCATAGTCGGACAGTCATTCCTATTGAGGGCGGCGTGACAGCAATTCTCGGTGAGAATGGTGCTGGAAAATCGACAATTCAAGAGGCAATCGGGTTTGCACTGTTCGATTCACTTCCATTCGCGAACAAGGACTTTGTCCGCGAGGGGGCGAGTTCGGGAACCGTTGAAGTAACATTCGAGCAAGAGACCAACGATGGGCGACAGCGATATCGCGTCACTCGGTCAGCTGGCCGTGCGAATTACAGTGTTCATCGGTATGATTCTCGAAGCAATGGGTGGGTCGACCAGGACATTGACTCAAAATCGGCACTGGCTCGCTGGTTGTGTGCCCGATTCGATGTCGCAGACGGCAACTCACTACAAAGTCTGTGGGAATCCTGTATCGGTGTTCCACAGACACGATTCCTCTCAGATTTTGCCCAAACACCAGCTAACCGAACTCAGACGTTCGATGCGCTACTGAATTTGGATGCATACGAAGAGTCGTGGAGTGCGTTGAAAGACGTCCCAGATGCGTTCGAGAGCCAGCAACGCGGTCTCCGGGACGATATTAAGACACTCACCGGTGAAGTACAGGGCCTGCCAGATGTGCGTGCGGAGGTTGAAGCACAGACGGAGCAGATACGCACGCTCAAGCATAAAATCGCGCGGAAAACTCGCCAACGCTCGGAGAAACAAGCAGAGTATGATAGCCTGACAGACACACAAGATGAGATTGAAACACTCCGTCAGAAGCGAAAGACACTCGCCGGGAAAAAAGAAGCCACTGACCGTGAGTTGGAGACTGCACGAGATGAACTCGAAACAGCAAAACAGGCACAACAAAAGTGTGAACAGACCCAGGAGGGGTACCAACGGCATAAACAGGCAAGCGAGCGATTAGAACGACTCGAAGAGCAGAAGACGAAACAAGAGGCACTCGCCGAGCAGAAAAATGAGCAGAAGGAAGAAATTCTCTCGACCGAGGTCGAACTCCAGCAACTCGAAGAGGATCTCGAAGAACTGAACGAGGCACAGCAGACACTCAAAACGCGTGAGTCCGAAAAGCAACGGTATGAGAGCCTCGATTCGCGTATCGAGTCGCTTACCCAACAGGAAGACAAGCGAGACGAACTACAAGAAGAGATTGAGCGGTTGCACACCGAGATCAAATCAACAGAGAGTGAACTCAATTCTGTGCAGGAAACGATAAGCAAAATCGAGGCTAAATGGGAGCAGACGACAGACCCAGAGGTCTTCGCAGAGAAAATCAACGAGCGAGAGGCCCAGCGAAAACAACTCGCAAGTGAGCGAGACCGCCTCAAGGGCCAACTCACCACTCTCCGCGACACCAGTGTTGATGCCCCGTGTCCAACTTGTGACCGACCGTTGGATAAAGCGCATCGGTCTGAGGCAATCGAGCAGCGGGTCGCGCGGATCGAGGAAGTAACATCCACACGTCAAACGCTCACTTCACAAATAGAGCAGCTCAGTGAGCAACGTGAAGCCGCAAAGACAGTCAAAGAGCACGTCGAAAAACTCCCGCTGTATCGAGAGAAAGCCGAGTCGCTGGAATCAGAGCGCGATGAAAAACAGGCCAAGAGAGATGACGCGCACCGCGAACTTGAAGAATTAGCACAGAAACTCGAAGAATTGCCGTCACTCAAGGCCGAGCGAGATGGCCTAAAAGATGCGTATGAGGCGTATCAAACAGCTGAGTTCCAAGTCAAGACCAATGCTGAAGTGCCAGAAAAGCTCGAAAAGAAACGTGCTGAATTGAAGCGCGAGCAGTCTGCACTTGCAGACATACAGGACAAGTTGGACGACTTCGAGGGGCTGGATGCAAAGCTGACCGAAGTCAAAGAGACAATTGAAGCGACCGAACCAGCGCATCAAACATACATACAGAATACACAACAGGCCTCACAACTCGCAGAACGACAGCAAGCAGTCGACCAATTAGAGAGCGAACGTGCGGAAATTGAAACGACGCTGACCGAAGTGGAGGCTGAATTAGAGACGCTCGTCGACTCTTTCGATCAAGAACGACTCGAAGCACTCGAAAAGGAGATTGATGAGCTTCAGGATGAGATCGGATTGGCCAAGGGGACGCTCAGCGAAAAGCAAGAGAAGCTCAAAGAGGCACGCGCAGAGGTGACCCGTCTAGAGACAAAGTTAGACGAGCGACAGGAGAAACTCCAGCAATTGAAACGTCTCAAGGCAGATCAAGAGTTCGCAACCTGGGTCAGAGAGAACGTCCGAGAAGCCGGGCCAAAGATGCGTGAGATTATCACAGGCCGGATTGGAGCACGAGCAAACGAATTATTCCGGTCGATTCGAGGTACCTCTGCCGAGACGCTTGAGTGGACGAGTGATTATGAGATCGTTGTTCATGATGCGGATGTCAGAAAGTCGTTCACCACGCTCAGTGGCGGTGAGAAGATGGCCGCTGCACTCGCTGTCCGGTTGGCAATCTTAGAGCAACTCGCATCAGTCGGAATCGCATTCCTTGATGAGCCAACAGCAAATCTCGATAGACAAAAGAAACGAAATCTCGTCACGCAACTGAAGCGGTTAGATAGCTTCGAGCAACTTACGGTCATTAGTCACGACCAGACGTTCGAATCGATGACTGATTACACACTCTCCGTGACGAAAGAGAGACAAGCCTCAGAGGTGAGTGTGAACTGATGCCGATCGATAAGCGACGAGTGGCCGCTGAGTTGGACTCCAGTGTCGAAACCATAGAGACCTATTTGGCCGATAATACCGGTATCACTGAACGGTATCAAGAGGCATTTCAGCGACTGCCTGAGGAGTGGACAGCCGAGCACATACGCAGCGAACTTCGAGAGACGTCCTACCCTGGAGCGTACCCCATCGGAGAATTCGATTCTGCTAACAGCATCGTCACCCGTCATCATCCAAGTGACGAGTGGGACAATCACGAAGAGGTAAATGACTGGGCTCGTCAGATCCTTCGCAATGTGCCAGCAATGGCCGTCGATGGATCACAGTTACAGCCAACGAGCCAATTCAATGTCCCGCTCGCATATGTGCAGGCCGCATGGGCGATAAACTATCATCATCCCGATGGACGACTCGAACGGGATATCGAAGGACGACTGTTAACGCCCGATGAAGTCACCCAGCAATCGGAGAACGGTGATTACCGATTCGTCGACTCTCAACTGGTCGGGCATCACCGCTTTGAGCACGAGGGAGCACTACTCGTCGAACAACTCGCCGAGTTGGCGGAGGCTCGCGATGATGGTGACATTGAGCGCGAACCAGTCGTGTTTTATGATGGTCCACTGGTCGCGTCATTTGCCAACTCGCTGGGGCCCGAGACGCGTGACCGGTATCTCTCGACGGTCGCCCGCATTATTGCAGCGAGCGACTCACACAGAATTCCACTTATCGGATATATCGCTGGCTCAAATGCGACAGAGCTCTCAAAGATGACACAGTTGCTGTTTCCCGAGGAGTTCGGCTCAAGCCGCGTTATTCCAGATGCACATATCCTGACAGAGTTGATGAGCCCGTGGGGCGATGCGACAATTCCATTTATTTCGAAGCGAGATGGAAGTATCGATGCTTTACAAACAACTTACAGAGGCAAACAGTACGAATTTCGGGGTGATATCCTATTTTCCTACCTGAAAGTCCCACCAGGGTCTGGGCTCGATCGGATTGAATTCCCGGGGTGGTTGTGTCGTCAGGACGGCCCCGAGGGATATCACTCAATGTATGAGTATACATTAGACATCGTGCGTGCAGAGGCTGGGATCGGCCGGGGATATCCAGAGATTCTCCAGCAGGCTGATAGTGATGCCGTACTCGACGCTCACGATCGAAAACAGTTCAACCGAATTGTCCAACGATGGGCTAACTCGAACGACGTATCTCTGGAGTGGGATGCAAAAGCATTGAGTAAAGAACTTCGGCGAAGATAATGCGCGTACACATGTGTGTAACTCGCATGTACCAGCATCGTAGGCCAACGAATAAGCACACTGCGCTATAAGGCGATATTAATGGAAGATAGCCTGCAAACATCTGTCGATATCGACTCCTGTGTTCGCGTGGGAAGCATCGTCTCTTCGAATAGCCACTTAGATTACGTCGTCGAGATATTCAAAGATCATGACTGTGACCGGCCACCAGCGTTACACGAGCGAGAGTTTGGCCAACCGGTGTTTGTTCGAAAGACAGTCGATGGCACTGAGTATGGTGTCATCGGCGTGATTTATGACACCCAACTTGTCGACCCAGACCAGGGACGAACTGGGCCGCGGTTAGCTCAAGACGACCAGGCACAGTTCACGCCAAGTTATATTGAAGAACAGACAACTCTGGCAGGAGTCGCACTGCTTGGAACAGTAGAAATTGGTGAGGATTGCTCGATTCTGAACCCGACGCACCAGATGCCACGCTGGAGTTTGGAAATCGAGGATACAGTGTTTCACTCCCCAGAAGCGCTGACAGCTATCTTTCACACGAACGATGGCCACGTTCAACTCGGATACACTGACCGGTTGATGAGTGTTGCAGGCGAGTTTGGGTCGGAAGTGATCATCGCCGTCATTGACCGACTTCGACAGTCGCTCCAAGGCGATGAAACTCACCGAATACTGGACGTCGTTGAGCAGAATATTCAGTGGCAGACACAAGAACGACGTGGGGTGGTATAATGTCGACTCACGCAGAGATTATCGGAACCGTCGCAGGTCCGGGCGAGAATCCAAATGAATTCAGGTTTGTTACCCCTTCAGACCAGTCAATCAAGACAGGCGAGTTCATCACATATGAGCTTCCTCCTGGGGAGACACAATCCGTTTTCGCGCGTGTTACCAATCGGGAGCTAATTCGAGGACCACCAGAGGGATTTCTCGCAGATCCACAGGTCGATCCAGAGACAATTGCAGACACACTCGGAATGCCGACTAACGATACCGAGCTATACCGATTGACTGCGACGGTAATCGGATACTATGATACGACGATGAAGAGTTTCGCCAATCCACGGCAACTGCCAGAACCGGGGACACCACTGTCGATCGCGCCTGACCGACAGCTTGAAACTGTCCTCCCAAATCTCGAGTGTGATGCGGTCACGGCTAATGTTGCAGACCTTCCCGGCGTAGCACACATTGGATGGCTACTCAATCGAGAGACAGATGCAACGAGTATTCACCTACCCATCGAAGAGTTCGCATCAACACATTTGGCCATCCTTGCTTCGACTGGAAGCGGCAAATCGTATACTGCATCTGTTTTGATCGAGGAGATGATGCGGCCAAGCGTCCGGGCATCACTACTCGTATTCGACCCGCATGGCGAGTACGAGACGCTCTCAGACATACAAGGAAAAGAACAATTTCGGGGTGAGGATGGATATGAACCAGATGTTGTCTTTTTCAATCCAGGCCGTCTGTGCATTCGGATTTCAGAACTAGAAGTCGGCGATGTCATGGCGATTTTGGACGACCCAAGCAACCGCATGCAGGACCGCCTTGCAACCGCATGGCGAGCGATGCAACAAACTGAGAGTCGAACTTGGGGTGTCGATGAACTCATTAGCACGATGAAGGATGAATTTGGAGATGATGACGCCAGCGTCGGTGCGCTTGAGTGGCGACTTCGCCGGTCGATCCAGCGCAACGACCTGTTTGATCCCGCTGAGAACGTCAGATTGAATGATATCGTCGATCCAGGACAGTGCACCGTGCTTCAAATGGATACACTGAATCGACGTGACCAACAACTCATCACGACAGTCCTTCTTCGCCGACTGTATCGCGAACGTCTCGATGATGTCCGAGGTCGCGAGTCAGCGATTAATCATCCGCTGTTCGCGCTCTTTGAGGAAGGCCATCGGTTCGCTCCAGCGTCGGACACCGCACCATCACTCGGGATCATGCGGACCATTACGTCTGAGGGCCGGAAGTTTGGGTTTGGACTTGGGATTATCAGCCAGCGTCCCTCGAAGATCGATCAGGACGTACTCTCACAATGTGGCACACAGATTTCGATGCAGATCAAGAATCCGAATGACCAAGATGCAATCAAGACCTCCGTAGAGGCAGCCGGTGAAGACGTCCTTCGAGAGCTCCCCGGACTCACTCCTGGCCAGGCGATCCTCTCAGGTGATGCGATGAACACACCAGCACTGATTCGGGTTCGACCACGAATCACACAACATGGCGCAGAGAGTCGAGATGTGGTGAGAGAATGGACTGACGCGTACGATCGAAAACAGCGTGAACCGGTGCGGTCAGAGACCGCAGACTTCGGTGGTGGAAACTCAACCGGGATTCAGAACTTAGATTGAATACAGTCACGGGACGACTGTCGGACGTCTGATCTGAGCCTCCATGGCAGTGGTTGAAATACCACACGAATAGCTTCGCCTCAAACTAACTGAGCGGACTCCCCACTGTGGGGGGTTGAACCTGAGTGATATATTACTATCACATAGGATACACTGCAATGGAACAACTCCACTCAATTACACATGCAGATGGACTAATCAGCGGAACAATCGTGGAGCGCTCGAACCGGTTTGTTGTTCGTGTCCAGTTCGACGCAGCACCCGAACGTGTATATTTAGCTGACCCCGGCGAACTTGAGGGCATCGTCGAACCTGGTCACGACATGCTCTGCCTACCGGTAGGAGACCCTGACAGGGCAACGGATTACGATGCTATCTCAGTTCAGATTAATGATGTTCACGTGAGTGTCCGAACAGCACTGGCAAACGACTTATTCGAATCTGCAATCAAAATTGAGGCAATTCCGGCGTTTCACGAATACGAAATCCGACACCGAGAGCCTTCGTTCCCTGAGCATGGTCGAGCGGACTTTTTACTTGACACCCCTGCTGGTGAGACTGCCTTTGTTGAGGTAAAATCGTGTACGTATGTCGATGGACGCACTGCAAAGTTCCCTGACCGACAGACCGAGCGCGGTCGTCGTCATCTTCGGAGTCTCGAAACGCTCTCAGAGACTGGAGTTGAGGCGCATGTCGTGTTCGTGATTCAGCGGCCTGATGTCGACGACTTTGTGCCATATCGTGAGATTGATCCGGAGTTTGCGAACCTACTTCATCGCATCCGAGGGGATGACGTCGGGGTTCATGCAATCACGACTCTCTTTGATCCGCCACAATATCGACTCGCGAATGCTTCACTACCGGTAAGACTCGATGAATAACACTCCCTCAAAAGATAGCTCATATCCTATCGAGTATGAACAGCAGTCTCCTGACATCGATGTGCGAGAGCGGATTAGTGTCGACGGGTGTCGTGGCCGGCGACTCGCCATCAACACGGTCACATATCGTGAGCACAGCCTTGGCGAGATGGAGTCAGAGTGAGTGATTACAGTGCGAGGGAATCCCACTGGACTCACATCCGAACGGCTATCACCTCGCGCTCACGGGTCAGCATCCGGTGATTTCTGGCCCTGTTATACCGAGTGATACGCTGGTCAGTGGCGGGTATGGCTGGTCCGATGAATGGATTACATAGCGCTTATGAATATTGTCGTTCAGTATTCGATATGGTATCACGAGTGACACGTCGCTCCTTCTTAGCTGGTGCCGGTACAGCAACCACAGTCGGTCTTACTGGCTGTACTGGGCTGCTTGGATCTGGGGGTGGCACTCTCAAAATCCTCGATTTTAGCTACGTCTATCCCGACGGGATCTTCGATACGATTGAGGAGGAAACAGGCATCACCGTCGAGTTACAATCGAGTGACAGTTCTGCGCGGTCGCTTTCACTTCTGCGGTCAGGACGGTCGGATCACGACATTGTCGCGCTGGGAAACTATGCCGTCAGCCCAGCCATCGAAGAAGGACACATTCAGCCGCTCACGCTCGAAGACCTGCCGGGGTACGACGGCGTATTCGACTTCGTCAAGAAAGATTACTTCAGCCAGGATGGGCAGGTGTACGCCGCCCCACGGTCATTTGGACAGACACCACTGGCGGTCAACACCGACGTTGTTTCGCCCGATGAGGTAACCAGCCTCTCTGTCTTGTTCGACCAGAAGTACGACGGAATGGTAGGGCACCGCGATGACGCCCGGCTTCAGGTTCTCTACGAGCGAGCTGCCAACGGGAAGACGCCACTGAACCCCACTAGCGCCGACCAAGTCGACTTTGCGGACACGCGGGACAATCTCAGCCGTCACGTAGAGCTGTCGGGAAGTCTCTGGAACACTGGGGGTGACTCTGAGCAGTTGCTACGGTCCGGACAGGTCGCCGTCGAGCCTGTCTGGAACTATCTCATCCACACGATGGGACAGGATGGGTTCCCAATCGAGCGCATCTACCCTGAGGAGGGAACAAAAGCATGGTTCCTCCAGTTCTGCGTGCGCGACGGAGCTGAAAACGTCGACGCAGCACATACATTTATACAGTCGTGGTACGGTGGAGTCGGCTACCAGTCGCTAGTTGAGCCATCACACATCGCCGTCCCGCACGAGGCAATCTTCGAGCGCGAGGGTGTCGACCGTGCTGAGTACGGACTCAACGAACCAGGGCGATTTATTTACGAGGAGCCAAAGCCACAGTCGCTGGTCGAACAGTACACCGAGACATGGAACGAGGCAAAGCAGGCCGCTGAGGGATGACTGCATGACGGAGACCGGTGACGATGCCGATAGGGATGACACGATTCTGGAGGCCCGTACCCTCCGGAAGGCGTTCAGCGATACGATTGCTGTCGACGACGTCTCGGTCTCGATCAAGCGTGGGGAGTTTTTTTCGCTGGTCGGTCCGTCTGGGTGTGGAAAGACGACGACACTACGAATGCTCGCTGGGCTGACCACACCGACCGACGGGACCGTGCATATCGACGGAGTCGAGATCACTGACCGCCCCGCTCGTGAACGTGACACTCATCTCGTTTTCCAGGATCTTGTGCTGTTCCCACATATGAGCGTCGCTGACAACGTTGGGTATGGGCTAGCCCGTCAGGGCGTTCCAGCGGACGAACGCGACCACCGGGTCAGCGCCCTGCTGGAGACAGTCAACCTCGATGGGCAGGGCGACCGACGACCAACAGAGCTGAGCGGCGGACAGCGTCAGCGGGTTGCCCTCGCACGGGGGTTAGCTCCCGAGCCGAGCGTCCTGCTGCTTGACGAGCCGCTGTCGAGTCTCGACCGGAAACTCAGACAAGAAATGCAAGCCGAGCTCCGCCGCGTTCAGCGCGATATCGGAACGACGTTTCTCTACGTCACACACGACCAAGACGCGGCAATGAGCATGTCTGACCGGGTTGCTGTGATGGCCAATGGACGAATTATTGAGTCTGGTGCTCCAGAGTCGCTGTACGACCAGCCCAAAACGGCCTTTGTCGCAGACTTTCTGGGTGATGCAAACATCCTCGCTGGAACAGTCACTGCAGTCACAGACGAGGCGGTGACCGTTGCAGTCGGCACTGGCAGGATCCGGGCTGAACCGGGTGGGCGTTCGCCGGCAGTCGACACCAGGGTCGTGGTGATGGTCCGGCCCGAGGCTGTCGAACTCGGCGGCGGCCCACTGTCGGCAACCGTCTACGCAAGCGAGTTCAAGGGGTTTTATGACCGGTATACCGTCGCGCTTGGCAACGACGAGACGAGCATGGTTACTGTCCGGACCGACGCCAACGAGCGGTTCACTGTCGGTGATAGCGTTAAGATGTCACTGACCAACGCGACGCTGGTTGCTCCGGGCGACGGCACGACGACGGCAACGGAGTCGAGTGAACCAACAGTGGCCTCCGGCGTCCGCGCGGGCGACGACGCCGACGATCATGATAGGAATGACGACTGTGCTCGGAGTCAACTCGGCGAGCGAGCGGCTCGCATCCGAGACGAATGAGCACTGCACCGTCGTTCCGTGCTATCTTTGAGGACCGCACGACCAGAGATACGCTTTTGGCGGCGGTTCCGGCTACCCTGGCGGTTGCACTGGGTGTTATTCCGCTATGTTTGTTGCTCATTGAGAGCTTCCGACCGCTGGTGACGACGACGAACTATCTTGACGTCACCAAGGGGATCTACGTCGCTGTCATCACACAGTCACTTTTTGTTGGTGTCTTGCTGACGGTGGTCTGTCTCGCTATCGCATACCCGGTGACGTACTGGCTCGCCAACCGCTGTCCGGCACGGTACCGACTCCCGGTGCTGGCGCTGTTAACACTGCCGTTATGGCTGAACTATGTCGTCCTCAACTACACGTGGGTATGGCTACTCGCTCCAGACGGAGTGCTCAACGTCGCGTTAGAGTGGGCTGGTGTCGTCTCAAAGCCGCTGGCGCTGCTCGGTCGCCCATTTGAGTTGCCAGGGGTTGGATTGACAGTTCCTTCGCTGTCGCTTTTGGCCGGGTTTATCCACATCTACCTTCCGTATCTGCTATTAACGATGTACGTCTCGATGGAGCGACTTGACTACCGATTGGTTGAGGCAGCCCGGGACTTGGGTGCTGGTGATTTTCGTGTGTTTCGTGATGTGATTGTTCCGGAGACAGCTGCCGGCGCTGTCGCCGGGTTGCTCATCGTGTACGCCCGCATCGCTGGTGCCTACGCCACCCCTCGGATTTTGGGGTCGGAATCGAATCCGATGGTCGCCGAGTTGATTACGACACAGTTCTACGACGTGCTGGATTATCCGTTCGCCTCGGCGCTATCGATGAGCTTCCTCGCGATTGTTGTGGTCGGTTTCGCTGTCGGAGCACGGGTCGACAATGTCCAATCAGAACTCAAGCGGTGGTGACGATGTCGGAGTTATCACTCAGCGCCCAGGTCCGGTCCGGATTCTTTCAAGCAACGACTGTGGTGACGTTTCTGTTTCTGTATCTCCCCGTCGTGACGATCGTCTATCTCTCGTTTTCACCCGGCTCACAGCCGTCGATCCCGCTCGGTGGTATCTCACTGAAATGGTACGCTGGAGTGCTCGCCGACGCGCGGTTCGTACGCGGCCTCGCTACTAGCGCGATTATCGCCATAATCGCAGCCACAGTCGGAACCGCACTTGGACTGCTTGCCGCGCGAACAATCACACGGTCACACCTTCCAAGGTGGGTTCGTAGCCTGTTCGCGCTCGCCATTGCGGTCCCGCTGTTCGTCCCGACAGTTGTCTTGGCACTGGGAATCGGTGTCACTGCTGGGACAGTCGGTATCGGCTTTGGCTTTCTGCCAGTGGTGCTCGGCCACCTGTTTTGGGTACTCCCATTCAGTACGTTTCTGCTGACCGCACGGTACGCCGAGCTTGACGACGCACTTGAGGAGGCTGCACGTGATCTTGGGGCAAGCGGGTGGACCGTTTTCACCACGGTGACACTACCGCTGTTGGGTCCGGCGCTCGTCGCATCTGTGCTGTTCACCTTTGCTCTCTCGTTTAACGAGTTTCTCATCACGTTTTTCCTGGCTGGTAGTGGGGTGACAACCATGCCCCTGGAACTGTTTGGAAAAGTCCGTGTCAGTGCGACTTCGTTTCTCAACGCGGCCAGCAGCATCGTCCTCTTGATCAGTGCGGCTGTCGCGCTGACGGGGACGTACCTCCGGACCCCGACATGAAACCAGACTCATGGGCCCCATCGGTCTCACACTGACTGGGTTATCTGTGCTGTGAGGAATCACTGTTGGCTATACTAATCGACTGCGACAGTAACATCACCGAAATGCCAGTGCGCAAGTCGGCCTTCGTCTCGTTGGTCATCGACACCACACCGACAACAGTGACACTCAGTTCGATAGCGTGACCGAACACATCACCGTTGCTCCTGACGCCACCATTGGAGCCTTGAGAATCAAAATGACGAGACAGGGCTGGGTGTCTGAGATTAACTCGGAACCCGCACTGTCAGATACGACACTATCGTTCCAGACGTGCGGACAGGACAGCTAAAGGCGACAACATCCAATTCCGGTCTGGGACTAGCTGCCACTCAATCGGATGAATCGATCATCTCGCCGCAATGCGGACACTCGAGTTTGGCTTCTTCATTTTCGTCTTCCTCTTGTGAGTCTTCGATGAATCCTGCAGCTAAAATCGAGGCCGGTAGAGCGAAGAGCCCAATTCCAAACACAGCAATCAGCGACCCAGCGACCTGTCCCATTGGCGTAACCGGATACATATCGCCATAGCCAACAGTTGTGAGTGTCATTGCACCCCACCAAAGCGCTGCTGGGATTGAACTGAACAGCTCCGGTTGAGCACCGTGTTCAAGTTGGTACATGATCGATGACGCAATAACCAACAGTATCATATCTGCGAAGGCAGCGATAACAAGTTTTTCTTTTTGTGACCGAAACACTGCTCCGAAAGATCGCATCGACTTTGAGTATCGCGCGACCTTCAACAGCCGAACCACCCGAACGAGCCGCAGGGCTCGGAGAAAGCGGGTGTCGATCGCAAAGATGCTTGCCAGATAAAACGGTAGTATCGCGATCAAGTCTATGAGCATCATAGGGTTGATCATGAACCGGATCCGTCCAGTGAGTGGATTTTCGTAGTCTCGAGCTTCTGTAATCGACCAGATTCGTCCGAAATACTCTACGGTGAACACACAGACTGAAACCACTTCAAACGCATAGAGTTCACCTGCGTAGGCATTCGCAATCGGGTCAACGGTCTCGAGTAAGACCGCGGTGATGTTGATAATGATCAGCCCGATGATTCCCCAGTCAACTGCTTTTCCCACCTGCCCGCCTAATCGGGGAGCAAATACTTCATAGACATATAATTTCGCGTCGGGATATTTCATCGGGTGTCTGTCATAACAATGGGTAGTCGATCACTCTTTTTCAGCATCCTGCGCCGCTTCAATCCACTGCGTGGTGACGGCCTCATCGATATCTAAATCACTCGCGAGCGTTTCTGAGTCGATGGCTGCGAGTTGGTCCATCGTATCGATACCGACCTCTGTGAGTGTCTGGGCATCCTCAGCTGAGAGTGTATCCAGAGTCTCTATGTTTTGATCCAACTCAAGCTTCGTTCGGTGAACTGTTCCCAGATTTCGAAGGATAGTGACTCTCCCCCCATCGTTTCCTAAGACGACCTGATCATGGGCATGACAATTTTCAATGTGATCCTCTGCGTACCGAATCCAGCGGCGGACAACCCTTGACGGGACGTTAATCGCTTGACTCAATGGCTCAGGGTCACTCTCTGCCAACTCACTCACTGATGTGACACCTGCTGCCTCAAGTCGCTCTCGGTAGGCTGGGCCGATTCCACTGATTGAATCAACAGTCTCCGATGGGTCACTATCGGACACAGTGTGTAATCTGAGGACTGCGCTCACGTGCTCGAAGAGCGGATTCAGAGCTCCCCGTATTGCTGCCGTCAGCCCACTGAGCCGCTGTGTGAGCCGTTCGACAGGCTGTGTGTTCCTGAATCGTGCTCGGTGCTCTCGCGATACTGCCTCATCAGCCTGCTCTACCCACTGAATCGTGACAGCTTCCTCCAGCTCAAGAGCGGTCGCGAGGTGTGCAGGGTTCGTCCCTGCAAGTTGCTCAACTGACTCAATGCCGGCCTCAGCAACAGCTTCAGCATCGTCACCCACGATATTCGATACCGATTCGAATCGAACAGTCGATGATTGGCCGGTTATCAACTCAATAACTCGATCGACAGCTGTCACGAACCAAGCGTTGGAGCGGATCACCACGCGTGCGTACTGATCCCGTACTGCGTCGAACTTGTCCATCACGATGTCCTCTACCCATCGCTGGATTTCACTCACGAACAGCTTCGCCACACTCGTGAGCGGACCAGCAACCGACAGGAATCCGTGAGCCCAGATACCGCCAACCGCACTCTTAGTGACAGTGGTCACTCCTCCACGAATTCGATTACGGAGCCATCCGCGCCACTTCCGTTTGCGAATCCCTCGATACTTCTGTATCAGGTACTGCTTCATGCCTGCCCGCGTGAACAACTTGCGTCGCTCAGCGACTTGCTCTCGCCAGTACGCTCTTGTCGCGTACTTGCGGTGTGCTGCGAACCAGTCACGCCAGTATGCTCTCGTGGTGTACTTACGAAGGCCAATGAGACGTGACCGTATCTTCGACCAGGTCAATCGCTGACGTCGTCTGGCTATGAATTGTATAATTCGCTGTCGTGTCGATCCTCGTAGTCGGCGTTTGATCCACGAGCGCAGCATTCGCCGACCTATTCTGATCGGTGTGCGAATCCGGTCTCCCCCAATACTGTATGCCACACCTGCTCCAGCCGCCGCACCGGCAGTTACGACCGCAGCCTTTCCAACCGGCGGCAGTTGGGTTAGCCAGGCAATAACTGCTCCTGCAGGTGCCGAGCGACTCTGGGAGCTGCCACCTGTGTCCGCGCTATTCCCACTCGAGCCTGAGGACCCACCGCTACCACCAGATCCACCGCTGCTGACTCCTGCTCCTGGACCCTCAGCACCCCCATCACCCGCTTTCTCACCCGAGTTATCGCCTGTTTCCTCTCCAGTTTCTTCGGACTTCTTGATGCTGTCATCTGGGGATGAGGACACAGACTGTGGGTTGGGTGGGGGACCGGAGTTAGGACGAGGTTCAGATTCAGGATCGAGTGCGGAATCTGGAACGGGAGCTGTCGGATCAGTCTCGATGTCGACGAACGACGCTGAATAGTCGATACCGGTCACCTCCACACTGACACCGTCGTCTATGCTTGTGACTGTAATATTACGCTCAGTCTGCTTATATTTACCAAATAGCTGATATTCGGGGGCTGTCACTCCCCACGCGTCTAATTGTGACTGCGGGATTCGGACTTGATAGAACCCCTCGTATGGAGTGACGCCATCTATCTGATAATGTGGACCAGCAATCCACACTCGCACCCTGTCATCTGTCACGGATGGCAGCGAGATTCGCTGAGCGTTCGTCGTCAGGACCATGCCAGTAAGGCGCTCCCGAAGTGATTCTGGTTTTGTCGACAGGTCGTATATCGAGAAGTATACCGTTTGATTGTACTGTGTATTTGCGGTATCACTTGCCCCATCCAGCCATGACACCTTTGCAGGATTCGACTCCACCAATGGTGCAGTGCGCTTCTTCGAGGTTGTTGCGAGTGTAATCGGGCTTCCGCGAATGGTGATATCCGTTGCTGATGGAGACGTGCTATTTTCAGTGGCCTCAAATTCGGCATCCCGAAGCCCCCAAAACAGCGCGTGTGGTGTGTAGTTTGACACGGTCACCGTGATTTCAAATTCGGTCCGCTGAGTGATCCCAAATCCTTCGAGCTCGGATGGATTCTCCACAGTGTCGGTATTACGCTGTGGATCGCTTGCATTCGCAATCTGAATCTGTAACAATCCATCAGTGACGTTCGCAATAGCAATCATCTGATGAGGGCCATTGGTGACGTTTCCTGGCCCGTCGACGATTGAGAGTGACGCCGATGTCTCGACTGACCGGCGCTGTAGCGTCACAGGCCGGTGGATTTGCTCGCCAACGCCGATGTCCACCTTTGTCGAGACGTTTCCGACTTCATCTCCAAGTGGAGCAATAATGTAGGAATCAGGGGCCACCGACGCACTGTATTCACCGGTGCTGTTCGTTTTGGTGTAGTACGTCTCGTTCTCACTTGCAATATGAACCGGCATATTTTGAACAGGCGTCCCATCTGGGTGGCTGAAGGACCCGCTCAGATACGCTGATTGTTCGATGGTAACGTCAGCTGATGTTGTCGTCGCTGGAGCAACTGAGATATTCTCCTTGACGCGAACCGGTGCGGAAGCATTCGAGACAATCAGCCGATAGTTCCCAGCAGGCACAGTTGCGGTGTACGTTCCAGCAGGGCCAATCGAGACAGTGGTGCTGTGTCCACCAGCCACGTCGATGATGGTCACGTCACCGCTTGTCACCTTGTCGCCGTTCACGTCGGTGATAGTCCCGCTAACTGAGCTCACGCTCGCGACCGATGGCTCTGGGTCATCAACATCTGGAGTGCCATCCCCGTCGTCGTCAGTATCTGTTGGCACGCCAATCGCCGTATCATCATCCGCCAGTCCGTCGCGATCGATGTCGCTATAGAAGGTGACAGCAATGTCATCAACGACAGTCTGTTGGGTTCCATCGTCGATGATGAGTGTCGGTGAAACAGTTGCTTCCTCAAGATACGAACTGACGATAGTGTCGTAATTACGCGTCACAGAGGCGCCCGAAGAGGTGTCCCCGATACCGAAGTCCCACGTGTATGATACTCCGGTGCCCTCAGGATCGACTATCCCACTCGCATCGAACGTGTAGCTGGTTGTGTTCCCGACGACGGACACCGTCCGGTCGCCTGGTTGTGCCCCGGTCAGGGTGATTGACCCTCTTGGGGGCTCATCAACATTGTCCACCGTAAGCGTGAGCGATTGTGTAACCTCGGCGCGTGCGGTGGCCGCGGTGATATCAACTGTATATCTGTTGTCACTGTCAGCATCAACTGGATTCTCGAAGTCTATCGATCCGGTGAATGAGAGCGCACCGGTATCGGTGTCGATGGTGAACGAGCTATTGTCCGCACCGCCAGTAATCTCGTAAGCGACTCCAGAATCGATTGCGCCACCGTCACCATCAGTCGCATTAATATCGATGAGGGTTCCACTCTCCGTTTCGGGGATGCTGACTGCCCCGGTCGACACGAACGTCGGGGTTGACCCAGGCACAGAATGCACGTGCGAGTCAGTCAGTCCTGACCCCCCGCCATCATTGCCGACGCTATCGTTCGCGGTGTCGACTGTCACGGTATAGGTCCCTTCACCGTTACTGTATGCTTGCGTCCTGTCGAGCGTGTATGTATATGGCCCCGACCCGCTTTGGACGAGGTCGTCTCTGTCGAACGTGTACACGTCGTTCGTGTTTGGCCCATCGATGCTCACTGACACGTCGTTCGTCGCCACCGCAAGTTGTTCGTTCGAGTCAAACGTGAGCGTGAGGTTGCCGTCCCCATCAGAGCTGAGAGTCACGTTTGAGAGCGTCGGCGCTGTTGAGTCTGTCGTGTCTTGTGTGCCACTTAACGTGACCGTTCCCGATGAGTACGTGATTGGCATGGAGACGAACACCGAATCCTTCCTTGGGTCAATTGTCAACTCGGATCCCGAGACAGAGTTTCCTTTATAGGTTGCACTCAATTGGCCAGGGGATATCCCCCAGGCTGCAAGAACACTTTTTGGAATCCGAGCGTTGTAGAAGCCTTGGTTGACCGTCATCCCATCAGTCTCGTAGTGAGGGGCTGCGACAGTAATCGTCAGTGACCCAGCTGAATCACTGCCGCCGGAGCTGGATTTCGGTGGGCTGAATGCTTGTGCATCGGTGCCGATGAACGCCCCATCGAGGCGGTTTCGGTACCCAGGGTTCACCTGTCCCTCCATCGAGACAGCCATCATATCCACTAATGCGCCGTATCGCTTCGTGGCCGTATGATCACTCAACGGCCACTCAGTTGGGTCTGGGTTCCGAATGTCCGGTTCAACGTACGCCTCTGCTGGCGTTACGTTGATACTGATTCGCTTGGTATCCCGGTCGACCTTCGTCTTCTCCCAGCCGGTGGCATCGCCCGTTCCGAGCATGAACACTGGGTCAAAGTTGTCCACAGTGAGATTCACTAACAGCGGTGTCGTCGCATCAACACCGGTCACGACGCTGATATCTTTCTGTTCTGGGGAGCCCGTCGGGTGAAGATACCACTCTACCGCGCCGCGGTTGTAATCGAGCGTGGCGTTCACCTCGATACCGATCGACTTCCCTGTTGTCGCATCGACGACCGATGTCGTACTCTTGTCCACTGTCGGACACGGGTCCTTTTGTGAGCCGACACACCCGTACCCGAGAGACGACTGAATCTGCCGATTCCGTGAGGTGTCAACGACCTCGGTTTGAACGTTGAATTGGCTGTTGACCTGCTTGCCCACGGGAACTGTCACTGTCCCCTGTTGTTGTGTCGGGGTCGCTGACTGTGTGCTAAATTTACCAACCGTTATCGGGGAGACCCGGATCGTCGCGTTCGCCACGTCGAGACTTCCGAGGTCGTATTCGACCGTGATCGTCCCTCCGGTCTTACCTCCAAGTGAACCCGATCTGACGCTGGTTCGGACATTATCGTACGCGACGATTGGTGCACTGCTGTTAGCCAGTTCTGTGTCGCCGGCGCTGGTATTCATGAGTGTCGCACGTCCAATGAACGTCCCGCCGCCAATCGATGACGATGGAACGGTGAGACTCGTGAGTCCCTCAAGACTCCCGAGACGGCGAGTCGCAATCGGAGTTGTCGTTGAGTCGCTGTCATTGTAGAGTCGGATCTCAAGGTCATCGGTCGAGCCGACCTCGCCCGTCGCGTTGTACGTCACGTCCACTGTCGATAGTGTGCTAGAGTCGAGGTCGCTCGTGCTCACGGTAACTGCCGGGGCGGTACCTGTGTCGATTTGACCCTCGTCACCGGCGTCTTGCTGACCTGGTTTGTTGCCCTCATCCGAATCGGCGATATCGATGCGCGCCCCCATCTTGTTGTGAATGCCGCACGCGTAGTAGAGTGTGTCTGGCGCGTGTGACGGGACAGTGAAGCTAAGATTACCCACCTCAACGGCGTTCGTATGTGACGCCGAGGGGTTCGAAACAGTGATGCCGTTCGTGTAAATATCGGTGAAATCGCCGCCGCCAGGGGTTGTTGCGATATGGAATGGGTGGCCTGCCGCGTTCACATTGAAGCGGTATGTGTACCCGCGCTCAAGCGTCAAGTTCGCTTGCGCGACACCATCAACGACGAAGACACCGTTTTCGACAATCACGGTATAAACTCCGTCGACTGCTGGAGGGTCACCGACCGATCCGTAATCACCGCTGCCTCCGCGGTCACTCTGTCTGTTGCCGGCCTTATCAAGGATGCCGTCATCCGACGAGCTAATCGTCACTGTTGGGGTTCCTCCGGTGATGCGATCGACGAGTTTGAGCCGAACCGTCTGCGGGAGGCTGGACCCGTCTGTCATGGCCGACGTGTCGACGCTGGCAATTTTCGCATTTTCGACGGTGAAGTCGGACGCGCTGATCGACGATTTATCGATACCGCTCAGCCCACTCTCAATTGTTACATCCAATGAGTTGCTGCGCACACGAGAGACAGAAGTGATCTCCGGTGCTGTTGTGTCCACGGTGATGTCGGTCACCTGGACCGTCCGGATAGCCGTGTTTCCGGCATCGTTGGTCACACTCACAGTAAGCGACTGATTTGTTCCCACAGTCGGGGCCGGCCCGACATCGATTACCGCGGTTTGGCTGCTTGCGCCAGTCTCCGGATTGAATCCGCTTGAACTCAACGTCGCAGTTCCTGCGTCGAAACCAGTTGCATTCACCGTCGCTGAGGAGATGGCGGTGATAGTGTTGGATTCCACTGTGACCCGGATATCGTCGTTCATACTGACGAATCCGTCGCCGTTCGTTTCGTCCGTGACGGTAACTGAATCAATATTCGGAACCGATGTGCTCACATTACTCAAGCTGTTCCCAGAGGCATCGAGAATTCCTCCAGCTTGTGATGTGATATTCACCGTCACGACTCCAGAGCCGACCGATGAACTGAGATCCAGTCGGACTGTCTGAGTCCTGTCAGCAACAGTGCCACCTGCGACAGTGGTGATTGACGATATCGAATTGTTACTCACCGCAAAGTCAGCCAGACGAATCGACGAGCTGTCGACACCGCTTATGCCGCCATCGATTGTCAACTCAATACTCGTGGCGTCGGTGGTCGTAACCGAAGTGATGTTTGGTGGCGTCGTGTCGCCCGCAAAATCACCAGCGGTTTCAAACCGGAGCTGTGGGTAGCCGTCAACGAGCGACCACGTCGACGTGTAATTGAGTGCCGACATGAATCTCGCTGGCGACCGCTCCTGCATCTCTGTTGCTGGCACGTCGTCACCGACAGACCCGTAACCACGCACTGTCTCGGAGGTCTCGGTTCCGGTCCCAGCCGCATTCGCCTGGTTGGTTGCTCCCTTGTCCCAGTAGGCGTCAGCAAGCTGTCCGCCAGCGCCAACGAGTCCGCCGACGTTGCTTCCACCGTTGACCTGTCCAGTAGCGTACACTCGGGTGACATTCCCAGTGAGTTCACCAACAAGACCACCTACGTTGGTGCCCACAGTGGTAACCTCGCCGCGAGCGTACGAGTCAGTGATACGGTCTGTATCGGCCGAGCCAATGAGTCCACCGACTCTGTCACCTGATGTGGTGACATTCCCCCGTGCATACGAATTGATCGTCTGGCCAGCCGATTGGGAGCCGATCAGGCCGCCGATAGACGAACCGGAGGTGCTGTCATCGCCGACAGCCCCGATAGCAGAGGCGTTTCTAACCGTGTCGGTGTTGTCTTCGAATGCCAATCGGCCAATCAGGCCGCCGACATCGTTCCCGCTCGTGCTGGTCACGTCACCGGTCGCGCGTGCGGTGGAAATAATCGTTTGGGAAGTGCCTCCAGCAGATTCACTTGCGTGCCCAATCAATCCACCTACGTATTGGCCATCTGCAGAAACGTTGCCTGTCGCCGTGAGGTTCGTGACCTCTGCACCACGGAGTGTGAGATCTCCAATTAAGCCCCCAACTCTCTTTCCGCTGTCAGTTTGGACCTCGCCACTGGCCGTAGCGTTCGTGAGTGATGCTCGTGTCTGGCCGACCAAACCGCCGACGTAGCTCCCACTTGTTGACACATTACCAGTCGCAGCGGTGTCTGTGACCGTTTTATCACCCGATTGAGATCCAATCAGCCCACCCACAAAGTCGCCAGTGGTCGAGACGTTACCTGTCGCCGTGGCGTTCGTCACGGCTTGCCCACTCAGATGAGAGCCAATGAGCCCACCGACACGATTGCCCGTTGTGCCAACGTCGCCAGTCGCCGAGGCGTTCCTCACCACATCGAAAGGTGAATCATGAGCCAGCTCTCCGATGAGTCCACCGACGTCATTTCCGGTTGTACTTGAGACATCGCCGGTTGCGGAGACATCGGTTATATTCCCGGCATTCGACAGAGATCCAGCGAGACCACCTACGTATGCATCCTCACCCCCGTCATATGTTGTCGTAACATCACCAGTGGCCTGTGCTGCAGATACCGTGATTGCATTACCGGAAGGTGACGTCGCTAACCCAAGTAATCCACCCACAAAACGCCCCCCTGCAGAAACATCGCCAGTCGCTGTGACGTTCGTGACCTGCCCGGTGCCTGCCAGATCGAGGTCCCCGATCAGCCCACCAGCGTACCCGCCAGTTGCAGTGACGGCCCCATCTGTGTTGGAGTTGTTCACCGTACCACTGCTCTTCCCCACCAGTCCACCGACCTGTCGAATCCCAGACGTGGTCACTGCAACCGAGGACTCAGTGACAACGCTGCCCGACTCGGCTGTCCCGACGAGTCCACCGACTCGGTCGGCCCCGGTGACCGTTCCCGAGGCAGTCACATTTCGAACCATTCCATTACTCGTGCCGACTACCAGTCCGACATTGTCGCTTCCAGTGACTGACGTGTTCCGAAGGGTCAGACCCTCCAGTACTCCTGATCTATCCAGTGAGGCGACGAGGCCGGTCGAATTCTCTCCGGTCCGGTCGACCGACAGGTCCGAAATTGTGTGGCCGGCACCGTCAAGCGACCCGTTGAATGTCTCCCCGCTGGCACCTGCAATTGGCTCGAAGCCGTCGCCATCGTTCCACGTAGAGTCGTTCGTAGCCGACGCATCGATATCGGCAGATAATCGATAATGCTCGGCCCGAGTGCTCGCGTTCTTATCGATTACTTGTAAATCCGTGATAGAGTTGGCGAGGTAGGGGTCCTCTGGAGTTCCATTTCCTCTGTACGTTCCTGTGAGTTGCGTCCCATCCTCTCGGATATATGCACGTACTGCGCCCTTCTCTACGGTGATTGTCGCTGTCGTTGAGACGCTCGAATCTCCTGCCACAGTGAACGTTGGCTCGTAGGTGCCAGCCGTGAACTCAACAAAGCTAAACGCCGCGGTACCGTTTTTGTTGGTTACAGCCGTGTCGTTCTTGAGCTCGGCAAGACCGTCCGTATCTCGGACACTGATCACAAATCCATCACTAGGATCATTATCGGCAGCTGCCACGGTGAGTAAGACTGTTACCTGTTCCGCGCGGGCCGTCGTTGGGTCGGTTGCGTCGATAGTATCGACTGTCCGAGGTGGCTGTTCGTTGCCGGTGGTCCGTGCCTGCAGAACCGGCTGCCCCCTCGTGAGCGTCCAGGTCGTGGTGTAGTTCAATCCAGCCATGAACTCCGTCGCTGCCTGGCCTTGCATTTCGGCTGCCGGCGTATCATCTTCGACTTTCCCGTAACCGCTCGCCGTCTCGGAGAGACCGCTTCCGGTTGCATTCGGCTGGGTGGTCGTTGCTTTATCCCAGTAGGCGGCCGAAAGATTGCCACCAGAGCCAACAACTCCACCAACAATAGTGCCACCTTCGACCTGACCGGTGGCGTACACACGAGTTGCACTCCCGGTGGCAATTCTGCCAACAAGTCCGCCTATATCAGTTCCCGACGTGACGACATCACCCTCTGCAAACGAATCACGGACATCAGATGAGCCCTCAAGCCGTCCGACTAAGCCCCCAACTTCGCTGGCAGTTGTCCCGTTCACGTCACCACGTGCCGAAGAGTTTGTGACGTCAGCGCCTGTGCTCCCGACGAGCCCGCCCACGCCATTGCCGCCAGTGCTGTTCACCGCGCCACTCGCCGTCGAATTGCGTACAGTAGCCAGTGAGTGTCCGATCAGCCCACCCACGTCAGCAGCTCCGGTGACGTCCCCAGATGTGGTTGCGTCTGTCACCGGACTCGTCCCCAAGTGCTCTCCAAGCAAGCCGCCGGCGTACTGCCCGCTCGCGGTGACGGCCCCACTCGTGATAGAGGCGTTTATGATTCCGTTGGCACTGCCGACGAGTCCACCAACCCGCCGGCCTCCAGACGTGGATACTGCCGTCGAAGACTCAGTGACTACGCTGTTCGACTCAGCTGTCCCAACGAGTCCACCGACTCGGTTGGTTCCAGTGACTGTTCCTGTCACAGTCACATTCTGGACCGTTCCATTGCTCATTCCGGCCACGAGGCCCACGTCATCGTTCCCGGCGACCGAACTGTTCCGGAGGGTCAGGTTCTTCACTACTGCGGTTGTGCCGAGTTTGCCGAAGAGACCGACTGTGTTTGCTTCACTGCGGTCGACCGACAGATTCGAAATTGTGTGGCCGGCACTGTCAAGCGACCCATTGAATGTCTCCCCACTGGCACCTGCAATCGGCTCGAAGCCGTCGCCATCGTTCCACGTAGAGTCGTTCGTAGCCGACGCATCGATATCGGCAGCCAACTGATAGTGGTCGTCACGGGCTGTGCTACTATTATCGATCGCCTGGAGGTCTGCGAGCGAGTCGATCAGATACGGGTTGTCAATGGCACCGGTTCCGGGATATGTCGCCGTCAATTGCGTCTTATCTTTCCGGGCATATGTGCGCACCACACCCTCCTGGACAGTGATATTCGCAGTGGTTGAGACAGTTGAATACCCTGCCACGACAAATGTCGGCTCGTATGTGCTCGCGTTTGCTTCGGCGACGGTGAACGTCACAGTGCCGTTGTGATCGGTCACAGCCGTGGCATTTTCGAGGTCGGCGAGCTCGCCTGTGTCTTGAACGTCGATGATCAATCTATCTTTAGGATCAGAATCGGTAACCGTCACGTTGAGGCTGACAGAGATTTTCTCAGATTGGACTCCGCTCGCGTTAGTGACCTCAAATCGGCCCACTGCTCGAGGCGACTGCCCAGTCCCGCTTGTCTGTGCCTGCAAGACCGGATAGCCTCGGGTGGCGTTCCACGTCCTCGTGTAGTTCAATTCGGGCATAAATGCCGTCGCCGCCCGGCCCTGCATCCTCGGCGCTGGTGCATTGTCACTGATCGATCCGTAGCCGGTGGCTCCAATCGGTGTCCCACTTCCGGTTGCGTCAGTCTGAGCAGTTGCCCCTCTGTCCCAGTAGGCATCCGAGAGCTGTCCGCCGCCAAGGCCAACGAGCCCGCCGACATTGTTGCCGCCTCCCTCAACCCGTCCGCTGGCGTACACATTGGCTACCTCGCCGCTCCCACGACCGATGAGCCCGCCGACGCTGCTCCCTGAGGTGGTGACGTCTCCTCGCGCGTACGAGTCATTAATATCGGTTTCCGAAGAGACGATATAGCCAACAAGCCCACCAACGCTATTACCAGACGTGGAGACATTTCCTCGCGCAGACGAAGTTTTCACCGTCCCACCATTCACGTGGTAACCGATCAGTCCGCCGACGTTTGCCCCGGTGGTGGCGTTGACATCGCCGGTTGCGAAGGCGTTCGACACGACGTACGAGGCTGATCCGTGATGGAGTTCACCGAATAGTCCGCCGACACGGTTTCCACCCGCGTTCGTGACATTGCCGGTCGCAGAGACATTCGTCACATTGCTAGCATATCTGACCCGTCCAACGAGCCCCCCAGCTCGCGAACTCGTAACTGACGAATTCGTCTGATTCACGGTTCCGTGTGCCCGAGCGTCGGCGATCCGAATACGCGCGTTGTCCCCGCCAACCGCGTCCCCGATCAGGCCCCCGACGTACTTCTCTTCCGCGGAAACCGCTCCAGTGGCTGTCACGCCGGATATTGTCATCGCCCGGTCAGGACGAAGTTCTCCGATCAGTCCACCGACCTGACTCAAGCCGCCAGCGATGCTGCCGGTGACGTCGCCACTGGCGGAAGCGTTCGTGACAGACACGTTTGTCCGGCCGATCAAACCGCCGACACTGGCGGTTCCATTGACCGCCCCAGACGCATTCGCGTCGCTCACTGGAACCGTGCTCTGGTGATCGCCGATGAGGCCGCCGGCGTACTGTCCGGTCGCGGTAACCGATCCACTCGCGGTTGCGTTGTCGACTGCCCCAGTGCTCTTTCCGACCAGCCCGCCAATAGTCTGGCTTCCTGACACGTCCACGGCCGCAGTCGAATCGGTGGCGGCACCGTCAGCGGTGAGTTTCCCGACCAGCCCGCCGATCCGATTGCTCCCGCTAACCGTTCCTGACACGGTGACGTTCTGAACAGTGCCGGCACTCGTCCCAGCTGCTAATCCAACGTCATTGTTCCCAACGATAGAAGCGTTCGCAAGAGTCAGGTTCTGTATCGTTCCGTCTGAGTCCAACCTCCCGACGAGGCCGACTCTGTTTACCCCACTTCGATTCAGCGAGAGATTCGATATCGCGTGCCCGTTGCCGTCGATTGACCCGTTGAACGCCTCCCCAGTAGCATTCGCGATTGACTCGAAGCCGCGGCCGCCGTTCCACGACGACGCTTCGGTGCCAGACGCGTCGATATCGGTGATCAACTCATACTGATTGCCGTGTGCGGTTGTGCTATTGTCAATCGCTTGAAGATCTGCGAGCGAGTCGACCTCGTATGGACTGTCGGCTGTCCCGTTTCCGTTGTACACCGCCGACAGTTCCGTGCCGTCTTCACGGGTGTATGTCCGCGTCGTTCCATATTCAATTTCGACTGTTGCGCTCGTTGTGGCAGTTGACTCGCCAACAGCCACAAATTGCGGTTCGAAGGTGCCGGCCGAGGATTCGGAAAACGTGAACGTCGCAGTGCCGTTCTGATCGGTTAGGGCCGTTTCGCTGTCGAGTTCGGCGAGACCGTCTGGATCCGAGACGTTGATTGTATATCCCGGACCGACACGGCTGCCGTTAGTTGTCGCGTTAATCTTGACTGTTATCTGCTGTGTCTGGACGGCGGTCGCGTTAGTCGCCTCAACAGTGTCGACAATCGCAAGCAGGCTTCCGCTCGTGTCCGACTCCCGCTGGAAAATCGGATATGTACTTGTGAGCTTCCACGGTGATGTGTAGTCTAACGCCGACATGAATCGCGTCGGCGCACGGCCCTGCATCTCTAAGGCTCGAGCATCGTCATTGGTGGTGCCGAAACCAGTGGCCCCAGCCGGTGTGCCGCTTCCAGTCGCATCCGTCTGGGTTGTCGCGCCTCTGTCCCAGTAGGCCTCCGAAAGCTGTCCGGTACTGGTCCCGACGAGTCCGCCGACATTATTACCCCCTTCGACGCGTCCGCTTGCGTACGCGCGAGCAACATCACCGGTTGTGGACCCGACGAGCCCGCCCACATCGCTTCCCGAACTGTTGACATCGCCGCGCGCGTACGAATCAGTGATGGGTCCGCCGCCACTAGAACGGCCGACGAGCCCACCAACGCTGTTATCTGGAGAAGAGACATTTCCTCGTGCGGACGAGTTCTCAACGCCACCCCCATTCTCGTGGTAGCCGATCAGTCCACCTACCGAGTAGAATGTTCCCTCAACGTCGCCGGCCGCCGAAGCGTTCGCCACGACGTAGCTTGTCGAATCATGATGGAGTTCACCGATCAGTCCGCCGACGTAGCGACCTTTGCTGGGGTCTTGAGCAGAAACGTTGCCGGTGGCGGAGACGTTTGTCACGTCCCCAGCGTATTTCAGCTGGCCGACGAGTCCGCCGGTCCGCGCGCTCTTCCCGGTGTTCGTCGCGTTGACGTCACCCGTTGCACGTGCGTCGGAGACAGCGATTGGGATACCGTCACTCGTCTTTGCCTTACCGATCAGCCCACCGACATTACCTCCACTGGCTGATACGTTGCCCGACGCCGAGACATTCGTGACCGTCGCCGACTGGTCAGGAGAGTATTGGCCGACCAGCCCGCCGACGATCCCAGCAGACGTGCTTGTCACGTTTCCGCTAGCGGATGACTTTCGAATGCTGTTGGCGTCCGTTGATCCGATTAGCCCGCCTACAGAGTTGTTGACAGCAGTTACGTCGCCAGTCGCGACGGCACCTGTTACAACCTTCCCATTCTCGTGGTAGCCGATCAGCCCGCCTACCGTATGGAATGGTCCGCCAACATCGCCGGTTGCCGAGGCATTCGCCACGACGTAATCCGCCGAATCGTGACTGAGTTCACCCACCAGTCCGCCGACGTAGCGTCCCTTGAAGCCGGCCTGAGCGGAAACGTCGCCAGTGGCTGAAACGTTTATGACATTCCCAGCGTTTCGCAACTTGCCCATAAGTCCGCCGATCCACGCGCTCTTCCCAGTGTTTGTCGCGTTGACGTCACCCGTTGCATGTGCGTCAGAGACAGTAATCTGGTTTCCAGAAATCGTCGTTGCCTGACCGATCAGTCCACCGGTCAAGGACCCATTTGAAGAGACGTTTCCTGATGCTGATACATTCGCAATCGTCGCGTCTTGAGTGGGAACGTACTCGCCGATCAACCCACCCACAATCCCGCCGGACGTGCCGGTGACGTCGCCACTGGCTGCGGCGTTCGTGACAGACACGTTTGCTCGGCCGATCAGACCGCCGACATTACCGGCCGCGTTAACCGTTCCCGACGCATTCACGTCGCTCACCGGAGCCGTGCTCTGATGATCGCCGATGAGGCCGCCGGCGTACTGCCCGGTCGCGTTGACGGTCCCGCTCGCGCTGGCGTTGTTGACCGTGCCACTGCTGGCAGTGTCTGGCCCCGCGTTGGCCTGCCCCACCAGTCCACCGATAGCCTCGTTTCCAGACGTGTTCACTGCCGCAGTCGAATCGGTGACGATACCGTCAGCGGTCACTTTCCCGACGAGACCGCCGATCCGCTCGTTTCCACTGACCGTCCCCGAGGCGGTGACGTTCTTCACGGTACCAGCGTTGATTCCGACTGCTGCGCCGGTATCATTGTTCCCGGTGACTGAGGCGCTCTGGATCGTCAGGTTCTGGATCGCTCCGCCCGAACCCAACCTGCCGACGAGGCCCGCTCTGTTCGCCCCACTTCGATTCAGCGAGAGATTCGAGATCGTGTGTCCGTTGCCCTTGAGAGTACCGGTGAATGCCTCCCCAGTAGCATTCGCGATTGACTCGAAGCCGCGGCCGCCGTTCCACGACGACGCTTCGGTGCCAGACGCGTCGATATCGGTGATCAACTCATACTGATTGCCGTGTGCGGTTGTGCTATTGTCAATCGCTTGAAGATCTGCGAGCGAGTCGACCTCGTATGGACTGTCGGCTGTCCCGTTTCCGTTGTACACCGCCGACAGTTCCGTGCCGTCTTCACGGGTGTATGTCCGCGTCGTTCCATATTCAATTTCGACTGTTGCGCTCGTTGTGGCAGTTGACTCGCCAACAGCCACAAATTGCGGTTCGAAGGTGCCGGCCGAGGATTCGGAAAACGTGAACGTCGCAGTGCCGTTCTGATCGGTTAGGGCCGTTTCGCTGTCGAGTTCGGCGAGACCGTCTGGATCCGAGACGTTGATTGTATATCCCGGACCGACACGGCTGCCGTTAGTTGTCGCGTTAATCTTGACTGTTATCTGCTGTGTCTGGACGGCGGTCGCGTTAGTCGCCTCAACAGTGTCGACAATCGCAAGCAGGCTTCCGCTCGTGTCCGACTCCCGCTGGAAAATCGGATATGTACTTGTGAGCTTCCACGGTGATGTGTAGTCTAACG